>Ga0181612_107628_pt1 | contig 16571 bp, 9 predicted proteins | sample HoacroProtozoa21_FD_119630 | JGI IMG/M metagenome (GOLD analysis project Ga0181612, IMG submission 119630) | Hoatzin crop microbial communities from Cojedes, Venezuel. Combined Assembly of Gp0051906, Gp0051904, Gp0051908
CTGATGACAGCCCCCTGAGTTCTGCCATTCAGCCAGTTCTCTATCCATCTCACCGACCACTCATCCAGCCCATACTTCCTCAGCTTCCCTAGGAGGATATCATGGGAGACTGTGTCGAAAGCCTTGCTGAAGTCAAGGTAGATACCATCCACGGCTCTCCCTTCGTCTACCCAGCCAGTCATGTCATCGTAGAAAGCTATCAGATTGGTCAGGCATGATTTCCCCTTGGTGAATCCATGCTGACTAATCCTGATAACCTTCTTTTCCTCCACTTGCTTGTTGATGACCTCCAGGATAAGCTACTCCATCACCTTTCCCAGGATGGAGGTGAGGCTCACCAGCCTATAGTTCCCTGGGTCAAATCTTGGAGCTACTCAGTTTTACCAGTGGAGTCCAGGATCCCACAAGTGCATTGAGTGTTGTAGCCCAGGATGCAGACATGGCAAGCACTCGCAGAGCAGTTGCTTGCTTAGTGAACACATCGGAAGGAAATTTGGCCTAGTAATCAACAAAGAGGAGCAGGCGACAATGATCTCAGTATTGCAGTCTATGCTTGTTTCTACCTGAAAAAGTTTTGTCACAAAAGGCAGATGAGACAGGATTCCACATCTTTTTCCTTCCTGAGGAACACTCAGCTGAAGCTAGCCTGGCAGAAAGCTGGTGCAAAAGTTCAATCTTTGATTTATTTTTCTTTAAAGAAAAATACTAAAAAAAAAAGGTCTATAAAAAGCAGCACTTTGGAAAATCGTTAAACTGAGTGAGGTTTTGTGGTGTTTTAAAAGTCAGTGTCTATCTGAGAGCAATAGGATATTGAGTGAGATGGACCTTTTGTCTGACTCAGTATGGCTTATCTCGTCAATAAAAATATGATCCACGCTTCTTTGAAAACCCCATGGCCACTTATGTTCTTTAGACCTAAGGTTGTAGTGCATCCATTATATCTGGTGAACCTTGAACTAGTCTCCAAATACACCCTAAATAAGCCTTGCCTTCCAGCCCAGTGGCTTAACAGGTGACTTCTGACTACATCATATACTGCTGTACAGTGGGTACCTAATGACACCGTCCTTTTCCCCTGATATGAGAGGTGGGTGTATCATCTACTGACGTCAACCAGGACGTGTTCTGTCACTGGTGACTTTTCCACTGCTGAGTACTTTTAAGTATACATTAGATAAGTATCTGACATAAAAATGAAGATACAGTTCTTATTGCTTCAAGAAAGAGGGATGGACTACTTCTTAAGGACCCTTTAATTTTTGTTTTTTCTATTTTGATCTATACTTTAGACAAAAACACTACAGCTGCTCAGTAGTGTTTCTGGACAAAATTTGACACATTTATGCATGGTATTTATTAGCACTGTCATTTACAAGGAGCATCTACTCTGCTGCACACACTTAGACAGTTTCTGAACATACGTATTTTGTGTCATGTAGTTCACTGAAAGCAGTGCACTGAGTTCATTGTTTCATTATTGTGTGAATCACCAGAGGTCACACAATATATGTATGGACCTTCCTGTCTCTGTTTCGAGTGAGAATGGTATAATTCTGCCAAAGTTTTCTGTCATTCTCTCGTTCTCATCTTTTCTGTTCCAGTGAAATCTTTCGTAATCTCAACACGTTATACCAGAACCTCATTTGCTTTCTGGGGTTGTACTTTACCTTGCTGTTTCAATCATTCTCAAGCCTTTTTTCTCACATTCTGGATACTTGAAATCCTTGTCGCTCATTTGCTAGAATTCTGTAATACTGGCCTGTTGTATATTAAACAATAAGTATGTTGAGGAACTAGGTGTTTTCAGAGGTATTATTATCTGATTATGAGAAAGTAGTGAAAATCTAGAATCCAGAAGACTCTGGATAATATTTTTCTTCTGGACTTTTGTGCAGCCGCTGCCTGATGTTGAGCCAATCACTTTCCTCTTTGTGCTTGTTTCGCAGTCTACAAAGCGAGGCAAGGTTACTCACATCTTTGACAATTCTGAAAATAAAAATTGTTCGTGTTGTAGTTATTATTTAAGCATCCTAGGCAGAAAGAGTAGAATTTTCCTCTTTGCTATATAAATGATTTAGCATAGGAGAGACCCTAAATAAAGATCTATCATCAAGAAGATGAAAGATTAGAGAAGGGTACCTGTTGCACTCTTTTACCAGAAAAGGAAGAAACTAAGATTTAACCTGAGAGCTTGTCCTGGTTTTGTCTGGGATACAGTTTATTTTCTTTCTGGTAACTGGGATAGTGCTGTGTTTTGGATTTGGGATGAAAATAATGTTGCTAACATACTGATCTTTTTAGTTGTTGCTAGGCAGTCAAGGACGTCTCAGCTTCTCACGCTCCCCTGGTCTGCCAGCTGCATGGGAAGCTGGGAGGGGACATAGCCAGGACGGCTGACCCAAACTGGCTGCAGGGGATGTTCCACACCATATGACGTCATGCTCAACGTATAAAGCTTGGGGGAAGAGAAAGGAAAGGAGTAGCGTTTTGAATCTCAAGCATTCAGAAGTCACAAACCGGGCTAAAAATGTATCAGAGAATTAAAAAAAAAAAAAGGGTTTAAAATACAAAGTCTGGAAACAGTCTTAACTTCCCTTTAGTGCTGATATATTTAAGATTCATGTTTTGTAACCAGAATGAAGAAGCTTTTTTTTCATATTTAATGTAAACTGAGATTACAAGTAATATCATGATTCTGATACTGGGGAAGAGTACCTATGGTGCACTGAAGAGCTGGATATATTGGAGTTAATGTAATAGGAGTAAAGCAGAAGAAATAGTTATGCAGCTTCCTGAATACTATTTTTCTTGGAAGAGTTTGCTGTTATTTTGGTGCTTGTGTTAAAAGTGGTAGAAAAGTTGGAAGAAAGTAGCAGAATAAAAGCAGGTATTAGAAATAAATTGAGTTATTTAATGTTTTATACATCTGCATTAGAGTTCCCTGTAGTGCTTATTACTATAATGCCTAAGCGTTCTCTAAGTAATTTAGAGCTGCTCTGTGGAGGTGTTAATGCACTTCAGTTGAATCATCTGCTCTTCTTTTCCCAGTAGAGACCCAACGCTCAGGATACCCCCTCTCTTCATTTTTCTCCCTTGCTAGGTCTTCCTCATGCTGTTTATGGTGGAAAAGCTTTCCTGGAGAATATAACTTTGTATGCATTCTGATGGTGGTCAGATATTTCAGAAAGCTGATTGCCTTACTAATCCTTTCTAACTCTGAATGTTTTCTCTTTCTAGCCTTCATGTGCTTCACCCTTTGTGGACTACGACTACGCTAGCTGCAGCATAGCCAGAGATGCATTCACTTGGGGTCCCAGGTGACTTCTAAGAGCAGAAATTATGTTCTTGAAAAAGTAACAAAAATACCCTGGAAATGAGAGAAATAGAGCACGAGCATCATGTGTTTTATGCCACAACACTACTAAGGAGGCAGCACTCTGCAGCCAGCAGAAGCATCTCAAATCTCTGGAGCAATGACTTTCTATAAAACTGTGTGGAATGGTGCAAGAAAAGGTTAATGCTGCCAGACCTACATCAACCAGTTCTTTCATTTGCTTTAATACGAACCATGTGTATGGAGTGCAAGGACTTTGCATCAGAACTGTGCTATTTTAGTACCTAGAAAGTCTGCAATCGGAGTCTTAGTGCCTAATTGCCGTTGAAGTGCAATACTTTTGATAATCTCACAAGGCATCTGCCTACCTCTTCTATTCCCTAATTATTTCTGTCTATCCCTTTATTAAAAGGCTATGCTTTCTCAGTAATGCATTTTTCTGCTCATTCAAATATGGCAGTCTTTAGTCCAGTCTGTCAATGTAACCATCCAGGAATGGTTTTTCCTTAGTTAGTACTGTTCCTAAATAGTAATTGTATTTGCAGAGTATTGCTTGGAAGACATATACATGTTCACTTCTTTCTCCACTATTTTAACATACTTATTACAATGATAAATGTAACTTGCTTCTACCTGTATTGCACTGTACCTGTCTAGAATACTCTTACTAATACTTTTTCAGTAAGATGTATGAAAACCCGCCAACGGGTATGTGGTAATATATATTTTCCCATTTACAAGGTAATGGGAAGATATATAAAAATGGAGACGTATTTGTTTGCACTCTGTTCCTTCTGCCTTTTATGTCACTTTTCTTTTTAGGTCAACAGTTCTCAGCCTTTGACAAACTGAGATCTGAAGTTGAAACCATACAAGCTGTAACCCATATTCATCTCAGCCTTAATGAAACTGAAGGGACTCCATGACTCGGACCACTTGCTTTCATTTACTAGCAACTCTGAGCAAGTGATGCATGTATACGTGTATTCACATAGCTTCTAATGCCATGGATGTGCATCTCTGGACAGCAGAGATACTTAGCTTTGGAAAATATGTTCATGCAAAGAATACACAACAACAGTTCTTATCAGCTACAGTTTCTTCCTACATAGTCTTCCTTTCCATTTTTCTTGGTTCAACAGCATTGCATTTCAAAGGGTCTTTTTATTCTGATTGAATCTAACAGAAACGCTGAAGCCAAAGGCGGTGATGGGATTTTGTGAGCTGTTAAACCTTTATTCTGACTCTTTCCTTAGGTCATTTGTTCTTGATAGTTCTGCCTTCTCTTCAAGATGAGCAAAGTGAGACTCATTTAATGAACAGCATTAACTGGAAGATTCTTAAAAACAATTGTTGAGGGTATGGCATAAGAACTTGACTTGCCTGGGGAGACTTCAATACAGTTCAGGATCATTTCAGAAGAAAGGTAAGTGTAATTTCAGGACCTGACAAATGTCATCATCTTCATTTGTCTAGGTTTTGTTTCAAGGAGCCTAATTATAGACAAATCTATAAGAAGGACATGCCTATAATACCCTGAACTTATTCTGCTGCTGATCTGGGAGAAAACTTCTGAAAATTCAGGATGACATTTGGTGCTCTGAATTATGTGTTTTCCAGCCTGATCCTGTCACCAAGTCTGAAATCTGCGATCTTCAGCTCAATCCAGAGCTGTGGGAACTGCAGTGTTTTTTTAGCTCAGAAGCTGGTAGTGGAAGATGAAACAGTTGACAGCAGCCCTGTTTGAATGGCATCCATGAAGCTCCAGTAGTTGCCTTCACGAGTTCTTCTGAAATCTGATTTTCTGCTCTGCAAACAATATACAAGAATACTAGATAGCTTTCAAAATTTGCCTTATAGAAAGATTCTGTATTTCTGGGACGTGTGCTGGTTGATATTTATACCAGAAGTTTTTGCTGCATGGAAAGCAGAAAACACCACTGGAACTGCTTTAGAATAAAATTTGTCAGCTGTATTTAGTTTTTGTAAGAAGACAGTAGAGATAAACCCTGGGAATCTGTTGCTGTGCTAAGCAATGCAGGAAGTCTGAATAGCTCAATTTCAGTCCACTAAAGGTCTGTGAAATAATTTCCCAGGAATGTTTTTCTCTTGTTTTGAAGCAACCTTGCTGAGTCTGATACAGTTAAAATAAAATAAACATTTGATCCAGTTCCTATTGTTCTCAAACAAAAGACTACAGCCATACAGAGATCTATTTAATAGACATGGCTGAGTCAGAAAACAGTCCTAGCTGAATCTTTATTCTTGGATCAGCACAGGGAATTGCTCTAACTACTCATGGACTAATATTTTAGGTAAAAAAAATTGGCTTTCCTTACAAATAGTAATTTTTTCTAATAGGAAGAGAGTACCATGTGGCGCAGAGAGTTCATTAGCATGAAATACCCACACCATCATGGTTCTTCATAGCGCTAAATTTACAAAAGTGGAAAAGGAGCCAAGATCCACAGCCTCACATGGCTGATGAGGCCTTTCAGAACACTGGAAGGACATAGGTGGATATCATTTAGCATCTAGCTCAGACTGTTTGACTTCCTTCCAAATCGCTTGTTAAGCCTTAAAGTTTACAGTTCCAAATATATCTGGGGTAACAGGTTTTTTTTTTGTTTTGTTTTGTGGTTTTTTTTGTGCTATACTATCTAATTTATTAAAATTTCTATCCTAATTACAGTTATATTAAAGCCTATTTTAGCCTTAATTTTATGCTGCATGTGTAGTCAGTTCAACTCGACACATAAAACCAGCTAAAATAATGTTCTAAAAGGCTTTAATATATTTGTGATTTTCATAATAAAACCAGTGCCTGGTGTCAGCATTCGAGAGTGGGAGCACAGAATTACAAATCTTTAGATAATTGTGCCTATTCAGAAAGATGCAGGTAGGCTCTGTACATCCTAATCTTTAATCCCAGTTGCTGCAGTTCAAAGAGAGTGATTGTCGAGAGCATAAGCTGTAGTAAAAATGATGGTATTCAAAATTGCCTGAATTAATTTGAATGTATTATTTTCATTTCTGCTCAGGATTTAATATTTCACTTGGTTTCAGTTAAATTCTTTGTATTCGGTTCATATTCAGTATGTGGTTCATTTGTACATCACTAAAGAGTGCTACTGCACAATGATTTTTATATGCCTTGAAATATAATTAGCGTAAAGCTGAATATCATTGATAAATTGAAGCTACTTATCAGTATTTAACGTATAAGGAAATATGAAAGGGAATAATGTAATTTAACTGAAGCAATTAGTTGTCTAATTTAGAGATAAAGGATTAAGGATGACACATTTAAAACCCCAAACACAATAAACATATTGAATGTTCAAAAGTACAAACATGACACTGTCAAGTTGGTAGTGCCTTGTAAAATGATGGATGTCTTTGTACTTTCTTTGGACGAACACAGAGTGCACAGTATTTAATGATACCTAGGTGTGATATGCATAATCACCTCAGAAAGTAGTTGATAGGAAAGGCTGTAATGCATTAGAGTTTTGAAACATACTCATTGTGGCAAGTTTCCACTAAAACGAGTGGGGACCACTGGCATAAAAAAATGATGGAGAGCCAAACCCTTCACCTGAAGAGAGAGCAACTAGTATGCTAAACAGCCTACAAGAATGTTACTTCTGTTGTCTGAAATAGGTTGTACTTCCTGTTAGACTGCAATGCACATCAGCTGCCAGGAATCTGAGTTACTGGGCATTTTGAAGGACTCTAGGATGAAGTCTGACTAATGCTGGGCTCTGTCCTGTCACCCAGAGGTGAGTAACAGCAAATATCAAACAGGGCAGCAAGCTATGCCATGTATCTTTGGGCATTAGTGGAGACATTCTCTCCCATGTTTCCAAAGGTTATCCAACACAGATATAATATTTTCTGCATATTGATCCACCAGTCCCTTGGAAGTCTATATTATACTCATCTGTACCATAAATTGGAAAGATTAGTTTTTGTGGCTCTTTTGCCTCAAGGAGCAGGAGAGGAGAAACTCGTAAGATGGCCTGGGATGCTTAGAGTTTTGTAACAAAACTCACATCCTATTTAGTGGCTGTTGCACAGAGACAGAGAAGACAACAAGCTCTGTGTGGGTGTTCAAAAACCTAGGGGCTCTCTTCCTAGAAGAAACTCCAAGGTTACCAATGAAGAGTTTCTGCGAGGCAGGAAGTCTCCTCCTGGGCTTTTAAGGGATATGAAGAGTTTCAGTATTTGGCTAACGTTCCAAACATGGCCTTTATTTGAATAAAAGATACTGGTCTGCTATAGCTTGAGAAGCAAGTACAAGAAAATGACCCTGCTCCAAAGGGCAGAATCAATCACAAAACAAGGACCTGCACTGAAACAAGAATCCAACACATTTTCCTCTTTTCCGTGAAACAGGGGATGGTATAGACATCATCACTACTATCATGAATAAGCTGTGGTATGGTAATGAAATGGTAGTACCTTTGAAATAATTATTTATGTATAATTTTTATAAGAGAACATAGAAGGTATTGGGATGACTTTGTAAATTTATTTTATGGGCAATTTCACAGCCTTTCTCTCCTGTTGAGAATTTGATAATTGATATTGATTGTCTCTAAAGTGAGTGAAGGAATGTGTGTAATGGTATTGCTATGGTCTATTTGCTTTACATGCGTTGTAGCTGAGAAAATAAATAAGAGTCCCCATGTTAACAATTATGTCACAGAGAAAATCACCTTTGCATTTCTGGATCATGGGATTATATTACTTAGCAGAGATGAGTCCTCAGCACAACATATGAAGTGCCTACTCCGACTTAAACATCTGTTTTCAGACCCAGAGTGCAGGACCTCGGATGGAGCTATCCTAATCTGTGATTATGAAAGGCGAAAACTCAAACCATAATGCCCCTGGAACTGTCTTTAGAGGCAGTCTTGACCCTCTTTTGTAACATGAAATAAACACACCGTACTTAGTGTAGAGCTACTGTTCTGTGTGCTATCAGCATATTTTGGCTGTCTGCTATGGCTATCAACCCACTGAAATGGAAAAGAATCTGAGTGAAGAGTTATTTTCTTCTGTCCTGACAAGAACAGGATATGAAGGTCAGCAAAAGGTCAGGGATGACTTCATGACACTCTATTCGCTTGTGCAGTGTGGTGATTTAATGCCAGTGTGTAAAAGAAAGAGCAGATGCACCTGCATTGAACAGTAAACAGTGGTGTGTATGTAGAAGTTACAGTGTTTTTTAGCAGAGTGCTGGTTTTGTGGGAATTGTGGAGAGATCGGAGTCCTGCACTATAGTCAGTCCAATGTTTTCTGACCATGTTCTTTTAGATATTCTGTATGTGGAGGGTCTAATGCTGAATATCAAATTTAGTTATTTGAAGGTATTTGATGTTACACAGGATTTCTGATTTAGCAGAGTGGTACAAAATATACTGAAAACACAAGAGAAATGTAAGTTACACTTAGCAAAATATTGCAATTGTAGTTGGCATCTCAGTCACCAGGAGATAATACGTGGATTGAAGCCAGCTCAAGCTCATTGAGTTCTTCAGAATACTATTGCTAGTTGTCTAGGTTTCCTCCTCTGTGTTGAGCTGAGCCATATATTCACTCCCCTGCTCCCATGCTGGTCTGATTAACGCAGGGAGACATTCACACTTTTAATAACTCAGGGAGAACCCTTTACATCACGAGCTGATCCACTCCACTGTCGGCAGCATTTTATTTAAAAGAAAGGTCATGCTCCAGTCCGCTTTGTGTTGAGATAAAGTCAACTTTTTTGCAACAGCTGTGGGCAGTCACAGCCAGCATTATTCCCTGAGCTTCACAGGCACATCACCTTTGCCCATCTCTTCTGAGCCTTCTTCCTTTGTACGGCTTTAATGGCCACTCAGAAGTGTGCAAAGTAACACTTTTTTGCTTTCTCTTCCAAATACTGAAATTACATGATGCATAAGTGTGCCAGGTACCAAAGTGTACCAAAGATAGTAGTTAAATTCTCCAGGTTCTTCAGAGTACCCTTGGCTTTTCCATACCTGCCTCTTTTTAGAGAATGAACACATGTAGTGCTCTAATTGAATGTCTGAACAAATTTCTGTTTATATTGATACAGAGTCACCGGCAGTCTACCTCTAGCTGTGTCCTCGAAGAAACACCTATTTAACAAAGGCATATAGCAGTTCACTACTGTAATGATCCCTCAAGAGGAATTTAATTTTTAATTAAGTGAAGCAGTGTGTTTACTCTTGCTATATAGCTGATTAATCAGGGCTTTGTTAGCTGCATAGAGGAAAGAGGCTAAATTAAATACACCCTTAATGAGATCATAGGGAATTGACCTTTACTGTCATGTGGAGGGCAATATATAAACACAACCATTGAGGGGATTGTTCCAGAGAGGTTAGATGATATCCGTTAACAGGCATCTTAAATAGTGGCAAGTTGGTGGTAACAAACCTAACCCACGTGACTGAATGAATTTCATGGAAATTGTTGAAGCTACCTCTAGATTATTAATGATCAGGTCTGATAAAGAATCTAGTGTAGCATAGTTTACCCCTTCAGAAATACTAAATGATCTTCAGGTCACGTGATGTTAATGTCCTTAGCAAAATACATGATTTATTGAAAGATCACTGTTATTTTCCTGAATATCTTAGTCAGGAATTTGGGCAATGAAGGAAGGTGACTTAGTGGAAATAGCACTATGACATTTCTAGTAGAATTTCACTGCAGTGAAGTGCTGGTAGCAAAACTACCAATTATTTCTGCAGGACAGAAATTTCATACAAGATCTGCTTACTCCAGCCCTACTGCAGTATAATCTTTATGTCAGTGCTTCATTCGGACAGGTAACAACCATTATTTTGTCAGTAAAGTCCTTTTACTGGGATAAATAGGTCTGAGCCTACATGTCTTGGTATGTAAGTTGCTAGGGAACGAATTGGCACTATCAGTGTGCTGATGACTCAAGCCAGGATGTATCCTGGCACATCACTTCTGTAGCAGCAATGAAATTAAAACCCGACATGAGTTTTTGACCACTTTATCTCTGAAAAAAATACTTCATGGGATGACTATTACGTATTATACTTTAATGAGGGATCAGATTTTATGATATGAGATTATCTTGCTAAAAATGCTTTTAAAAACTATTCAGCTGCTAAGAAATAGAAAAATTATGAACTTTATTCAATGAGGGAAAATTGTTTCTGTGTTTTCCTTTCTTGAAGAAAATATTGCACAAAAGCAACATTAATAAATTCTTCCTCTATCTTTCAATCAGTAGAAAGAATATTACTTCAGCGTTTATATTATCTTTTCTCTCCTCTGGCCATTTTGATTAAATGGATATGTGGTCTCTGGTCTTGGGACACCAAGGGGAATTCACCTCAGTGATTTTTTCAGGTGACTCTGCCCTCATTTATACCTTAGGCACCACTCCAGGGATACAACTAGAAGGTAATTATCTAGACACTAGGGAAGGGAAGTTAATGACTTGGAAAGAAGTATTGAAATGTAGCCTTTACTAACTAACATACCCATTTACCGGCTCTATGAAATAACGTCCTTGGAAAGGCAGCTGCAATAATGGCAGAGTTTCAAAGTGAAGCCCTTTAGATATTTCCTTAGGTCTTTTATATATGCAATTGCATATTGACCCACAGGTGTGGGACTCCTGAAATCATACAATATGACATTCCAGAGCAACCTTCCACTACTCCTTGTAGTGCTGAAAGTCAAACTGGTGTTAAGGTAGATCCTATTTAGGTTACGAAAGGGTTTATGTGTTTGATAACTAGTGATTGGAATGGGCCAGATCAGTCTCACTTTGCTTTGACTCTCTATGCTACCTTGAGGGAGATCACCAAGCTTTTCAGGCTCCCGTACCTTTTGAGCAAATTGCTCATGGCTTTCTCAAAATTATTTGTTTTTTTCCTGAGGAAACAGAATAAAAGATCTTTCAAAACCGCAACAGATAGTTAGAGGGAGAGTAGGAAAATACAAGATAGTATTCTGCGTGATGCCCATAGCTAAGTTGCTCTCCTCTGTTTTCTGGTAAGAAATGCAGCTGGCATACTGGGTAGAGGTGGAGATGAGTCACTCACACTTCGCATACATGATGTATGAAGAAGTTATGATTCTCCTTAGGAATACCAAATTATGCAAATCATGTAGGCATGCAGCTGCAGAAGCTGAACCTGCATATAGCTACCTCTGTAGCCCTGTCTCACCATTCCCAGTGTAATCGGAATTCTCTGTTGTTTCCTCTTCCAGGCACTACATGACAAGAGGCTGAGAAAGCACTCAAGCTGCTACTGAAGCCTCTCTGGTTTATGCCTACTGTCAGAAATAAGTGGCTTAGTCTTTTCTGTTGGAAGAGGAGGACTAATTCCTAAGTAAGATGTTTCCCCTTGTCGGCGGGAGCTGCTGTGAACTTTGCTTTTCTTGGTAGCAGCACATAGCCATATGTGTTCTGTCACCAGTTTGCCCTTGTAAGTCTCTGATTTGTAAGCTGGGTGTCTTGTGATGCCAGGGCCAGGCTGTTTGCAAGTTCCCACGTGGCTGACTACAGCAGGTGCATTTGTCCTCCATCTGGCGTGAGGTTTAAATTGCACTGTTGCAACTTCAGGAGCTTCCCGAGTGGAAGAGCTGTGAGGGCTCAGAGCTGTTTGTCTGATCTGGACCTACTTGTTCACGTGAAGGTGTTAACACACCTGGATAGCTTTGGTGCATGAGTTTTACTCCAGTGCTTCTGACCGGTTCTTCATCGGTCTGGGATCATAAAGTTGGTCTTCTGTATGGAAGGAGACATAATCTTATCTTCTGTTCAGTAGGAGAAGGTGGCTCCATTGTTGATTTGTCTTGCGTGTTAACTCTGGGAACATAAACCTCTGGCCAAAGACAGGCTTATTTTTTGTGCTTGATTTCTTTCATTTATTTTATTTCCTCTTTCATCCTCAACAAGCACAGGCATAATTTGATCTAAAGAAAAGCCACACTATGAGCAATTACATTTTTTTGAGCCATTGTTACTATAGTGTAATGGGCGCACCTCATGGACCAGCAGAATTTCTGAGTTTACTTTATTCACTGCATCCTGCCAACAGATCGGTTTATATTCTGGGAGCAGTTTTTCCATTTTAGTTCCTCCTGTTCACAGATTTTCATAAATAACAACTTAGGATGTGATTTGTTGTTTCTGACTATTGTCTCTATCATATCAACTAAATAAGTACACATCAAGCATAATGATAATTAGCTGATGTTCCTCAGGGTTCACTCCCTGGCCTTCTGTTCTGTTCAGTTCACACATTTCATATCTATAGCTGATGAACAATCAGGGTTCATCATTATGTAGAAGAAATATATTTTGCTTACCACAAACATTTTTCAGCCTCTATTAGTGACAGTGTTTTGCTGAACTGAGAAACAGAATGTCCATAAACCACCTGTGCTTTAGGGGAGTTTGGATTTACCATTTGAAATGGTTAGCTGAGTAGCTACTGTCAAGAACTTTAAGTACTCTGCCTTTGACACACTTTACAGTAAAACCACAATTTGTCATTCCCATAGCAGAAGGTAAGTATTTATTTCTCTTTTTGTTTTGAAAAGAAATGATAGGGAAAATATGAAAGGAGAAGCTCTGTCTATGCTTTTCAATTAATATTTATAGCAAAATGCATTTTTTCATGTTTCTTTATTATCAGGAACTAATAACAGAAATTCTAATTAGTGTTATGGATGGCTTATGTATTCCACTCTTCTAAACTACTCTGTATTTTTACACATTTCTTATTAAAGTGCAATAATACTTTGAGAGCTTTCTCCTAAAGTGGCTGGGAGGGGACAATCACAATTGTTGTTTTATTTTATTTCTTGGCCTCTTAATTAATTCTGTATAAACCATATTGGGAAAATTAATTTTTAAAATATCCAACTATGCAAATTTAATCAGATATGGAAGTCAACATGGGAACATTTTACAATTTTCAGCATACTATCTGTAGTAGTTTTTTTAAGATGTTTTGAGTGAATCCAACAATGCTGCATGAGCCAGAAAATAATTCACAGCTCTTTTACATGTGTGCTATTTTTATTTTACCTTCCATGATTAAAAAGGGGTACAATCTTATTTTTTTCATACAAATTCATAAAGGTTTAAAGTACAGTTCACAAATGCACAAAATTGTGCTTTACAACAAACAAATCCATGAGTTTAGTAGTCTGTGCCTGCATGTGCTTGTTCTAGTATAGATGTTTGCCTTTTTTGCAGTGAGTGACAATATTGACTTATATTCATTTTGTAATCCTTTATAAACTGCATAACTTTTCTGCAGAACTACTGTCTAGGCAATCATTCCTAATCCTGTGTCATGCAATTGTTTATTTTTGGCTCTATGTGTGCACTCTTTCCTGCTGAACTGTATTACATTTTTCAGTCTGTTTCCCTACTTGTCAAGATGGTATTGAAGTCTAATGCTGCTCTGCAACATAGTAGTGGTGTATTCCATGGTGATATCACCTGCTGATTTAGTGAGAATAATCTCAGTTCTACCATTCAGGTATTTAATAAATATATTAACTAATACATTAATTAAAATCAAGCAAAAAACTTTGTGGAACCACATTTGATATTTAATTCTTCTTTTAGTATGAACCAGTGACGTTTACTCTCTGCCAGGAGTTTTCCAATCAGTTTTGCAATCTAGAATCTTTTTTCTGTAACAGCTTCATCTGGACAAGGCTTCCCTAGCCTATTTGTAAGCAAGTCATATAAGAAAGCATCAAAATCTTACTAGTTTTGGGAAAGAGAGGAGATTGACTACTGGGAAAAAGGTTCCTGGGAAGCCTTGCCAGGTTAATGGGAAAATTGATTTGACATGCTTTATCTTTGGCACGATCTGGACTCTTCTTCCTCTTCAAGACTCTTTCACCTGGCTTGGCTGTCCACTCCTGGACTGAGGTTACACCAGTTGATGGTTCCTCAGCTCCCATCCCGCACCTCTGTGTAGAGACAAGTCTGTGTCATCTGATACCTCACTTACCCTTTTTAAGCTCTGCAAAATAACTGCTAATGGAGGTGAGATTGGCTGACTCTCTTCTTTAAGTTTATTTTACAAAATTCTTCAGGTTTAGTCGTTAAAAAACAACTAAGCTATATAAATATTCTGTGGCCTGTTGCTACCTTACCTTTTTTCTCCCTACCACCACTTTTTTTTTATCCTAAGAAAAAAACCAATACTTTGAAATGCTTATATGCTTAGAACAAAAAGAAGACCAGACATTCTTCCAGATGTTGCATTTCTATTGCTCTGTGAAACTTGGAACCTTTACTCTTACTCGGCTATATTAGAAATTTAAGATAATTTTCCAGATAAAAAACATGAGGTAAAATAGCTATGAAATTATGAGCTCTCCTGTGAGATCGTTTCATTTCACATTCAGGAATGCATTCATCTTATCACTACAAGAGGGCAGCACTGCTGAGCTGAAATATTGTTTTAGTGTTGATAAGGTTCAGCCTTATCCTATTAATCCATTTCCAGTTATCTTGTAGATAGACAGTATTACACAGCAGCCTCAAAGACACTCGGAAAGCAATATTATTGCCACACTCTTGCCAAGAAAAAGCTGCAAAAGGCTTTGAAGATGTGAAGGACTGTAGAAATGTTAAGGGTTATCATTGTAAACTAAATATAGGATCTGTCTAAATAGATGGTGTTCAAGGGGCTAATAGGATACAGTCTTTCATGATTGCTGAGAGTCTAGTACCTAACTTTCATCTTGTTTGAAAGATGATTTCAGGGTCAGGACTTTTATTGGGACCTTCAGAATCAGCATTCTGTCTGCAAAAACTTGGGTATTCTTACAGCATCACTTTCCAATCTCAGGAAGTTTTAGACAATGTCAAAGAAGACATTTGCAATGCTGATATATAGTACCCACTTCAGGAATATTTTATGAAGATATCAAGATTTTACTAAGACCAGGATCATACTTTTACCATTAAAATGTGAAACGTTTGCAATTTTCATCACATAAATGTATTCTATTAGTCTATTGCTTATGCTGTGAAACAACAGATCGTGAGGTTTGCTTTTCCCCCAGAAAAATCCCACAAACACAAACTTTCTATTTGTCACCTTGACTGTGTTCTTAGCCTTTTTTTTTCCAAAGGAAAGGTGCTTACAAAACCGTGGTATCACTTTGCCTCCACATCCTTTACTCTGGCGGACAACGTAGCCCCCTTGGAAACAAGGCTGGAGGGCTTGGGGGTTCATGTCTCACATCCTAAACGTTTATCTTGAACTTCTGTCCTCCTGGGTGCCAGCAGGTGCTGGGTGACGTTGTGGGAGGGAGGAGGTGTCTGGCAGGGTGCCTACAGCCCAGGGCTATACGGGCTTTTTGCCCAGCCAAGGAGCGAGACAAACAGTGGACATGGGTGGGAGCTGAGACATCTTTTTCATATTACTGGTGTGCTGATTCTGGTGTGTCTAAAGGCAACATTTCAGTGACATAATTGAACTTGGTGCTGAGACTGTTTTAATTATATTAATTTTAATTATATACAGTACATTTTAATTACATAGACTGAGACATAGGGGCTCCTGTCTATTAAGATCCTCTGCAATGCATTTGCATAATGGGACCCTATTTCTGTGTGCAGCGTTGCACTTCTTGATGGTTTCATTATTGGTGGAAGGCGGATTTTTATTTTAAATTTCATTTACATTTGTGTTTTTAGCAAGCACATTTGAAAGCCACTTGACAGCCTGCATTCCCCTGCACTGGAAAGATGTATTTTAAACCAAATATTAAAATTAATGGAAAAATTAAAGAAGATTCTTGTTTGTGTGTTACTCGGTTCCTGTGCCAGACTGGGCTTCCAAGGATTCAACTGGGAAACCAATTTAAGTGTTTTTATAACAGTTGGGGAGCACTCATGTATGATAGATGAACAATGCCCTAACAGATTAATAACGCTCTACCTCTCTGTTCACCATGAAATCTGCATGGCTATGGTCAAATGTATGTTGACAAGGAATGTATATTTACTAGTAAATATAGATTTCCCAAAGGGTGCTTTTATCTCTGCTACCCTTCTCAGACCCCATTTTTATGTCCCTGCTGGGACCCAGGCCACATATACCTCCTCACGTGAAACGTGTTATCTTCCCTTGAGTCCTTGAAAAGGTTTAAGTCCATGACAAAGTCCTGTCCCGTCACGTCCCTTGACACC
>Ga0181612_110565_pt1 | contig 16570 bp, 9 predicted proteins | sample HoacroProtozoa21_FD_119630 | JGI IMG/M metagenome (GOLD analysis project Ga0181612, IMG submission 119630) | Hoatzin crop microbial communities from Cojedes, Venezuel. Combined Assembly of Gp0051906, Gp0051904, Gp0051908
GAGCCAATTTCAGTCTCATCTGTCAGATTAAATGTATAGGAACGTAATTATCTTCTCATTAAAAAGTTGATGAAAAAGCATATAAGAACTATGCAGAATGTTAATGTAAAGACACTATGTTTTGCATAAAAAGATGCAGAGTAAATTTGCTAAAGAGGCAGAAGCATCTCAGAGTCAGAAAGATCTTCAGCCAAAGCTTTCACAGCTCTTTAGTATCCAGGCTTCAAAAAGATCCTCATCTTCTCTCTATCTAATGACATCTTCCTAACTATGTTCTGGAAAAACAGTGCTCCTGCTCCTTTAGTATCCTCTTTCAAATGTTCCTTGCATTGGCTAGGTATTCACATGAACTGTTGGACTCCCGACAATTCTAAGAAGCTTCAAAAATACTAGGCAGAAGTCGAAGCTAAATTCCAAAGGTGTTTAAAAAAAAAAAAATCTAAAAAAAATTGGAGTTCCTGTTCTGCAACAGACTTCAGTGTTTCAATACTGCAAGGTATTCTAATCTTCCTTTCTATTCTGCTTTTTCCTATGTCATATTGAATTCACGTTTCAGGCAGCTAAGGGTAAAAATAGGGTTACGTAGCTAGCTAGATGCCATCCATCACAGGGCATTAGTATTTCTAAACAAGCAATCAACAACCTGTGAAAGCCAATGGGAAATATCTGAGGAACTTCAAACAGACTCTATGGTTCAGTATTTTGATTCACTGGTATTTGCCTGAGCACCTGCTGCAATAAGATGCATTTTCCATTTAAACTGGGCAATATTTCACCCAGCTTCCAATCCATTTGTGCCTATAACTCATGCCAGGTGCAAATTACAGTAAAATATCACCCAGAGTCTAAAACAGGCTGCATGGCTGGCTCTAACTAATTTTCTAGTGTGGTTTTATGCAAATGTGCATCCTAAAGCATTGATTTAGCTAAACATTTGTACAGTCAACATTACTCCTGGCACCCACAATCATTAACTTAATATTCATTTCATACTCCCGTGAAGTAGAGAAGTTATTTTACTTAACTACAGAATGACTGACAAATTCAGTAATTTTGTGAAAATGCCAAAACCAGCACACAGGTCTCCTAACTCCACAAAACCATTCTTCCCACACAGTGCACTGCAGCTGCACGTTTTAAATGCAGAAGTTAGTCTCATTTCTTGTCCAAAAAATCTATTTAATTTTTCTTCAGAATTAAAACTAATATTTTGTCCTAATGCAAGATAACTTTCTCTTTGTTAAAGTCAATATTTTATTTCAAGGGGATTAAAAAAAAAAACAGAAACAAAACAAAAAAAACCCACCAGAATTCTTCTTCAGAACACCATGACATGCCTTATATTGATGGAATTTGTGGTACTACTAGCTGTACCAACTTCCCATATATTTCTCATCCCTATTCTTACCATTACGGGGTGTCATGAAATGACCTGACTCTAAGAGACTCCGACAATCTGTGGATAGACCGTGGTTTTTGACTCAGAAGTATGATTAAGGACCGCAGGCAGAGAGGTCCACAAGTGCCAAGCTATCTGTCCCAATCCAAAAAATGTGGAGTATGAGGCTGCAAAAATCAGGCACTGTATGTTCAAGAAGACTGATGTTTGGAGAACTACACTGATCAGCACTCAGCTGGGTAACAGTGTCAGCATCTTCGTGCAACTGAATCGAAAACAGCATGGGTCACAGAAGATTTCTATTGCATCTTCTCATTTCTGCTCACCTAACCACTCAAATTTCATACACCTTTTCACTAAAAAAACCAAGCAAACAGGAAAAAAAAAAAGCCCTCCTAATGGAATACAGATCTACGAATAAAATGTTAAATTAAAATAACTAATGATTTTTTGCTTTCCCCAAAAGAAATAATCCTATTATTCAGAAAACTCTGAACCGATACAAGTCAGGCCTTAAAACAAGGCATCTCATATCTGGACAACAATTAAAATTTCTTGGTCCATGAAATAATTAATAATTTGTTAGTTTTCAAACCTTAACATACATCTTCTCTTTAATGTATTCTTTCAGCAGCTTAAGCTTTTATATACATAAGTATTTAAATCACCTCAATATATTCTTCCTGTATATGATCATTACACAGCTGCAGAAGTTACATTTGCTTTAGTTTCAAATCTGAATAAAGACAGACAATCCAAGTGATTGTGATCTTTTCCTCCCTGTTCATTTACCAAATTATTTTAAAAGAGAGAAAGCAAACACACAAAGCTGGCAAGGAATATGAAGCTTCTTCCCCCCTAAGCCTGATTAAAGGAAGTCATTCCGAAGTTAATGTCAATGGAAATATCATGGAAACATGACTGCTTGTGATATTTCCAATGGAAATACCAAACAAAGAACTATCCAAATACTACTTCTCCTGTAAATATCATAAGGATATTTGCTGCTCAGCTTAAAGGTAGGAGGATAAAATGGAGAAGAGGAAGAACAGAGCAGAAAAAGGAAAGTAGGAAAACCCGAGGAGCAGACTGTGGCAGAGAGCTCTTTGAGGATACAAATCTACAAAAGCAGAAAAAGTTCTCAGGAACTCAAACGGAACTTTAAAGCATGGATAAGATTTAGAACTACACAGGAAATGAGTGAAAAGGAGGCGAGCAGACAAGACTGAACTATTATAGTAACAGCTGGAAAATCATGCTTCCATTGATGGTGCTGGGATGGAAAGAACAGAAGTAGCAGGTGAAAGTAAAAGACTGGAGTATATAATCGGTTTTGAAAATGTAACTGTCACCTCAAAATTCTTTCAGGTAAGAGGACTATTAAAATATAATTTGAATTAACAAAAATGTGTATTACTAACATGCATTAATGAGGATAAATGGTAATGTGAGAATGCTCTTTAAAAACATTTCAACTGTTTCCAACTGCTTAAACAAAGACTTTAAGAACATAGTTCTTTTTCTGCTTTTAATAAGTAACTTCCTTCCGCAGATGACTTGAGAGGTGATCTTTAACTTACAGACCCTTAGCATAGGAATTTTAATCCAGTTCTAGTACCAGTCAGAACTACCACTAACTTTAACAAGTTGTGCCTACCTGAACAAGGGGTATAGTCGATCTCCACAACGGTAAGCAGCAAAGGCACTGAATAGCAAGTAGTGAAATACTGTGGATCTTAGTTATCCAGCTTGTTCCCATTTTACTTCATATCCACTCTTCCAAAAAGCAGGATGATTCTAAAATAGCAGATGATAGCAAAAGTGGGCAAACCAACTAGTTCATCTCTTACTTCAATATCTAGTAGCACATTTAAAATGTTTAGCTTTCAGTTTGTCTCTAGGATAAATATTCAGCAATCTTCAAGGGATTTGAATAATTCCCTATTTTTACTATTACATTCATTCACCTAGAAACAGCAGTGACAATATGAAACTTATTTGAATACTGAGCTTATGGCCACATCTAAAGAGTGGCTCTCATAATATCTGAACATTCAGAATGGTATTACCTCTAATTTTAAATCTATTTCTGGAGCCATTTCCAAAATCCAGTATTAATGGAGGATAACATTTCTACAGGTATGCATTGCAAAACCTTAGCAAAAAGATCCCATAGTCCCGTATCAGTTTCAAAGGAGCAAACATGACCAGAGGTAGGTATGCAAGCTTGTAAGAAACCGAACCCTCAGCCACACTGTATAACACTTTCTTGTTTGGTTCAAAATGAGGATTTCCAGCTCCCAGTCCACATCTGAATTAGAAACTCAGCTGGATGAGACAGAAAAATCCTCCTCTGTTCTTGTGTACTTCCTAGACTTACTGGGAAGCGGCAAATGACAGGAAGTTAAAACATGTAAAACCAGCTTTTCTAATGAAAGAGTAACAGAGCAGGGACTTGCCGAGGTGAGGAATCATGATTTATATAGATGTTACTTTCAACAAATTGTTTATTCATGGTTACATTCATAGGAGCTTTTTTTACTATAATTGCCATGAGAATTAACGACCTCTGTCTCAGTCTGGGAGTCTAAGTGCAGGAGGTAATTTTTTAAAATATTAGGATAAAGGAAACAGTGGTGTTTATGGAGTTTCATTGCTTCACCTACTATTCTTCCAGAATAGAGAAGTCTCTGATACCTAGAAAATTAAGTTAACTGGCAAGAAACTAAGACACTGACGCGGAAAAGGCATTCTTGGAATTGAGGTAAGAATGAGAGGTAAGAAGCAGCTTTTTAAAGATTTTCACAAGTAATACATATTTACACAAACACACATCCACCTTATACTCATATGCATATAATCCTTACATATGTCACTAATTCAAATCCATATATACATTTTACTATTTTCATGCATAAGTATTTTTGTAAGTATATACATACATAGATAAGTAATTTTCTCGACAGTGTTTTCTTGTCAACGTAAATATATTGCAACAATTATCTGGATACCTTCTCTGGCTAAATCATCCCAGATCCCAAAACATAATGAGAGAGAGACTGTACAGCCCAAATGCTTGTTGATTTTCTCAGTCCATCCTACACATGATAAAATTAGCAATGGACATCTTTGGATGCATATTTAAAAGTTGTGGTTTTCAGCTCCTGTACAGAAACATGACAAAATATGAAGAACTGTGGTTGTTATTTAGTTTTTTGGACATTTATTCTTTCCAGAGTATAAATTCTGTACTTTTTCCACTACAGTTATGTGTATGTCTAGAAAAACTTTTTGCTATGTAAAAAAATACTTTGTGGAGTGAGAACAAATCCCATTCACAAGTGAAAATTATTTGTATTCAACTGCTGTTAAAAAAAATAAACTGAATCTTTCATCAATTTTGTAGGATTAATAGTGCACTACTGTGCACAAATTGTATGGGAATGCTTTAGTCATTTCAAAATCCTTCTGATCAGTGAACGCACTGTAAAATGCCATGGAGAAACCATTCCAAACCCTATTGATAAAGAAGGCAGCTGTAGATAGTACACTGAACACTCAGTTACTGAACAATTGTTTATAATATCTTATATTTAACTGATAAATAATTATTCATATCACAATTTCTCCTGGATGTCTCACACACATGCAAAAAAGTCCTGAACCAAGTCCAGAAACTCTGAAGGATCAGGGAAAAAAGAAGGCGGAAGAAGACAGCAGAGAGAAAGACCTTATCAAGAGATTTCGCAAAACATGCTATAACCAGCAGAACTGAGAAGAGCTACGTCTTCAGACTGCCAGTTGCAAGTCCCATTGGAGAATTCTGCCTCCCCGCTGCTAACACAGATATAAAACTAAAAAAGGGTGTGATACTTGTCTTCTTTGCCTCTTGACAAAAGTAAATCCAATGTTAATACGATGTACGAAATAAATACATATTACAAATTATATATTTACTAAATAAACATACAAATTAAATATAAATTAAATCAAATCTTATCCTCACTTCCAACCTCACACTCTTTCAAAATAATGGACAAGATTTTCTTGTCCTTTAAATGTATTCAAGTACATAATGTCTTCAAAAGGATTTCATTTCTCAAGCTGAGATGAAAACAAATTTACTTAAATGATAGTCTTTGGTGTTTTTCCTGTACAGCTGTCTGCACCAACTTGAGAACATAAACCAGCTAGCAAACAGCTCAGAGATACACAATCATCTTTAGGATTCCTGCAGCATAAGTGTTTTATTGATCCTCATGTTACGAGATATCATTTCAGACAGAAGTCATTCCATTCTGAAGTGCATACTTTACTAGTTCAATAAATGTTTCTATACTTTCACAATCAGATTGCATACATTAAAGTGGTAGCTGCTCTTCCGTATACCTTGGGGACTGAGATTCACAATCCGTTGTTTGAAATTCCTGTTTCGTTGATTCAGCCAAATTTTCTAATAAGAAAGATACCTGTTGTCCTGATTGAGCTGTGGAGTCTAATACTATAAATCACTTGGTTTGGCGCATCTTATCAACGTCTCTCTATAGCTCAAACCACGATAATGCAGCGCCCAATTAGAATTTTCTAGTGCATGTTCAGCTGCTATTTTCTCAGCAAGAAGAGGTTTAATGACATGCTCTAAGAGCCCAGGCAAACACTGGAGATTTTTCAGCTCAGCATAAGCAGCTTGGCACATCAGTCCTTCCAGAGTGTGGCTCTGGCAGCCAGTTCAGAGTTCACATCTAGCAAAAGGTACTGGGCTTCTCTCCTCATTATTCCTTGTAGGGCTCAGCAAAAACCGAATTCATTGTTTTGACCAAATTCCACTAAGTTTTTTTTCACGTTCTACCCATAACTGGGTACATCTGCTAGTACATCATGCAGTTGTCTCTTCAATCAAACAACTCACAGTCCTGCCCTTATTTACTACCTGCCCAAACAGGCTCTATGCATATACACACACATAGGTACATACATATACACACCGGCCCTGCTCCGAGATCTCTAAATTCCTAAAGCTCAGTTGCAAGATAGGATGACATTTTCACATTAAGGGGACAAAAACTATCCTATAAGCCACAATTCAGCTCTCCTTACTGTAGAAATTGACTTGAACAGATGGAATCACTTCTGTTTTCCCACTTTCATCAACACTGTCAAATAAATTTAAGACATGACTAGTTAATAGAGTAAGTAGTTGAGCTGACAGCACATCTAATAAATCAACCAGGTATCAGCTATTTTGCGAAAATAAACAGCTTGACCTGAACAGCAACAAAGACAAAACTTGACAAGTAGAAGGCTTAAAATGCATACCTGATGAAAAAAAAAAATACACAGCAGGACAAGAAAGATCTGAGCATAGCTGTTCAAACCTGCAAAGCAAACAACAAACTACATTAGTTATGAATTATATAATTAATCATGACTTAAAAACAGATTCAAAATAAGCTTAATTATTTTATCCTGAGGCTTGCATGGTAAATGGGAATGGTCTGGTTGACCATATCTTTAAATAACTATGATTTCAAGCATTCATAATAACCACATGGGCACAATATTTCCAGGAAAAACAAACCTCTAACTGAAAATAATTCAGCTACAAAAAAGAGAGGGGCTCACATCTACATAATGCAAAAGTTACTATGTGATGTGGTCACACATATCACACTTTGAACCAGAGTGCACCTGCATTCACTCCTGAGAAAGCACAGAAACAGAGAAAATGACTACATACATTCGAGAGAAGACACAGTTGATCACAATGGAGATGCAAGTCCATAATAATAATGGAATTCTAAATCTGAAGCTTTCCTTAGGCAGTTCCATTTTCTGGAGTGACTGAGGTGTTCAGTGACAGGTGAGATGATTGTAAAATTGCCTTTCAGTCAGTGTCCAAATACCTGAAATTTAAAAGTGTGAGACCTATAGTAAGAGCCTACCATTTTATGGCAATACCTTCAAATCACAGCTGAGCTGCTTCTCCACACTGTCTTACAGTGCAGATGTGACAATGAGTTTGCACCAGAACATACAAATCAAGAGATAAGAACAACAGTCCTTTAGAAGTGGAGATACTAGGAATTTGGGTGGTTCTTCATTAAGGTCAAAAATGAATCGTTCAGTGAAAATCATCCTCTGAGAAGCCATGTAAAAGAACAAGAAAACAATAATTACCTTTTGACTACCATACAACACTGATGGTTTTCCACTGACGCATCCAGACAGAGGGACATCACTCAGGTCTGGCAGAATCCATTGCTCCATCCAGCCTGATGTGTGATTCAGAAGGGAAAGGGAATCTTTCTAGTTCCTGTGTTTGTGGAAACAGAAGGGTTTTTTTATTCCATGTCTGTCATGCACCAATAAAACCTTACCAAGCAGCACTACTGTCAACTGAAATACAAAAATATAATGAGGACTAGCTTTTGACTGGACAAATTGGTTTAGAGCCAAGACAAACTCCAGGTGAGCAAGCAGCCCAAACCTCTAATATACTTGTCTGGCTTTAAACATTGTATAAAACAAAACAGAAAAGCTGTACAGCTTTGGGTGCACGACCCTTTCCAGTATTTCTAAAAGCTCATTCTCTTCTGCAAGCTGTATTACCTCTCTGGGGCAACTTAGAATTATCCACAGATGTCTTAATAGAGTTAGACTGACGTAACAGAGATGAAAAACAGCAACATATTTCAATTCCATCCTCAATGTTCCCATATTAACATTACAAATACGCAAAGATTTGAGGACAACACAGAACACTGAAAGCCAAACTCATGAAAAGAGATCCTGGAGATGTTCTGGTCACTGAATCTCACTGCAGGGTCACGCTCACTCCCACACTATTTTCATGTTACTTCCACAGAGGTCCAGGTAAGAAGAGATGACAGGACAGGAGAGGAATCGCACATAAAAACGAGTTAATTTTTCTCATAAATCTTTTTATCCGTAGCTCTACAAAGTCTACCAGGTCTAAACAATTCTCACACAAGACAGAAAAAACAAAGACAGGCAATGTTCATGAGAAAATCTAAAATCTATATATAGAACACCATTATTACTAAAGAATTACATAAGACTGTTGCAAAGTCAAGCTAGAGTAAGTTACAGATACACATGCTCTAGAATTAAACAGCATTTAAACCTTTAGCAGCAAAACAGTGGTGAGCATGTATCACTGTTTTTAAAAAGAAATGGTTCTTTAAATTCAATGTCCCAAAATCTAAATAAGATGAGGAAAAAATTCAGTACTGAGTCAAAATATTTGACTGGTGCAAAGACCACCCTGTATGACTCGCTGCTCTGCTTTGTAGCCAAGGAATTTCTTGTATCATGGTAGGGAGGGGGTTAAACTACCAGAAGTTTAAATGTGCCATGAAGCACATTCCGTTTATGTGATCATTTGAAGTTCAGGTCTCACTTTGTAATCCCTGAGAGAACCACAGCCTCCAGTTTCGTTGCTTTCTCATGACGTTCGTTTCATGGCCTTCTGCGTTCTGAGGCAGGAATGGTACTTTCTAGTTTTTACAGCACATTGTAGAAAAATGAAATAAAGAAGTAGAAAGAACAAACTGTTCTGGATAATCTGTCCTGCCACATATTTCCCTCTTGTCTTCAGCAGGGAGGAAAAAAAAAATAATCCAGCCACTTTTTTAATCTTTTGGAGTAAGAACCACAATCCTGCTTGCACTTGTCTGTGGCGTTCCTAAGCTTACAGCACATAAAGAGCAGCAATCAGTCCACTGTGCTTGTAAATTCTCAGTTTGCCTCTCATCTCTCAGAAACAAATGTATGTACAAAAGCACTAAGTGCATCACTTAACGGTTCAAAGAAGAGAGCATGGATAACAGTGCAAAGAGAACCAGTCTCACTTTCGCAGCATCCAGAAGCTTGCACTCCATTTTTATTTTGTTTTTAAACATACAAATAGAAACCATGTTAACTGTGACTCACAGGTCCTAATCAGATACTGATCACAATACTGAACCCAATATATGGTTTTGTTCGTGTACGGCTAGCAATTGCTGTACCAAAATATATGCATACGTACAACCCACAGCAACTTCAAGTGCACTGCCTAATCGAGTGAAATGTAGAATCAAGAGCTGTCCATACCAAGTATATATAGGCAATCATCTATTTTCTCTGCCTTAAGACATGTCCTTAGTAGCTTTTACACAAGCTAGTGCTTACTCACTCGTAGACAAGTTATTGTTTTAAGACAACAGCCAGCTATGCTAAGAGAACACCTACAGGTTTGCAGAATCGGTGCCTACAAGGGAGAGCACGCAGAGATGTCGTCTTTTCTGTCTATCAGCTCAGAACACATTGAAGGTGCCATAAAAAGAATAAATAAAAATTCAAAAGCTGCACACAACTGATCAGTAAAAGACAATTTAGCTCAATAAGGCCTCTTAAAACAGTATAGGTCCCTAAAGATATATAACACCAAAGTACATTCTCCTTGAGGAGCTGTAAACATTTGAGAGCTATTTACATTTTAAAATTAAAAGGAAAAGAAGTCAATGAAACAGAAGGCAGACAACCAATTTGGCAGTAAAGTCCCATTTGTTTAAAAAAAAAAAAAACAAAACACAAACACCAGAGAACTATTTGGATTTTCAGCTACAATATATTTAAAGTTCACAAAAGCTCCAAAAATCAACCTAATATTTTTATTCTGGCAACGTAAGCACAAAACTAACTTGACCTTCCTTTGTAATTAATGATTTAGGAATATTAAACCACCAAAGTGCTCTTAGCAAACATTTTGCTCACAGTAAGCCCCTCGGGTCAAACTGAGTCATTTGGGATCCCATCTCCATCATACTTGCTTTCTGTTGAAGCCAGTGGATCCCTGCATATCTACTTGCTTCATCACAAAGTGCTTTAACTTAACTTGGACAAAGCTCTACCTGAATTCAGAACCTGTTAGATTCAAGGGTGCCCTTTTCTAGAACCTGCCATTAACTATACAGGAAATGTTTTAATTTCTTTTTCTTTAATATTTATTTTTCCAGGACAGCTGGGAGATACAAAACATAGATGGGGCTTACATTCATGTATTCCCAAAGTTCCTGAGTTTGTGCAGCGAGAGCCTTGATTCAATTTGATCTTGACATTGATGGTGGCTTCTTTTTGTATTTAACAACAAAAAAACCCCTCTTCAATACTTCGGTGTTGCTGATGACCATATAATACTCCATCAAGGTAAATTAAATAAAACCCTTACATATGATCAAGATTGTTGAACTGAGAAGGTGTACACTGTATAATTAGCAAGCTGTACCTTCATATATTTGTTGCCTGAACAATACACTAAAAACCTGAGGCATCTCTTCACATAACAGCAATCCTTTCACCAGTACAAGTCAGGTCCCAGCTTGCATATCAACAAATATTATGTAAATTAATTTATAGATAAAAAGGAAAAATACTTATTCTGATGCAAATCACACCCTGCACATCAGCAGTGGGAGCGACTGAAGCCGAAATGCCTCTTCTGTTTTTTCACATCACAAAAATTAGGAAAAAGTTCTTCGGGTGTCCTCACTGATGTTGACACGGAACCATGAGAAATTTAAAATAAAAAGCCCAAACAAAACCAAACAAAGTATTTAGTAACTGCTTTAGTTCCTGCTTGTTTAATATCAATATGACAATAAGCAGCTGCTCTCACGATGATCGCGGAGGTTTGTTGCCCAATACCCGCTGTAAGCGTAAGATAATAATAGCTACTTCGGTCGTCTTTATTACTGCTCTTAAGAGGACAGTGCTTCAGCAATGCCAGTCTGAGATACAAACAGTTACCTTCCCCAGCCCCTTTCTAATTTTGCACTGGAAAGAATGAAGTTAAAATGGGTGAGGGCACTCTTGCTAGAGAGGGAATCACTGCCACAGTGCTCCCATAGCAATTCTTTACTGCTGGGCACTGGGTAGAGCTCCGTAAGTATGGAATCGGCTACCGGAATCTCAGTTACAGGCTAAAGATGTCGCCCCTTCCTCTGCCCCTCTTTCTTACGTCTTTGCAGAAGTCCTGCTGAAGTAAAAGAATAATTTGAACCTAAATTAGGTGGAAGAAAAATACAGGCCCCAAAAATGCATCTTTCATACATTCATTTCAAGTAACAAAAGAAAATTTAAGTAAATAATTCAGTAAATAATACTGAATACACTTTTTTTTTAAAGTGGCAACTCGGTAGAAGAAATCACTAGTAGGGATACAGCTCAGTATTTGTCTGCTGATGAGAGCTGTGCCAAAGCACAGATGGTGTTATAGATTTACCAGATATAGAGCGCAGGTTATTTTTACCATTTTGCACCTGCATATTTCCCTTCTAAAAATCCTGCAGAAGAGTAACAAAACACAGCTCATCCCTCATGCACAAACACCACTCCTAGTGTCACCCTCCCCCTCCATCCACTCTCCCCATTATATCTGCAAATAGAGAGAGATGGACTGAGCTATGAAAAAATCAAGCACGCAAAATTTACTAGCTGAACCACGAAAGGAAATCATCTTTTCTGCCCGACTCTGGGTCTCAAGCTAAGGGCATGGGAACCCAGCAGACACACGGCCGCCCTGTGTTGGCAGACAGCTCGGGACGGAACAGGCAGGACAGCAGCCTTGCGAAGTCCCTGCGTGCTGATTCCTCCAAGACATTGACTGGTCCCCGGTGATGCAATTCATGATAGTAGGTGCTTGATTTAATTTCTAATTCCTTGTGTACACATAAACTTGATCTAGCTAATTTAAGTGAGTATACACCAGCGCAAACTCCTGTGAGGACGTCTTCAATTTTTGTCTAATTTAATGGATTATTACATTTTAAGCTCACAATGTTCCTAGCTGATTTACAACAACTTGAAATAAACTTAGTTTATGCTGAAATAAGAGAGCCTATTGGACCAGTTTAATGAAACTGATTTTAAATTACACCTTAATTTAAAGAGGTACAGTAATGCATATAAACAAGATCTAAGTGATGCTTTGAATACAAAAAGAAAAAGAATGAATATAAAAAGCTACAGACATTGCTAGACTGTACATCTCAGCTTCTCAATGCCGAGCCCTGAAGAGAGCAACATCGAATCTGACCCGGTAGTTAGTCAAGAAAAATAAATGTAGCATAAGAAACAAAGTAATTAATCTTAATTTCTATGTGGATTGCCCTTAAATTATGCAAATTCAAAGACTCAGTATTTCTCCAAAACTCAGTAAAAAAGGGGAAGGGCGCTCACGTAAGTGTACATTTATTTGCTCCAGCATGATATGGGGGCAGTTGTTAAATTAATCACTGTGGGCTTGACTCTAATGCTTCAGAAGTATAATCTGCGATACCATCAATTTTGTGCTGGAAAGCAATCAAAGAATAGAAGTGAGAAAGACTGAGGTCATGGTTTACCCTGTAGTTAAAGTTATGAAATTCTGTCTTCTATTAATGGTTCGTTCTTTGGACAAAAAGGAGTGCATAACTGTAAAAGCAGGGTTGATAGCTGAATGTATATAGAAAACAAAATATTAACTGCTTTGGCTCGGTTAGCTTATGCTGGGTTTCGAACAAGAGAATCTGGTTATTAGCCACTTCTGGAATTTTTATATCCCCCAAGATTTAGTTCATTATGCTGAAATAGAGTGCAAATAAAATATAATAAGGAGAAAATGATGGCATTAAACATTGTGTTGTACTAGGGAGAAGACTAGCCTTATCTTCCTTCTGCAATGCATACTCCATTTTCTTCTTAGAATGGGTTCATATATAATTTTAAGAGTTTAGAAATAAAGCTTTCCATTTTACTATCTGTTTAATGTCAGCTGTTCACTATTTCACCATAGGCATTGTGACAGTCTAATACTGCAAGACAACCTACTCCTACTACCTTCCTAATTTAGTCAAAGGAGGTGATCACAGCCATTTAGGTTGACCTCCAACTTTGAGAGCTCACTCTTTTCTTTCTTTATACCCTTCAACTCTAAGTGAATACAACTTTCTAAACAATTGAGAAAAAAAAAAACAAACCCTTACTCCTCCTTTCCATGGATACATAGCAAATGCTTAGTCTTGCTCTCTCATCTCCTCCCTGTCTGGGCAAAAGTATGCTGACAGAGTATGGCATTTTCATCTTTCATAGCTAATTGCATGTCCTTTACGACTACGAGCAATAACCTATTAAAACAGATGAAGATTTACCCCTAGATACAGTCCAGTCATCATTTTATTATATTCATGACTCCTGGGAGAACTGAACTGCATTAAACTATAATTTTATTAAGTTGGTCCATTAATATATGTTAGATATCAGTCTCGGAGAAGAACAAATATCACAGCAAACTACAGCCACCCTGTTTCTTTACTGAAGTCTCCCACGGCTCCACTGCACTAATCCAGGTTTATGGCTGCTTTGCATCACCAGAGCAGCAGAAAGTACCCAGAGTATATCAAGGAATATGGCCTAATACATTTAGCAGAATGTTCTTGGGGTTTCTTAACCTGTTTTGGTGCCTGAAGAAGGGACCGTGAAACTCAGCGGTGTATTCACACAACTATTTGGATTAAAATTAGGTAACACAGCAGGCAGAGCTTATTAACCTAAATTCTTTAGCACTATCAACCCAGGCATTATCGTAGACAATTTTGTTCATCTTTTATCAGTTTTGTTTTCTAGTTCTCTAGTCCTAATCTGGCACATGATTACAAATAATCATTGCTGACTTTTAGCATTGTTGGACACACCAATATCCAGACCATCTGTATTATACATAATGTCCAACATTCTATACCTCAGGTACCAAAAATAAACAGGACCATCAGTTCTCCAGAGTAAGGATGGCCTCAAAGCCATAATGGCAGCTGGTTCTTTTGCAATACAGTTCTCCATTAGCAGCTGTATATAGGTTCTCCTACATGTTCAGAAGCCAAACACCTAAGCATCTAGAGCCCACATAAACTCTGCCCAAGTTCAGAGAGAAATGAAACACTTAACACACAGGTGTGCATTATGGCCACAGTCACACCCACATTTAACTATGGGAACAGCACTGAGACCACACAGAGTAAAGCAGAAAGAGCTACTCACCTTGAACAGCAATGCGAGAAATGGAGCTCCAAAGTGCTCTGAGCACCTCTTTCAGGTACCTGCTTTTAAACCACTGCTTCATCTAAACTGGGCCCTTAGAAGGTCTGACCTGAAAAGCCCATAACAACTTAGAAATGTACTTAGTATGGCAAACCACTTTTGGAAAAAACATACTTGCACCCTGCTCCAAACTTGTTCTACCACATAAAAGGACTGTTATTATGCAAATGTAGTCCAAGCCTCTCTTTGACTAAGGAGAAAGGCACAAGACCTGCAGACAGGCTTCCAAGGAGCCTTTTGCAAACTGTAAAAAGTAGGAGACCACTGCGTGTGGCCAGTCAGGCAGCCATATCAACAAAGACACTGGTTAATGAAGGCAGGTCCTCGGGGCTATGTTACCTGGGCAGGTATCTCCCAGCCCTTACAAAAATCTACTGCAGGAACCAGCCTCCTCCTGAGGTGGGAGAAGAGCCCGGCCAGCACCCGTGGGAGGTGAGGGGAAGAGCACAGCGGTCCAAGGTCGCTCACCAGGCAGAGGACAGGGAGTCCCCAGGCAGGGGACAAAAACTGAGTTAACCTCAGACCTCCTGTCTCAGCCTTACATCCTCTCACAGGCTGTGTCTCTAATGAGATTAAAGCACAGAATTTCACCCGGAAAATGCTGTCTGACAACAGAGCGGTGGTCAGGAGCCTACCTTTGTGTCTGCAAACTGAGCACAGTTCCACACTTACTATCTTCGCATTTAAACCATTATTTGTATTTGCTAAATTGTTGAAGCCAATAAAGTTCGGTCTGAGACTATTTGGTTTTGACTGCTCAGCTTCAGCTATTTATATTTGGTAGCTACTCTTTTGTTACTTCTGCCTTTGGTGAGATGACAAACATTTTGAGGAGAAAAATAATTAGGGCAGAAGGTAAATCACCTTCCTAGCATGTTCTCTGAGTAAAACTTACAGCCTATTCCTGTTGAAAAGCTGACACACTCTGCAGTTTCATCTTGAAACAGATCCAGCAAGGTGAAACAGTGTCAGAAGTTCAAGGGCTTGATCTGTAGCCAAGAAAAAGGAAAGATAGCCAAGGTGCTATACAAGTACATACACAGTCTGTGAATAAAAGCAGTATTTGTCCTTTCATCTGAGGGGAGGTGAAGAGAAGCAGACAAAAAAAATCCCACTATCTATGTGACTTAGTCTAGCATAGCAGAGCTTAAAATACCATGTGAAAAAAGTAATAAATTTCTGTCTTCCTGAAGAGGTCCGAGTTGAGATATTTGGATACTTTACATACATACAACATTATCCAATGCTTAAGACACCAAAAACATAAAAAATGAGAGCAGAAGCTAAAATAGCTACGTGATAAAACCAATCACGGTTCATAGAAATTGTTTACACTGGAGGTTCAGCGTAGGACCCCTAGGGAGGTCTGGGATATCTAGTTCTGAGTCTTCCCAAGAGTCCAGCATCTGTCAAGACGTATTTATACACAGTTCTCCGTAGGATGATTTATGCCACTTTTATCAGAATATCATCAGGAATTGCAAAAGCTGAGTCAGTTCACAGCTGCAGACAGCCAGGGGGATTAACCTCTTTCTTGTTGCTATTGCTAGCAACTGAAGATAAAGCAAAGCCGTGTAAAGTTGGACAAGTTTTGTTCGAGAGCTGTAAGACCATATTAGCAATGAAGTAACAAGAAAGTTGTAAATGGTACAACTTTGGGGCCAAAGTACGGCTTAAGTTATAGACGGTAGCAGAATGAGACCACTCCAGCAAATCACTGAAGCACATGGCCCCAGGAGAGCCTTGGAAGGATGTGAATTACCTCAACAAGTGCCTCTCTAAACTGGCTTCCCTGTCTTCCAACAAGTTCATAGAATCACAGAACGGTTTGGGTTGGAAGGGAACTCATCTCATTCCAAAGCCCTGCCACGGGCAGGGACACCTACCACCAGACCAGTTTGCTCAAAGCCTCGTCCAACCTGGTCTTGAACACTTCCAGGAGGGGGCAGCCACAGCTTCTCTGGGCAACCTGTGCCAGGGCCTCACCACCCTCAGAGTAAAGAATTTCTTTCTTACAGCTAATCTAAACCTATC
>Ga0181612_174989_pt1 | contig 16570 bp, 13 predicted proteins | sample HoacroProtozoa21_FD_119630 | JGI IMG/M metagenome (GOLD analysis project Ga0181612, IMG submission 119630) | Hoatzin crop microbial communities from Cojedes, Venezuel. Combined Assembly of Gp0051906, Gp0051904, Gp0051908
CAGCCCTGCTGTGAAGCACCAAGGAGTTCGTACAGACTTTGGCGAGATCAAGCCATGCAGTCAGCAGGGAAACCTTCCTCCGGCATCCCCAGCACGTGCAGGTCTGGGCACAGCACGCGTGCCGCCCCTGTGCTGTTCTCCATACCAGAAGCCGAGTTTTGCTCCCACTGCCTTCTTCTTAGAGACTTGGCTTTCCATCTTCTCCCGCAGCGCAGAGCTCCCATGCACCCTTGTAGCTCCATCAGGGATACACTGAGGCTCACACCGTGTCTGAAGAAATGTGGTTCTTTCCATGCGTTGTACTCAGCAGAGGTGGGCAGTGTAGGGCTACACGCAGGACAGGCACCTAAATAAAGAATATAGACACCCCTCACTCCCACTGTAGGGTTCCCCCTGTCCACCCAATACCCATCCCTCAGCAAAGCAAAGTCCTCCCTCATGGGAATTTTCAGGTCTTTCCTTTAATCTGATCTTCAAGAGGTGAGCTGCTATGCAGAGAATATTCCTTATACGGGCTGTTGGCATGTAGTTTGGACAAAGACTGCTGCTAAACTTCCCTGTAAAAGAGCATTGCAGCACATCAGATTTCCCCAACAACGGACCTGCTTTTGTCGGCAGCACTAAAACCAGGTGAGCTGTCCCACGGAGGCAGGCAGGAAAAGCTTGCGGTCTCCGACTTTGCAGGGAGCTATTGAGGGAGTCAGATGGAGAACACGGATATGAACAGGAAGAAGTTGAACCAAAACATAACAATCCTCTATTTTTATTGACCACAGTGAGTGAAATGTAAAATACAAAGGCACAGCCTAGCAACTGCAGACTAACACCAGCCACAACGGTAGCAGATGCCTTATTTTTGTCACTTCAAAACATCTGTCCATAAGAAGCATTTTCTCAAAGAATCCAAGTCAGAGCAGCATTTATGAAAGCAAAACAGCAAGTCAGCTTCAACATGTCCACCTACAGTCAAGGTTTCCCACCAGCTAGCATCTACCCAAAATAGTAATTTCCCACCAACTTGCATCTACCCAAAATAGCAGTCAGCAGTGGAGACTAAGACGCGCAAAGGCTTCACGTCCCAGAGCAACCCAGTCTCTGGCTAAAGTTGCTCGTGCTTAGAACAGCAGGACAGATGATACAAGCTCCAGAGGTCCCTTCCCACCTGACAACGCTCAGTTAAAGATCTGGTGAGGCTACTAGAAACTCAGTCTTTGCTATTTCCAAATGCTGTGCTTGCCCCATGTTTTTCTTCTCTATCTGCCCTAATGGTAACACCAAGGAGTCTGCAGTGCTGTTTCCAAAGAGTTTATCTGCTTGTTCTCCCGTCTGCGGGAGGAGCTGGCCCAGCCATCATACGGATGAATCACTGTCCCTCAGAGATGTTGCAACTGAGTGTCCCAAGAGACACGGAGAACGAACAATGTCACATCATGTCACGCAATATACTCCGCTGCTGTACTTGTGAATCAAAGTAAAGCAGTGAACTGGGAATGACTGGGAGAAGGATGAAGAGTGGCTGCAAATGAACTAAATTTGCTGAAGTCTGTTTAGCTTCCCTGAGCCATTTTCTTTGTGAGCAAACGCGTGGCGGAACAGTTCACACAATTTTTATGGCAGGTTGAATCCAAACGATTCTGTATTTTTAAATTGTTAAAAAAAAAAATCACATCCTGTCTTGAATGTGATCCTGACAGCAACAGTGGTGGAAATATATCAACAATTTAAGATAATTCCTTTCAAAGAAACGAGAGTCATTTCAGTTTCTGGAACAAGCACAGAAATAATTTTCTGTGGAAGAAAACGGACACCAGTATTTATTGGTGCAGAAGGATTTCCTCAGTTACTCATAGTGCATGTCAGGCAGAAGACAGCAAACCGCACGGATCACAAAAGTATTTCTAGCGTAACTTCTCTGAAGAAAGATCTTCATTTTTTTTCACTGCTAAGCACCGAGAAAACATAAAAAACGTATCAGCTAGAGAAAACAAGTGGAACATAATACGAGCAAAAGGCAATTGTGAAAACAAAAGATACTAAATTAATTTTATAATGTAATAGCGTGGTTTTCCAAGAATCAGTGACAACTAAAGTGATACATATTATTAGGGCAAAAGTCAATGCATTACACAGAATTTACTCACTTTTCTTTCAGCACAGTAAATAATTACAGATGTGGTTGAAAGGACGTATTTTTCTCTGTGGTCACCCACGCCTCGAACCCTGGAAACGGCAAAGTGTTTCCAATCAGCGGCTGGCACTGCTCAGCTGAAGGAGGAACGTTGTCTCCGGTGAGGTCCCGGAGCACGTGGAACCGCGAGGACCTGCCCGGCTGCTGATGAAGCCCCTCCGAGGGGTGAGGTTTGCCCAGGACATCCTCACCAGCAGCTGCTGGACAGGGTTGGGCTGGGGGGGACCCAGCTGGCGTGGTCCCACCGGACAGCCAGCTCTCTGCCCTTCTGCTGAAAGCAAGACTCGCAAGAGGTTCCTCAGAGCCCTGAAGACCACCAAGGCGGGATGACCATTCCCAGCTGCAACATCTAATTGCCATAAGGATGACAGAGGGGGGGAAGGTAGGGAGCCCAATCCTTCCCAACCATCCAAAAACACTTCTGAACCTTGAAAGGAGAACTGTGCCATACAGTTTATGCTAAAGTGTAGAACAACGCATAGACTGCAAGAGAAGTCACACACGAGAAAGCAACCCAGAGCAACAGGTGACAAGTTTTTGATCGCTGGTTTAAGTACTGAAAAGTCTACGTGGCAAAGGAGAAAAACTGAACAGTGATTCAATTTGGTGGCGCGGATTGGGTCTCAACTACCTGCCATCACCCAGATTCAATCAGTTCCACGGGGAGGAAAAGGAAGGAAAGGGGGAAAAGAAAAAAGGTGGTATTCTGACCTATGCTGAAAAGTTGAACCTTGCCTGAAGACTAGCCCTGGACAGTTTCTGAGGAAAGCTGTACTGACTTCTGAAAAACAGAAAGAAGGGCCAAGACGCACACAAGCTGCCTGAATGGTCACCTAGCAGCTAGCAGGACTTATCATGGCAAGCTGGACCCAGGGACAACTGAATTTGAGGGCCAAAGTACAAAGAAATGATGCATGAAGTTGCATAAAAAGACACGGCAATGCCTGCAAAGGGCAACCCCTGGCAGGTGCCTTAAGACGCAGTAGAGCTGGCTTGGGCTCTCCCTGGGCATTGTCCCCCAGGACCAAGAGCCATCCTCTCCCGTCCCTGCAAGGGACACATTTTCCTAGGGAGACGGAGGTACAGCCAGGGCTGGGTCTCCAGCCCTTCACACACATCTGAGGCAGACAGCTTCCCTTCAAGCATCAACTACACAGCACGGAGCCCTGCAGCTCATTACCCTGTTAGTGAAGGTCTCACTCTCTTGTTTTTTAAGCCAGTATCGTGATTTTTGGAGAAAACGGTGAAACAGCTGGGCTGGGGATGCTTGGGGTGGACAATACCATGAAAAACCTCAGCGCCCTGACACACGCCACGAACCTCCGCTCTCTATTAATGAGCACTGTTCACGATTTGCTTCATCCTTGGTTGCCTCCCGTAACAGCTAGCTTAGACAAATCAGTCACTGAAACAATGAATCTCCTGCAGCGAATATATACATAGGACTCAAAAGCAGTGGGGAAAAAATTTAAACACCTCCTCTGAAAAATGTGAAGTTCAGTTTGCCCTGCAGTTCCTTCAGGACAGAGCACAAAAGATAAATATTTAATGACAAACCCTCTTCTTTCTACCGAATCCTTTTTGTTCTGTCCCCATCTATTTGCAGTTTATGATGGTTTACTCGTCTTGTTGCTATACCTGCAATATAATATATGAGCATATATTATATATTTCCTATTCCCTTGGGAATTCTCGAGCTCTCAGCACAATTCATTTTCCAGAACAAGACACGAGGATTTTTTCAAACTCACTCACAGATGGCTAATCAGATGAATTTTTCTTTCTTTTTTTCCAGGGGTGACTGGTGAACACCCAGTCTGCTGTCTTTTGGCTGGAGTTGGAAGAATTTCTTAATTCTGACCCCAAAATCTTAAACCATTGCTGGCTGAAAGAAAGTAGTCTCAGAATTTTTATTCCTTTTGCCTGTCATTTTTCAGAAATAAAAGCCGTGCTCCCTCCTGCTCCTGCACGAAATTCCATGCTGAGCTGACCACACGAAGAGCTACCACCATGCTGCGGTCAGCGCAGTCGCTGCTGATTCACAGTGGTTTAATTATGAGCAGAAACGGGTCAATTCAAAATGGTAACACTGCATTCTTCTGGGAACACTTACATACCAACAGAGCTTTTATTTGGTCACATACTGCCTGCATGTCCTTATACACAGGCCAGTTCAGCTGGTAGAGCAACAGATTGATTTTTTTTTTTTCCCCACTATTAGCCACGTTCTTTTCTTGGAATATGTCCCTCTTATGTGGATCAACTTAAAATACAACTTAGAGTTATGGCAGGTCCTTTCATTTTTATCATGCCTTCGCCTTCCCTCTTCCATTTTCTCAGGAAAACATGCTAGGAACAAAGCTTTACCGAAAGCTGAATTAAAGAATGGTTTGTTTTGCTCCAAGTGGGTGTGACAGTCATTCAGTTTGTCCTTAATAAAGATGGTTTTCCACATCTCAGTGTGCTTCTGTTCAAAGAGGGGTAGCTATGGTCACAGTTGGATGGCAATGGTCATTTCAGGTTACGACTGCTAGCTGCAATTCGCCTTCCTCCAGACCGTCACAGCTTTCTCATTCCAAGAAAAGCGACTTCTCCGCATGTAGCAGCATGGTTCAGAGGTCAGATCTGGTTATCAGGCTTCTTCAGATTGCCCATCTGGGATTTAGAAATGCTTTTGAACAGCAGGCCTGGCCAGTGAGTCATGACCACGAATTCTCCTACTCGTCCTTTAAACCCATCCATTCATCTCAGAGCTGTTAGTTCGTTTTTTAACTAACCTCACCCCATCTTTACTAAAGCAGATTACTCAGAAAAATTCTTAAACATAACCGTGGTCTATTCTTCAAGTTTCCAGCATATAAGCGTGATAAAAGTAGATGGTCCAGACCAGTTCAACCTACTGATTACTAACAGATTTTGTCATATTTGTTCCCATTTCCGTGTGTTTTTCCAGTAGGGAGCCAAGAAACTTCCTTCAAAACAGTGAACAACTTAAAAACCAATGGCAAAGGTAGCAGCCAGGCAGTCCATCAAGCTAAAAATGCTGTTTTGCAGGAACATCTGCACAGATTTTCTGACACAGCCACTGAACAGCACAAACATTTTAAATGTTTTTTGCATAAATCTCGTATTTGGTCTACTAGAGGAAACTACACGAAAGAGCAAACAATATCAGGAAAGATTAACAGCATGCCAGTGAGCACAGTGTAGGTGAACAGCTCTCCAGTGAGCTGGAAACAACCTCCCCTGGGATTCTGAGCCCACTGCCTTCGCACACAGGTAACCACGAGTCTCAACTCTTTTAAGTCGTGTAGAAATATCTGACAGAAGCCAGATGAAAAGCTACTAAACCAGTCACCTAAATTATGATTGTAGGTGGCCTCCACCCCCATGCTGCCAGTGAAGAAAGGGACATCAGCAAAGAGAACCTTAGTCCCTCAAATAACTGAATCCCCTTTGCAGGTGCGCATCTCTCAGGTGCCTCACTTAAGTATCTAAACTCAGGTAGGAGGAACCTGGACCTTAGTAAAAGAACCAGCTGCCAAGGACAGTTAAAAACAGATGTCTGCTCACAACCATCTTGCAGAAAAAAATAGCCATAGGTCATGGAAGTCATTCCTGCAGGAATTACATCATTCCTACAGCACCCAGGCCTGTTGCAGCAGACAGACAACAACTGCCAACCCTGGAGCAAGTTGGATAAACCCAGTGTAGATTTGTCTGCACTGCTCACACGCAACACCATGTACCAAAATGCCTCAATGCCTCAGCGTACACCCCCCCACTACACCCTCCCGAGGCAGGGTCAGCCACGTAGCTCTGTTTCAGAGATGAGGAAACAAAGCTTGGGAGGAAAACCCTCAAGTCACACAGGACAGCCATCATTCCTCTCATGGACCTCCAAGGCTCAAGCCAATGCCCACTGCCCCATGCACCTCCTTCGTGGTGGCTGTGATGTCTGGGCTTCTGAAACCCCCACAGCAAAGAGACATGGGGCAGCCTGCAATGCCCCATGGAGCAGGAGCGCACCTGCCCCATGGAGCAGGAGTGGACCTCAGCCCTTCTCATTGCTCGGGCAGGCGCCGTAGCACCACACCAGCCCAGCTCCTTCTCCAAAAACTTCCTTCAAGTGGAGAATTCAAAGTAAAACTGTAGAATACTTTGTTTTTCACATCTCAGAGGAGATTTTCTGTTTTAACGCAACATAGAACTGTACCCTTAGCACTTGTTATTTGTCGAATTTCGAATCAAACACTTAAGACTTCAATGTTCAGCATCTAAATTGGGCAACAGAAAACGTATATTCAGAGAAAGCCCTGTGGGGACGTACAGCAAGCGCACACAGCACCTGGCATTTCCAGTGCAGCGCCTGGCGATGTGAAGGCATCTGGCATTCCACATGGAGCCCTGAATAATATCAGGAAACTTCCTGAGCAGTAATGTCTCCATTTCAAATGATGCATCGTTCATCCCCTAATAGTTGATACAAAAAATTGGCTTTAAATGGTAGGGGTAGCTGCAGGGGGATACAGCAGCGGTGTTCTTTAGCAGCCCACAGACAGGCAAGGATGCACCGAGGGTCTAATTTGGGTTCATCAGAATGTTAATGGGTATTTGTGCCCATCAGTCTGACCCACACTGAAAGAGGAGGAATTGTAGCAAATCTCCTAAGTAAAAATATAGATTTGAGCCCAGATGTAATATGGAGGGTCAGCATGCATTTACAGATATGCAAAAATAGATAGCAGTGATTGAAATGTGGCTGCTAAAACCTTTTATTCTGATAGGAAGCTGTTTCTTCAACAAAATGCTGTCTGAGATTTTTGGGGAATATTTTTTACTTCAAGATTAATTTCATGTACATTTGGATATCTAACAACGAGGTTTTCAATCTAGGCTAGTCACCTAAGCTTGCGCTCTAGAGAGGGCAATGGCAAAGAAAAGACCCAGGTTGAGGGGCAGTTTCCAACCACCTCTACCAAACGTTGCTTCCTATTTTTGTATTCAGTGTTTTTAAAATCTGAACTGAGAAAGCAGTACATCAAATATCTGCCACAGCAGCTCAAAATGGTGCTGAGGTCAATGAATATTTGTACGCTTTCCTTTTAAATTCATTTCTGACCAGTGTTGGAAAGGATGAGTATATTAACAGAAATCAGAGGACATTTGAAGTTAAGTCATGCTCGGAACCGTATGTATTTGCACTCAGTCAGAGAACAGAAATAGTAATGGGTGACCTAAGCCTCCACTCAATAATAGCCACCACAGCAGAAAATCTAAATATAGAAGCGAGCAAGGAAAGACTGAGAATTACTCATAAAACTTATCTGATGAATAACTAGTACCTCCCAGAAAAGAATGGGTGTATCTGAGAAAACGGCAAGCTGCTCGTTTGTAAGCAGAAAGAAAGTGGCAAAGCCACTGAGCAAATTACTCACTCAACTCTGATTGCATTGTTTGAGCCGATGCTAAACTGTACCCGAGTTTTAAGTAAATGTTAATTGTGTCCCATTTCCCAGCTTCACTTTACATTTCGCTAAGAAATTAAATGTCAGAATGTCCCTGAATGTGTTCTCTGAGAAATGAAGCTCTCGAAGTCTTTTAAATTCCTAATCTTACTGCGCTTAAATGTTATTCCTTCAACTGAAGGAATAATCTAATGAAATACAGTATATTTCAGGGTGGCACATCAAAAATGTCTATTTCTCCAATCTCTTCTTTTATCACATCAATTTTCTATTCCACTTTATCTTATTGGAACACTGAAAGTTCATCCCACTAAGCCCCTTGTAACTGTTGTCAGAAATCAGTCCTAAAGTTTCTCAGCTTCTGGTTCACTTGATTTTTATTTTTTTTTCAATCAAGCAGCAGCATCTGAAACCTTTCTCCCCTGCAAAAAATCACTGAGTGCAGACAAAAAAATGGTTTATCTTTTTTGCCAGTGTCCCTGGATACCATCAAAATGTACTTATCTTCAGTGTGTGTGTGCCAAAGGACTGGTGCCCAAACCAGGTGCACACAGGGTGTCCGTATGGGGCGTCACACTCGGGAACAACACCCCAGGTTACTGAAGGATGGGCAATTGTTGCTCCTACGTTCATTGATACCAACCTGGCTTCATGGCCCCCAGGTCAGGCTTGCGTTTCCACAAACCCTGGAAGAACACGGTGTCTACTTGTGCCACTGGTGGGACTAATGGTCCTGTGGTTGATATCTCTCTCTGTATATATATACATTTCCCGGTAAAATCCCTATTAAACTTCAAATGCTCACTCTAAACTGCCCACCTGGAATTCATAGTAATATAATTTCTGTGTCGTTCATTCAGTGCCACATGGCTTATGATCAATCCTGATTTGATTAATGCTAGAAGTATTTATAATAAAATAAAAGAGTGGAGAAAAAAACCACATTTTTCTCTATTTTTTTACATCTGTTCATGTAAGTTGGAAAAAATTAACGAGAGAAGAATGCCGGGGACCTGCCTCCAGCAACTCCTTTTTGCACTGCAACTTTTCTTCCCCCTCTCCTCTCTGCTCCTCAGGAAAGATCATTAACATGCAATGTTAGGGGACAGGCCAGCCCTCCCACATTACTGACTCGGAGAGAGCGATTATTTCTAGTCTGATTTGCTCCTCTCGAGCGGGGCTTGGTTTGCAGGCGGGACTAGATGGTTCAAGGAACCACACGGCACTGGGAGGTGCTGGGATTTATTCGCCAGCTGCTCAGCTCCACCCCAGAGTGCTCCATCCCGCTGGTGGGTGAAGACATTTTTAGTTGGTGCTCAGCAAACCTTAGCTTCCTGACAGCGTTTCTCGTATCAGGGTACTTCACGGTGTTCTACCCCACGGGCGGGAGAACTGAGGCACAGAAGGCTTAAATCATGGCAGGTCTGGCAGCTGCTCAGGCTGTGCTATCCACGCACCATGTCTGGATCTCTTCTGAGGCAAAAGGATGGACTATTAATTACCAACATCAGCTAGGAGAAAGCAGGGCAGATGCTGAGGAGTAAAAGATGAGCTAGAAGCAGTTTCCTAATGATCTGTGTCCTCCACGGCACAGAATATCTGTGTAAGCCCAAGACGCAAGTACAGTGATCAGCTCTGCTGTGCCTGGCAGCGCCACAGCCCCAGCTCCTGCAGCAGATTAATGGGGCCAATCTCGGCCAGCGTGTGCAAGTGCCTGGGCATTGCTTGGAATGAAAAGCGCTCCGTCTAGAGAGCTCAGCGTGACTGATTATTACTTATAATTACTAATTATTGCTATCTTACTCCAAGTTCCCACATTATTGTCATCATCATCTGGGTGGAAATTCACACTGCTCTTCGATCAGAAGAAAATAACTAATAAATGTGATGAAAAAGCAGGAAAGTGTGTTGAAGACTCTGGTTCTACCCAAGCGCAGTATCAGTGGAAACACGACCGCACTGCCAGCCCTGCAGCCCTCGGGATTTCCGCGGGAGCAGGGGAACAGACCTGTCCTTTGGCTGTTTCGGGAGATGGCGATGCCAGACCCCGGCAGCTCACCACAGGCATGGGGCGAGTTAGGGCAGCCCCAGGCAGCAAAGCACCGCAGAGCAGTCCCAAGCCAGGGGGAAGGAGGTGATGACCTTTCTGCTCCTATTTAACAGCTCGAGAACTACAGAGAAAGCGTGTTAAAGGCCACAGGAAACTTGGCCTTTTAGAGCTAAACTCCATACACCCACCTCCCTGCCCAGTTATCTCCGCATTTACCCTTCCCCAGGAACGCCAAACACCCCATCGCGTCAGCCAAGACTGGAGCCTGCTGTCTGGGGCAGCAGACTCCCCTGCCCGCCCTGCCCTTGCTTCCCTCCGGATCCTCCACAGTTCATCTGTAAAAGATTTCATGCGTTTTTCGGGCGAGCCTCCGCCCCATCCTCATTTCCTTGAGAACCACGACAGAGCCGTCCTTGCAGCCCTGGGAAGGAAACTGGCAGCTTCACAATGAAGCTTTATCAGCCCCAGACATGTAAATATTTCTTATAAAGTGTGACCTGCTGTCAGTTCCCACACCGCGATGCTTGGGACCGCGCTGCCTGGCTCTCCTGCTCCACGGCAATCCAGAGGTGATGTGGGGTCCGTCAGCCACCCAAAGGGGCACGTTCCTTAACAAGCCCAAATTGAGTGCAAGGCACAAGACTCACAAAGCACCCCTGCCTAGTTACTTTCTCCAGCCGTGAAGAAACAGGGAAAATGTTGGTTGGTGAAAGAAAGATGAGCTAGATCTTAAATTCACGCCCAGAGCCTGTGCACAAAGGGATGGGGAGGTTTTTGCTGGCAGCTCTTGGCTGTAGGTAAGCCACCATCACGTCATGCCAGGTCCCTCTGGGACGGAGCCCCTGTCGCTGCGGTGAAGAGGAGCAGCGAGGGACACCAAAGCCGGAGGCGGCCCACGCCGGACTCCTGCTCCCACCCCTACCTCTCCTCTCTCACAACAGGAGCTGAACCTCAACACAGATTCAGGTTCCCCCCTCCGAAAGCAGCACAGTCATTGCCATTTATTCCCCTCTCTGATGGCGCTTCAAATCATTTCCCCATCTGTTAAATGAAACCCATGGCCCTTAAGCACGCAATTCACTCAGACAAGGCTGTCCCTGGATGATTCTTCGCCGTGGCGGACAGGGATGCACTAGTTAATGGTGGCACAGTGATGGAAATCGCCAGACAAATGGGAACAGTTCTTACCATTTTAATAATCTAGCACTAGTAGAAGCACAGGTATAGATATTTTGAAAATGTGATTTTATCACGACGGCATCAGTATCAGAGAACGTGTTTTTCCTGAGGCTAGACAGTAGAGAAGGGAAGATATTGGGTTTCCTTGACTACCTTTCATCTGCCTTCAAAATTATGATTTTCCTTTATTGGCTGGTTTCATCGGTTATTGCAAGTAAAATAACACCTCCTCAGCCACGATAATAACTTGTATGTTGATGGCCTCCCTGCCTTCCCTCTCTTCTCTGCACAAATGGGGAGAATATTTCCTGCTCTCCGTGCTCCTGGTTTCCTCCTCCCCACGCTCCTCTCCCCCCACCTACCTCTACACTTTGAATCGGAAATATTTCTTGGTTGTTTACCAAAAGGGGAGAGAAAACATTTTTGAAACAAACCAACCCCAACCAGACAGTGCTCAGGTGCTGTGCAGAATAACAGATTTCGGCTGGTTGCTGGAAGAGGACTCATCGAATGTCCTATACGAGAAATTATTACATTTCAGATAGACCTGGGCTGGCCCTGAGCGTTGGCTGACCCAGATCACTTCCAGACTTGAGCACCCTTCCAGCCTAATCGCGCTGTGATTCAGCGACCGGTGCCAGCTCGCGAGCCGCTCTGTCTGGGCAGAGCCGTGGGGCTGGCTGCGTCCTGCCCAGCTCCGCTCCTTGCTTACGCGGGGCTCAAGCATCACAGGGCGCTTGGCTGCAATACTTGCCATCATTTTAAAAGCTTTTGGGACAATTTCGTATGATTTTGACATTTCAGGGCTCTCTCAGATGCACATGTCAACAGGGAAATACATCATTTTGGGCTCTGCCTTGTTCCCCATTACCTTCCACCTTCCCCAACGTGGATTATTATTTTGCATTCAGCCTCCCAATACCCAGATTCCTAAATGAGCCCTGCTTGGCTCCCGAAATCTGGCTGCTTTTGACATGAAAATCATCAACAGCTTAAAAGCTGTGTAAGGACTTGCCCCAGGGAGCAGAGGCACAGTGTCCTTCGCCATCACCGGTGTGGCTGGTAGCAGGAGAAGAGGGGAAGATGCAACTAGCTATGTCCTGCTGACGCACATTGAGCTAATTCAACAATATTATTGTCCACGCTGGAACATAAAGGTATAATCTACTTTTTGCTGCTGGTTTAGATGCAATAGTTTTAAATAAATGTTATTGCCCTTAAGTAATCATTATCTTCTTTTTAATTTCAGGCACAAAATAAAGCTACAGAGCAGTGCTGGGGCCATTCAGAGGTTGAACACAGAGAGAAACGCATTCATCCCTAGCAGCTGGCCAGGCCCAGCCAGCTCAGACACGCTGTGCTCACAGGCCAAAACGGCAGGTAGACTGCAGTAAACTGTCACAAGGGAAAGAATACTTATTTTTGTCCTTCAGCCTGCAGGAAGGGAAGCTGCGGGTCCACTGAAAATTACTTTTCAGCAGGTCATGTCCTTTGCTGTCAAAATTCTTGATGTTTTGTCCTTTTGGAGGGGTGGAAACAAACACTGGATTTTAGACGTGCTCTGCTAATGCCAACGCACTCTTTTTCTCTACTGGCAATCTTGTGAAAATCAATTTCTGTCTAGAAAGATCATTCCTGTAGCTGCTATCAGCTCCTGCCATATTTCAGGTGAATGAGAAGGGACTGTTGTTGCTTTCCTCTGGTCATGCTGGCTCTTGTAGCCCCTGTACATCTCATGGTCCCTGCTCAAGCCTGAATGTTCCAGTCCTTTACTCTAAAACTCCTTGGTCCCTCATCCATTTGGCTCCAGGGACTCCCACACCCTTGTTATTTCTGTAGGTAACTAAAAAAAGGTGCTGGTTTTCACACAAAGTCACCAGATTGTCCAGGATCACATCAGTGATTCCCAGCATAATCTTACTCTTGACATGGCATTTAAAAATACGATTATTTATAAACAACACTCAAATGTAGCCATTTTTAAAATATTTGTTCCACAACAGCTACTGATGAATCAACATTTCCCATCCTTCCCCTTCCAGTAAGTGTCTTAGATAAGAACATGCTGCCCTTCCTGCTGGAAATCCTGTCATGTAGTTGGAGACCTTGTCTTCTCCCTTCCGCTCCAAGGATCCACCAAGAAGGAAGGAAAAAGTGCTAGGATCATGAAATCAGGTTTTCTTTCATGTAGGGGCTATACTGTAAAACTCAGACAACAGCCTTGAGCCAGCTCTGTTGAGGGTTTTATGCCATGCTACAGAACGACGAGAACGATGGGGCTGTTTCCCACCAAAATGAACAGCGGTACCACGTTGAGGAGGTGTGCATCACCCAGCCGGGCTGCGTCGAGATGCGCAGACGCCATCGGCGCGGGGGACATCCCCTCACTGTAGGTCACATCTGGCTTGGCTACCAGCTGGGGAAACTTTGGTGTCCCCAGGACCAGCCCTGCTGACTAAAACAACCGCTCCCGCTCACGTATCCCTCACTTGACAACTCATTCGACAAGATCACATCATCTCACGGTGTTTATCTATGCAAGGGGGAAAACTGCAGAAACCGATATATTGGTGGGGGGGTTGGCTCATCTTCAGTCTACGGGTGCTGCAGCTGTCAGAGGACTCTCCTCAAAGGCCCGTGATGCAGCACAGTTTACGTTGCAGTTGAAAGCACTTCACGCTGATTGCGGTAGCACTGAGACGGCCCCACAGGAATCACAAGACAGAAATTTTCCTTCATAAGTCAAAACCTGATTATTAAAAGCAGACGTGACACAGACACAACTGGAAGTAAATACTGGCAGATTTCAAGCCAAAGGTGAAGGTCACTGAAGGAACTGCCACAGAGTTGTTTTCAAGTAAGCAACTTCTGCACTCAGAAAGCCCTCAGGTGCTTTGCAGCTGAAAGCAGGAGTTGCAAAGTGAATGACATCTGGCATGGGGCTGCACCATCCTTGGAGAGGAGGCAGGTATAAAGGCAGATTATCCTTTTTGCAATTCTAAAATGGTGTAGCACAATCATGCGTTTGGTTTTCTCTTACTAAGCTTCCTGAGATGCTTCGTTGAGACTTTACTGAAATGCTCTTCAGTTTCACTTGCCCCACTGTCACTCTATTGCCACCTAAATCGGGAATAAATCTGACATACTTAAAATGCTTCAGAACAGCTGCTGCTTTCTAAGCTTGCAGCTCCTCTGCAAGGTAATCAAACAACACACTGAAATCTGTGTTAATTTTATTTCAGGGTGATTCGATGCAGATGGCCTGGCATGCAACGTTTCAAGCTTGTGCATTCTTTGAGCTGTCACCTAGGCTTTTCTCTGCAACTATGACGGCTGCAAATTTCATTTTATCATTAAATGAAAACTCAGACTTTGATGAAACCTTGTCTCTGCAGAAACTGTTACTACCAGAAAAACACAAGTTATGTCGATGTCCTACAATAAAAGAGATCATGAAGAGCAAGGTACTTCCCAGTGAATTCCACATTAAGGGTTCCATTAGCAATGAAAGCAAACCAAAATGGAAAGAAGAAATCCTTATGACATCTGTTGGCTAGCCGGGTTTGTTCCCCGGTGCTCTACAGTTTCCTAGAAGCATGCGATGGGGCAAACACTCTGCAATCTGATTTCTTGCTCCTGTTCCGCCCCACGCCCACAGGGTCCTGGGCTGGGCAATGGGCAGCAGGTGCAGGGTTGCTTTGGGAGGCCCTGACACTGCTGACAGTCACCTCACCCATCAGCTGAACACACATGAGCCAGTCCCCTTCCCTCCTAAAAGCTCCCTCTAAAACCTCCTGCCAGTCTGCTGCAGAAAGAGAAAGCTCACCTTTGGGCTGCGGAGCTTCTTTGGTGTGTCTTTAATTATAATTTTCTGGCTGACACCCTCACTGTCAACGATCATGGAGGAAGTGCTTTTCACAGAAGGAGGAAAATTCATTGCTGTGGTAAGTACAGAGGTAACAGAGCCAAAAGTTTCAGGTACTCTTCCGAATTGCACTATACATTCATTTCCTTTTTGCAGGGCAAATCATTTAACCTCTCCACCTGTTTGTCCTCATCTCCAGAATGAGGAAGGCAGGACCGACCCACTTCTTGTTTCAAATGTTGAATGGTTTCAAAGCATTTGAAGTCATTAAAGAAAAGGCATTCCAAAACGACAACACATTGTTCCTGCCACACCGCCACGTACCACATAACAAGAGGTAAAACAGAAAATCAAGGAAAAGCTTAAATCCCCCCTGAAGCTTATAAAGGTTAATGTTCTGCCTTCAGATTCAGAAGCAAGAACTGTCCTGAACACGCTACACATTTAGGATGAAGAAATGACTGAGCTGACAAAAAAGCAGTTGCCTGTCTCTTTGCTTGCAGAAGTTTTACCACTGTGATAACAGCTTTTGCCTTAGTGATACAGACACATAAACCCTGGGACACACGTAGATTTGATTCCTTTCATGAAGGCTACGTCAGGGGAGGATCTGGCGCGGATCCTCGCTCTACTTTTTCTTTTTCCTTCTCCTATTACAACTGAAACTATTTCACCATAAAGCTATTAATACTTCAAGAGGGAAGGGTGGTGACGAAAAAGCAGTCTCGAGGCACAGAGGACGTAATTCAGCTTTTGGACATCAGGGCAAAGTTCAGATGCATTTCCTTTTCGGGGCAGATGGGCTGCTCCATCATGCAGGCATCACTGCCATGCTGAGGAAAGGGGCACCCAATGCTCTCCTTCAGGTTCAGCCACATCTGCCTCCATTTATCTTGGAATGAGGCATTACTGTTGCCACTAGAAATTAATTTAGGATGCGTGAGTGCTACTAAGGTCAGGGTCTGGGTGTGACACCGGATCATTGTCTTGTGTGTACAAAGCACCCTTGGAAGAGCTGGTAGGAATCTGTAACTGGAGGAAGATGAGAGAAGCAACTCCAGGAGCCAGATTTAACCTGAGAATTAAATGAGGTCTTGTGTGTTCCAATAAAGACCCTGAAATTCAGAATCAAAAGCCACAGAGGTATTTACTGGAAGCCCTGAAAAGAAATGCAATGCACAGAGACTTGGTGAAGCTGCCCTGGAGGCATTTCACCAGGGGAGAAAGCCAATTCTAAGATACGGAGTTGTTCCTGCAGACATCAGTGGGGATTCTGCTGTTATTGCACACAGGAACTATAGTTCTGACACACGGGTCAGACCTGCACCTCAGAGCCCAACACATACCATCGGCACGGAGACAAATGCCAACCAGAGGAAAGTTTACAGGACTGTTTTTGTTCACTCTTCAAATACACCTAATATTTAACCCTGACCGCCCTGATACCACGCCTTGCCTCTGGCACAAACCAACCTGCTTGGCAAACTCAACCACCGACGCACGGTTTCAGTCCCCCAGACACAGCACAGCCCACAGCGCCAGCAACCACCACACCAGATGGGTCAGTGAACCTTACACCTGGCAGGGCACACGGTCCCCCCCCGGGCTACCAGTGGCCCCGCCTGGCCCCCCCAACAGCCTCCGATCCCAGAGCGCTGTCCCAGCCCAGCCCAACCCAGAAGCAGCGCAGCGAGAACCATCTTCCTGACATTCAAGGCCTCGGTTGGAAAAAGTGTGTATAATTCAATTAGTGCAGTAGAATTCCTTGTGGACAAACAGCTGGACTTTATTATCTGTGCACGGTTCAGATGGCCATACTA
>Ga0181612_125075_pt1 | contig 16569 bp, 13 predicted proteins | sample HoacroProtozoa21_FD_119630 | JGI IMG/M metagenome (GOLD analysis project Ga0181612, IMG submission 119630) | Hoatzin crop microbial communities from Cojedes, Venezuel. Combined Assembly of Gp0051906, Gp0051904, Gp0051908
CGCTGCCGCCTCCGCCCGACTCGGCCCCACCGAGAAGGGCCCCTTCGTGGCGCGCCCCGCGATGGCCGGGCCTGGGGCCTCGCTCCGGCCTTCCCTCTCGTGCCCGTCGCGGATCGCCGCGGGCCGCTGAGACACACCGAGCCCCAGCTGCCCCCCGCCTGGATTCGCTCCCCGAGCCCCTTCCTGGCTGTACTTGGAGTGGAAAGAGAAGCGCAGACGTGCAGGCAGAGTCCCAAATGTTAACCAACAAAATAAAACTCAGTGGCATTTTTGTATTATTAAAAGAAATTTAATATAACTTTTAAATTAAAAAATTCGATCTCTATATTAAAGACACGGAGTCGGGTGCTAATACTGTCAGACATACCCTTTTGGCATGAGTTTTACATACAATCTCAGATTTTATGCATTGCTTCAACATGTTAAGAAACCATCTTCTCATACTTACAGTAGCAATAAAGTCAATTCCGTACAATATCAAATATCCTTTTTTTAAAAAATGTTTTAAATATATTAGACTCTGATTGCCAAAATGCCATTTTATACACAAAGCTGCTAATACAATATACAGTTCTTACATTATTTTTTCTCCACATAAAATACATTTCGTCAAGTTTTATTTGTACATCGCTTCCTACTGATCGATGGAATGATGAGTTATTGCAGAAGGCTTGCCCTCGGTCGTTGCTATCCCGTCCATGCAGCAGCCGCACCGAGCAGCAGCGGGGTCACCCCGCTCCCGGAGCCCGCGCACACACCGCGACCCACGGGCTGAAGCCGCAGAGGTGGCAACGCTCAGGCTGCATCCGCACCGCTTAAAAACCCGTTTATCTCCCCTCCAGCTGCGGGTGGAGATGGCTGCACTGGCGCAGGTTTGGGAGCAGGCATCTCGAGCAACGCCACCTCTACTGCAGCTACCGCAGTTGAAATATAGCAAAATACTCCAGGTTGTAATTGTGCCGTGGGAGATGTTGCCTGGAGAACCCAGTGGTAGTCAGATCGTGCGGGGGGACTGAGAAGTCCGTTGCCAGTTTGGCCAACATGAAAATAACAGAATAAAGCTGAAGAACAACTGGGAACAACAAATTCTGTTGTACAGCCACAGGCAAAACAAAATAAAAATGTGAACGCTAGCTGTGCTCCGCAGACCTTGCTGCGACAGGCGCGTTCTGGGTCCTGCCTGTAGAGAACTGCTGTAACAAAGCAAGTCAACGCGATTTGTTACATCAGCACGAAGACCCTCACATTTCCTTTCTGTGTATTTAGGAGGAGAGAAATCGGGACCATGAGAGAAATGAAAGAGCAAAGAAAAACTTCAAAATCTGTTGTGCTCTGAACTGTTTTCCCCTTGCAAAAGAGCCTCCACGTTAAAGGACACCACTGTACAGTCACCGCAGACCTTCCAGAGACCGGTTACTGAGTTATCTTCAGCAAGTATGTTAAGGCACAGAAATGTCCAGACGTAGGGAGAACACCTTCCAGCAGATGGACAACAGTTCATCCGTGGCTCACGGGAGACCAGTGCTACTGCCTTCTCCGTTCAGATATTCCTGTTTCATGGTACTGCCGATTTAGTTTCAGAAGAGAAGTTTTGACTAAACAGAGCTCCGAGATAAAAGCAAAAGGTCACTAAAAGAAGCTCTGATGCCATCTGGGAGCTTGTAAGTGCTTTCAACCCCACGAAATAAGACCCTGCTCAATAAACCAGAGAATTCACTGCCTCCACTGAGCATTGCACCGATTCATTATTGTGTTGCCCTGCCATGCTCTTCTCCTTCCCTAGCAGGGGCTCCTCATCCACGTGGTTCTTCAACCACACCTGCAAGATGGTACAGAACCACATCAGCTAGAGTCAGTTCTTCCCAAAACTGAGAGGGTTTTAAGATTCTGGAGTGCCACAGAAGTGAGACTAAGTGGGCTAAGATCACATCACTTGGTACGTGAAAAACAGATCCAGGTCTGACGTCAAACAGACCCCAGCAATGGTACCTAAGCCCTGATCTAACCTTGCAGTGCTGGGACTTTCTTGCCTGAGCTCCGTGAAGCAGAGACACTATTTTGAGAGACATCCTTTTTTTTTTTTTTTACATCTGAAAAAAACTTTCTCAACATGGAAAGTAAAGCTGCTCTCACCACCCAGTTAGTTTGCTAGGAACAGTATGACTTCAGCACACAGGCAGGTTTGGCAAGCAGCAGGGTTATCCTCATGTGCAGCTCTGCCTACAACGGACCCGTCAGCACATCCACGTTCTTGAATCTTGGCGTAGTCTCCATGAACCACCGCCTTTGGCTTACTGCTAACAAAAGCGGGACTCTAATCTGACCTTGAATCTGTACTTAGATATTTATTGAGCCTAAAAACACTGAGCATAGCATAAAAAAAACCCCAACCAAATCTTCCTCTAATAAGCCAAGAGCTAGATATGCCAGTCACAACAAGATTTCTAGTTTCTACAGCTTTTTAGCAATATTAAGATCCAATGAAACAGCAAAGTGCCTTCTGCTGTGTACCTCTGAGCTTTCCACTGGGATGGCCTTTAAAACACATACATATAAAAAGCCATGACTCTTGTGACACTGCTAATTTTTATAATAAAAAGCCCTATTCCTAGAGGTAGGCTCCTACAATACACATACAAGAACACCTGTGTGTTTATTGTTCCCCCAAAAGCCTGTTGGTCCCTACAAAATAGTTTACCAGAAGCAGGTTAAATATCCACTTTTCAGAACTGCTCATCCCAGCCGTGCAATCAACAACTCTGCACGCAGCACAAGCTGCCAGCTCCTTCCCTGAGCGTATTTGCCAGTGCCCCGCAGGCAGTGACCGTTATATCCAGAGTGTCACCAACACATAAGCATGAAGCCATCATAGGTCACTCTTCAACAGCCTTTACAAGTCCCACTCTGATGCAACTTCAGCCCACAGCCAGCGGTAGATAAATACTCGGCATGGCTGTGAAACATATCCTGGAAGACGTATCAATTACTGACCCTCCTGTGGGAAGAACTGATTGTATTTGATCAGACACCACTAGCTTTCAGTGAGCATGTTAGCTTACAGCCATAAAGCCAGAAGAGCGGCATTTCAGCCAATTTTACAGTTACAATACAAAGTCCAATTAGGGGGATATTCTGTAATCTAGAACCTGTAAGATCTTTTGCCTGATAGTAAATCAGTTGTTGGTTTGCTCAAGATCACGGCTAGAGTAATGAGTCCCTGGAGTTTTACACATAAACAAAATGAAATACCAATGGACTAAAAGCTGTCTGTCTAAAACGAACTGGCTTCCGACAGCTTTCATCTATTAACAACTCTCAGTGAAAGCAAGCCTCAAACCGCCTCACACTATGGCACTCGACAGTCTCCTTTCCGTGTGCGTGGAGTTAGGTAGGATTCAATATACTCAGTAGCACAAAATTTGCTCCGAGAAGAAGCAGGGCCCGACGCCTCCTTCCCCGGGAGGAAGGGCATCAGCTGGGCCCCAATTTCACACCGCTTACAACCTAGCGGATAGCGGCACCAGAATTTGCTACACTGAGTCCAGAACTCTCATTAGGATGGATGTGGAGAGACAACGCCCACCACCATGGGAGAAGAGAGGCATCGGACAGATCACCTCCCCCTGCTCAGTGACAGCCAGGCCACGCTTGATGTTATCCAGAAGAATTTTCTTGAGGTAATAAGATGACCCACTGTTAATCACACAGAGATGAGGTAAAGTCTGTCCAGTCACCCAATCATCTTCATTCTACTAAAGAATGACTTTTAAAATCCCTTAAGTCAAGCACGGTAGTGTTTTCTAGTCACATATTTAGCATGTGCATTTCAGTAATGGAGGAAGCCCAACTTCTCTGAATGTTTCAAAACACACAAAGAAACCCCCTGCTCTTAACTGAACTGAGGCTTTAAAAAAAATCAGGTCAACTGCTACCATTTTCTAATCTGTTCCTAAAACTGGTGATGGAAGAGAATCGTATCTTCAGAATTCAAAAGAGGAAACTGTCAGCCTGGTAATAACCTGCCAGGTCCAAAAGTGTTTCCTGCACGGCGGGGCTGTGGTGGTGACACGCAGCCACCTCTGCTGCCTCGAGGAGCTCAGAGCACCAGAAAACATCCAGCTCCAGCGACGGGCTAGATTTGATGGGGAGCAGAGGGCAGCACTGAACAGTCACTGGCAGCCAAAGGCAACTTTTTCTAGCCTAGAACAAATGAAAGGCTGCGAGGATTCACAAAGGGGGAGTGTACACGTGAAGTGCGATACGGATGTCTAACAGCCGCCGGCTAAGAGGAAAAGTGGTGGAAGCTGCATTTGCTGTTGCTTGGCTGAAGCACAACAATGTGAGCTGGATTTAATCCACTGATGGCTTACAGACACCCAAACAGGCTTATGTTTTCAGAGTTTGGAATTTAAACTGCCCGAGAAGACACATATTCATGCGGGCAAATAGCCCCTCTGTGCACAGAAGGGTTGAAGATTTATAGTTGCTTCTGTAGATACAACTCGTTAACTCCACTGCGGCCGGTCCCTCAGAGCGGTCTCCCACAGGGCACTCTCACCCGCCCCAGGTGCACAAAGCCTTGACTTGCTGAAGAGCGGGTGCCAGACCCCCAGGTTACGCCGCGCTGGCGTTTCTCACGCAGTCTGCCAGAGCTAACACGAACTACACCAGAGCGCTGGCGTGCCACCGCTCTGCGGCAGAGGGGCTCTGGAAGCGCTGCGTGGCACTAGGCGACTCCCTTATACATACAGCCATCTAAGTCTGCTTCTGACAGCTGCTAACCACTGCTGGCGACTTCAGCATGGGAGCTGGAAAAACAAACAAACAATATATCCTGCCTTTCTGCAACACTCAGCTACCAAAGCAATGATTTAACATCTATTTACCAGCCAAAGACTGCAGGTTAATGCAAGTGTTTTAACATCCGGGGAGATCAGAAACGCTTTCATGACGTTTCTAGATTAGTGTCGGCAAGCCTTTGCTCCTCACCCCACCCAAGCCCTGTGGTTCTGGAAATCCAGAAAAATCAGAACGCAAAGCATGCTGCCCCTAGTATCTGTGTTGAGCATACAGAGTAAATGAACAGAATCAGTAGGAAAGTGAGATCAGCACAAGTCTTTTCAGTTTTAACAAATTAAGAGTCTAAGTAGTACAAATAAGATTTTTAAATTACTTATCCCAATATAGACCTTTGTCAATATTTTATTGCAGTAAAATCCTATTGCCAGGGCCCTTTATTGCAACATCAGTTTTAAAGCCTATCAAGTGAAGCCCGTTCCAGGAGAAGTTCTGCTTAAAACCTGATGGCAGTCTGCAGTGACACGAGCAGGACAGGACCCAACCAGTGCACAGTTGTTGATGGTGAGCTGTCCCTGCAAGCAGAGAACAGCGTGCAAACTTCCCAAGGCAAGCGCAGCATCTACGCTTGCTTGTTGCTCAGGCCCTGTAAGTGCTGGATCCAGCTGTACGACAAACAGCTCTGTCCACTCCTGCAAACCCCACGGGGGGGTTCATCTTCCCTCCAGGGTATATGCTTCACCCAGGAGTGAAAATTCAGGTCTGAACTGTCACCTTCCAGAAGCTTCATGACTTACAGCAAGAGGCTCAGATGCAAAGATTTTAATTCAGATCCTTTCTTCGTTCCAAGGCATCCCATGACTTCCCAAGGATGGGGAGACAGTGTGCCATACCCAGGGAGCAAGACTAGGGTGACTCTTTTCACATCATACTGATGCGCATCCCTTCCTTCCCCAAGAGCCTTGCTCCACCTGCATTACTCATTCGACTGCAATGGAAGTAATTGGCAGGGTAAAGTACAATTCAAGATGAACGAGGCCGCCGCAGTCAGGATGTCCATAACCAAATTCTCCCTTTGGAATGCAACCAACCTGGCCGCTGCGATGGATCCAGCCAGCCCACGCATGTCTTGTTTCCTCTGGGGTGAGAAACAGATGAGACTAGGAAATTCTGCAGCACCCATGCACCTTCTCTTCCATTTCCTCCATGGGAGCTTTGAATTTCAAGAGGGGTGGATCACCGCTGGACACTGTGTAATACACTGAGGTCCCATTGGAGCTGTAGGGAGAAGTCCTGGATCCGATTAGGTGCGACTTGGCCTCAGCCCCGTTCTCGGCAACGCCTCCCATGCCGCTGCTGAAGTGGGTGCTGAGGAAAGGGTGATTGAGGAGTTTGGCTGCAGCCCGCTGCCGCTTAAGGTCGGAGAGCGTTTGGTGGTTGTGCTCCTTGTAGGCACCCCAGAGCTGCTGCGTGTCGGGGAGCCCCGGGTTGCCGTAGGGCAGCATGTGGCCGGGGTTACTGTCAGGGTCAGCGTGCATGCTCCAAACGTCCCCGTTGGAAAAGGTGTACTGGTAGGTGCTGGCAGATGCCATGAGTCCATTCTGGAGGGGAATTTCAGAGTCACATTGGGTGCCTTTGTTTGCTAACTCCGGAAGCAGGGAAGAGTTCTCCAGCACTGAATTCTGTAACAAAAAGACATGAAATAAGAGCATCTTCTCCTTTCCCTCACAACACAGTTCATCCCTGTGACAACTTCCGCAGCCTGCTCACCCTAAGCCCTTCCACCAGACAGGCACCGCAGCACAAACATTGAATTCGCCCACTAACAGGACCCTACAACGCTGTGAGTCCCAACCAGGAGCTGGTTCCCAACGAGGAACATGGGACATTAACTCAGAAGGACTCACCAGGAAAAAAAAAAAGATAGATAAGCACATTAATACAACATGATAATAACTGAATTAAAACCAAATAACTGCAAACCAAGATTACAGTCCTTTTGTGACTACCAGTTTGTTAGCTGTAAAGGGAAATGCACACGTGATTTTTTCCAAACTTCCCGGTTCACTAGGGCCATATCTCAAAACTCTGCAGCTGTAAATCCAAAACCATCTTTCCTCGCGTGTGGAATATCCCAGCTTATACCAAAGGAGAATTTGGTCTTTCGCTTATATCTGATGGATGAGGTTTACAAATTTTTCAGTCACCTTCCATCCCAGGGCACCTCTTGCTATTGACCCTGCGCTACCAGCCCTCCTTGGTGACTCCCATCATGCAGGAGAGATTCCTTACGGGGTCTGTGTTCTCCTGGTCAGACCGAGTCTCCCCAATTTCTCCAATGAGACCTGAGCTTCTTCCTTCTTCTGCAGCCCCCAGCTGCTGCCAGAGGATGGCCTCCTTCTCGCACTCCTTCCTGTAGAGGTTGGTTCGGTCCGAAAGGCTGGCCCTCCTCACCACCTTCCTGCGGGACAGGGAGAAGGGGCATCGCAGCGGTGAGCAGGGCACGACCTTTCCTCTTACCCTGCAGCTCTTCTCACCTCCTCCTGGCGCTTCTCCCACTGGAATGGAATGCAGTTCAGCTTTCTGGCACCCACGCAAAGCACAGGCACTAGTGTGAGTATTACAGGTGGGAGGATTTTTAAGAAGTTTTCAAGTAGTGCTGCAAATCTGCGTTAGAGCTCATACAGCTCACCTAATGGGTCTACTCTGCAGCCAGTGGAGCAAATGTAGAAGGAAAGGACCCAGGGGCTGTTCAGGGAGTTTTGTGGTCTGCAGGACGGCTTTGGTGTCTGGTAAACATCTTAAAGACCTCTACAAACTGTGTCTGCGCACAGTATCTTGGCCATGAGACATATTATTGAGAAGCTCGACTTAATTTCATTTGAAGCACTGATTCTCAGAGACCAGTATCAGTGGTTTAACAGGGTGAATTCTCACCAGCCGGTCCTCTGTTCGGAGCAGTTCCGAAACCACAACAGCGCAAAGCCACTTTCCCCACAAGAAACAACACCTCTTGCAACTCTTCAAAGGACTTCTGCCTTCAGCAACCGAAAGGCAGCTTCTGCCTCTCAGGAAGGGCAGATGGGTTGTCCTCCGACTGACCGCAGGGTGCTCTGCAGCCAGCCTGGTGGCCACGCTAACGCCCGGGTGACCCCAGGGACAACACACTTACCCCCGGCTGCCGGTGCTGGAGGTCCTGCGACTCAGGGAGGATTTATGCCTCATCTGAGACTTCATGATCACATCGTGTTTGTGTTTCAATTCCAGAAGTAATACTTTGAATTCCTCCTCTTCACACAGATCTACGGCACACACAAACCCAGCCATTAATCAGAGGGTTCAAATGTAGTCTCACAGAATCACAGAATCACAGAATAGTAGGGGCTGGAAGGGACCTCTGTGGGTCATCTACTCCAACCCTCCTGCCGAAGCAGGGTCACCTACAGCAGGCTGCAAAGGACCTTGTCCAGGCGGGTCTTGAATATCTCCAGAGAAGGAGACTCCACAACCTCCCTGGGCACCCTGTTCCAGGGCTCCGTCACCCTCAGAGGGAAGAAGTTCTTCCTCATGTTCAGACGGACCTTCCTGTGCTTCACTTTGTGCCTATTGCCCCTTGTCCTGTCACTGGGCACCACTGAAAAGAGTTTTGCCCCATCCTCCTAACACCCCCAACTGACCGCCTGGACCGTGGCTGCGGGCTGCAGGAGAAGGAGCCTCAGTGGCCAGGGCTGGCATGGCCGCGGGCGCAGTCCCGGTTCACCCGTTCTGCACCCTACATTTCAACCCGAACAACCCCTCTGCCTGGTGCGGGCGCACCAGCTGCTCCTCATGCCCTTCGCCTCTCCTCCTGCCAGCCTGTCCCTCGCCCTCCCTCTCCCGCGATCCGCGTAGCGCGGGTGGCTGCGTGACGCCCTCAGCGTCGTTCTCCCCGCTGAGGGTTGCAAGCTTTCCTCCTGGCAGGCAGCACATCAGATGGTATCTCCCCCTCCCTCCCCCAGCGCACCAGCACCTGTGTCGCTTGTTGCCACCTGGCCGTGGTGAGGACAGCTCGCACCCCTGGGTGAGTCACCCTCTGCTCCGCTCCACTCCTGGACCGCCCTGGCGGCTGCGATCCCAGCCCTATGGGTGGGAGAGACACGCTGGCCATGGCTACTCACTCCACCGCGGGCAGAGCTGCTGCGCCTGGAGTTTGGAAACCAGCAGGTGTTTGGGAGTAGGGACTGGCTGCACTGGGAGAAGGAAGAGGAGCTACGTCAACCGCTGGAGGCCTGGATGGACAGGGCAGTCCGACTTATCCCCGTGCTGCCTGAAAGTCGGAGCCGAAGCAAGGTTGCCCCATGCTGATGTACAGACAGCTGCCACTTCTCTCACGTGAGAAGAGTCAATCAAAACTCTGTATGAATCGCACTGACTTGAATTATGCTTTGTTTTGATGGCACTGATCATGGCAGGAGGGCTGGTGAGAGCTCTGAAATGGATCTGTCACTGGGTAGGGCACGCTGAACAGCAACCTGCTTCCCAAGTAGCCAGCAGGCAGCGTGGTGTTAGCTGTGGTTCCTGTGCCTCCTTCAGGTGAAACCACTGCCGTGTACCGCTGGGCAGTTAGGAACCTGGCACGCCTTTGGCTTTGCCTAAAGCACGGCTTCAGGACTTTTTTTAACATTATCATTAAAATCAAGAGGAAACCAGCAGAATGAGTCATAATCCTCAGACTGGTGTATGGCCATTTGCCTTGGCCACATGTTTGAAACAGAATGGACTACTGAATGAATCCACGTGACAAACGATCGCACTCTCCTGCCATCCCTGATGTCAGGTAAGATGTGGACTACCACTAACACAAGGAGTCAAGATCCACAGCCTACCAAAGAACAAAAAGGAACAAGACATATTAGCAATATTAATACATAATCATAATTATTATTTATATTACAGCCCAGATATGCTTACTTTATTATTAAAATGATTATTTATTTATCCCATGGAAGTCTTTTTTTGCACAATTGAAACCAATAATTATTGTTTATAAAATGTTTATACAATCCAGTTTACTGTTTCATCCATTTCAGATTAGATAACTTTTCCTGATTGCAATTAATTCCTTTATATTGGCAATATGATTGTACATAGATAATTTTACAAAGCAATTAAGCCTTGAAAAGAGCTACAACAGAGCTGCAGAGCTTGGAGAACAGGACGAAGATGAACAATCTAACCAGCTTTTGTGCTTTGACATTGGCTCTAAAAAAATGTGATGAATTTTATGACAAACTATTCTCGTTAGTTAAACTTTCAGCCTGCAAGCACGTGGACAGGCTTTTAAAATTCGGTCTGTGTCTGAGGGCTTCCAAACACATCCTAGCTAGTTTCCTACGTTTGTGCTCCCAGCAGGATGTGCTCGTTCTAAGAAAGCTGAGACCTATGTCTTCTACTTAAAGGGAGCAGAAGGAGGAAGGCACCCAAAGGCATAGCATCGAGGCAGTCTCCAAGGAAATCTGCAGCATGGTAGTCAGAAAAAGATGATTCTTTAATTATTTAGCCAGCGTTGTCATCTTCTGCTTAGTAATCTACACGTTCCTAAAACCTGGACGTCTCAGATGGACAAATTTCCACTTGGAAAAGACAGGTCTGTGGCAGCTGACACCAGAGGAATTCCTGAATTCCCAGCTGTACTCCAGCCATTTGTCCAGCGCTCGAGGTCTTGTGCTGGCAGCGGGCAAGCCTGCGTGCCTCAGGAGAGGTGCAGAAAGTAACAGGAAGCTGTGGGACAGCCTGCCCCAAGGAAGGTCTCCTCCCAGTTCCCATTCCAGATACAAACTGTTTGTATTACTCCCAGATATTTTTGTAAAAAAAATAATGAGATATCTCATTTCAGAACTATCTCAAGCCATTTCCCACTTCTTCATGACATGTATAAATAGCAATAGACATGTTACGTAGTCCAGGTGATTGCTGCCTTTAGTAATGCATGTGAAAAAGCAGTCATTCATTAATTTCAGCGAAGCATATTCCAATGTCTGATGAATGAGCAGATGATTCTGTCCTAATTGCAAGTATTCCCGCTCAGGTTTTGTTTCAGGTTTGCAATGAGATTGTTGTAAGGGGAAAGTGAAATACAGATATGTTGGATAATATTTATGAAGTGTAGTAGGAAGAAAGCAGTCAGAGCCTTGTATGTTGCCGCCAGTGATCCCTCTAGGCAGCTCACCAAAAGACAAAAACAGCAGTAAGTGAACTTTGCCTTGCGACAAAAAGAATCACAACAACCAGGAACTTTCCTGGTGAGAAACCATAAAAGGGCTTGAATCACTGCATCTGACAGAAGATCCAAATGTTACACCATGCGGTAAGGGACAACCTATTCACTTACCAGTAAAGGTGGCACACAAATATTTAAGTGTTATTATTATTTAATTGTTCAAAAGGCCTCAAGTTTAGAAATGTGTTTTGATTACTTCAACTCTTGAACTACTATATTTTTTCATTTGATTCCATGAATGTTTTAAGAGGGAAAATGATGAAATAAATTAGCACATCAATTTGCAGTGCACGGGATTTTCTTGCACAGCCTGTCACATTTATACGCTTCTTGCACTGAAGCTTTCTAGCTGATATGCCTTATAAATACTGCTAGCTGGGCAGAAAAAAGCTTGTCTGAGCTTTGAATCAACAAGTACAGGCTTAAGTGTATGCATATGCAATAGTACCGCTGCTATCTGCTTCAATACAGACACTGGCTTAAGGCAGCTTTATACCATACATGCTTAAAAGAGGCCGTTTTAAAACAACTATAATTTTTTTAAATAGTAACATTAAAACCAACAATGTGTCTCTCAGCACTAATTAATTTTTTTTTGTTTATTATGTAACATGTTGTTAACCCCATAATTTGAGGTGGGGTAACTCAGGCACACAGGGATTACACAGCTTTTGCACAGGGAGTCTTCGGCAGGATCAAAAACAGATCCAGCGCTTTTGTCTTCCAAACCATCTGCTGGATGCCCTCTGTCCTTTCATGCATTCAAATACATCAAAACAGCTTTTTCCAAACCAAATATACTAGAATGATGCATCAGAAAGTATCCAGAGATGTTAACACTCAGTGCAGCCTTTGGCCAAAACTTACCTTTGATGTAAGTTCTCACTAGGTTCCACCTCACTTGCCAGCACCAGCACTGAATTTGATTTCTGGTCTGTATCAACTTCATGTTTTAAGCATCAGCTATTTTTGCTGTGCCTTTATCTGAAATATCAGAATAAATATATGTTTTAATATCCTGGTTTAAATGCTCAAAGGGCCAGATCCATCAGAGAGAATTCCCAGTGAAGTCAATACAACTTTTGTTTCCACAGGACTCATAAGTATATACTTATTGACAGTTCTTCTCTATCTTTCGACCCCAAAATTTGTTCCCAAGAAGAAGACCAGGGAGATGGTGGATAGCTTTTCTCTCAAGCTACGTCAGGTTTTATTCCCAAGAAAATATAACTACGGTTTGACTACATTATGTTTACAGGTTTTAAACTGTAGAACTAACCCTGTTTTTCACAAATCTGGACAGTGACTGGAAGCGTTGGCCTGCAGAGCTGGGCTCCATCCAGCTTCAACTGCTGCTGTTCTGTACTGGTCCAGAAGAGCCATTATTCCAGTACTTCCCAGCCCCATTCTAAGAGACTAATTTATAATTAATTCCTCTGTGGGAGACTTCACACCTGAGGTGTGTTGTATACCCAGCAGGTACACGTTCACAGCTTTACCTGTGTCTCAGCTTCCTTATAAAAACGAGTGTTTCATGGACACAAGGATGATAAAAATCTGTATGCATACTATCTCATTCTGCCTCACTGATACTTTTCTTACATGGTTTCTCATACTTTTACATAGCTAAGACTTTTATCTGCAATGATATCTGTCACAGCATCTATCATTTGTGAGGTGTGGCAAGCACGCTTTTGCAATGAGGGCTTCATATGTGTACATGCTGGAGAATGGCTATGCCAAACTCTCAGCTGATGTTTTGAGGGCACTATGTTGAAATGACAGCAACATGTATAGTCAGATCTGCAGCGCCTCGCTAACTACCAAATCCAGCCTTTTCCATAGGTATGTGTCACTGCTACTGCACCCACTTCACTGGGTGTGTCAGCCTCCTGAAGGCGTGTAGCTGTTTGTAGGGAAGATTTTGCACCTTTGCTTCTGCACTAGTAGTGGCCTGAAATACAGGGCATTGTCCCCTGCAGAAGCTGCTTATAGCAACATAGTTAGGTGGAGGGGTGCTGATCACCCAAGCTGTGTGCTATTACGCTGTCTCCAGCTGCAACTGTGTGAGCATGGGTGATAGCAACAGTGCTGGGCATACCCTGTATCTGTGTGATGTGTGGAGGACAAAACCATGGTAAAGGAGTTGCATAAAGGCTGTGTCAGCCTCTGGACCTCTGAACCGGTGCAACCTGGTGCATGCTCCACCTTTCACTCTGCCAGAGGGACATTCTGTAGATCCGTACCCTCTTGATGGACAGACTGGATGCCAGTCCTCGTTAGAGGCCTGCCTTGTCCTATCCTCAGAAGATCATGTGGAAGTATTTGCCACAGGGTTATAAATTTTATAACAGCAGGTTAGCCAGATAACACCCTACAGAGATAAGCAGGTATTATTAACTTCATTTTATGTATGGTGAAATTAAGCGTAGAGAAAAGAAATGCCAGTTCCAGCTCTTTGCAATGGAATAGAGCAAAAATGTTGGGTTCTCCCTTAAGTTAGCCAAGTCTTGCCCACTCACTGGTACAAACCCATGGTTCACTGGTCTTTCCAGCACTGTATTCAGGCACGACCAGTTAGTGCATGAGCCTCAGGACCCTACTTGGAAAGAACTTGAAGATCCACTAGGTAGTTGTAGGCAAGAGAGACACATATAAAAAAATGACATTTCCTATGCTGTATACTGAAATTCCAGATTTTTCACAAAACGTATGAGGGTACATTTTCATGCAGTGGCTGCTCTAAAGCTTTTTAGTTGGCAGGGTTCTCAACAGAAATTTTTGTGGTGGTTGTATGTGCGTGTATAACACAATGGTGTTTTAAGAGAACAAAAGAAGAGCAGAAAAAGATAGTACAAGATAAGAATATTTAGTTGTTGAAATCAGAAAAACAGCCATTACCTTGTAAAGGACCTTGCAACTGTCTTCCACAAGTTCCTGTCCACACTCAGTCCAAGTTGCCATCCGTCCATTTCTCCAGGCTGGGGATAGGCAGGGAAATTCCCCGGGAGGGCAGCTGTGCAGGCGCACCTTGCTTGCTGCTGGGGTTTGCACAGCCCGTTGCAGGGTGTCGTGGTGCTGGGCCTGGTGTCAGCCTGTGAGCCATCCATTCTTAGCGCAAGAGGCAATTAATATTCAGGAAGATTTTACCAGGATTACAAAGCTCTGCTGGGAATGAAGTCACCTGTCCTCAACGTCAGAGTCACAACTCTACACGGCAGCTAAATGGACTCCCAGAAGGGAAGGTGACACCCTAAACTGTTGTGCTTTTAAAAAGGCAGCTATTGCATATGAGTAGGTGCACAAAATATGCACTTCTTTTCTGCTGTGCACATTTTATCAACCTCGCATCTAGCCACAAACCTTTATTTTGCCTCAGGTCTTGTCTCAGAATTTTAGGTCTCACCTATAAAATAGAGCAGGATGGTTAAAACGAAAACCTGAAAAGCCTGACACTGAAAGAGGATCTATCTGTTCGAGGCAATATTAAAGTATGCTCACATGACAAAGACCAACCAGATACTGTAATACCTGCCCAAAAATCATAGGAATGGAGGCACTCATGGACACAGAATAATCACTCTGTATATGAATTACCTCAAGAATTCATGAAGCAACAGCTGGAACAGATTCTCAGCTCATATAAATGAACAGGACTTTGTGGACTTCAGTAGAGTGTTTATGGACACCTATTTTATGCTGTTTACAGGCAGAAACACAAACAGAAATAGAATACTTGCCTCTTCATTGAGAAAGTGGCAATTGAAAATGTGAGGGAGGCCAAAGATGCTGCACTAAAACAGAACAATAAAATGTTTATAATTATATTAACATACTCTGAGGATCAATTTATTAACACACATCAACAGCAAATCCTTCTGTAAGCCACGTCCAGGTACATAAGGGAGAAGAAAGTGATTGGGAAAAGAGCGCATGGATTTACCAAGCGCAAGTTGTGCTTAACCAACCTAATTTCCTTCTATAATGTAATCACTGCACTTGAAGATGAGGGCAGAGCAGTGGATGTCATTTACCTTCACTCTGGCAAGCTTTTGACTCTGTCTCTTGCAGCATCTTTGGAGCTAAACTAGGAAGACAGGGACTAGCTGGGTGAATCACAAAGTGAGTAAAAAAAAGGCTGGAGCAACAGGCTGAAAGTATTGTGGTGGCTATTTATAAGTGGTATTCCTTGGGCATTTGAATTGGAACCAATGTTGCTTAACTTCTCCATTCATGGCTTTGACAGTGGAACAGCATGTGGCCTCCACAAGTTCACAGATGATATCCAGCTGGGGGGAGCAGTCATTGTGCTGAATGATGCGGCTGCCATGGGAGGTACCTTGACAAGCTGAAGAAACGGGCTGACAAATGTTTTAGGAATCTCAACAAGGGAAAATGTAGTCCTGCATCTAAGATGGAGTAACCCCATATAACATCACAGGGTGGGAACTGAGCCAGAAAGCAACTTTGCAGAAAAAGACCTGGGGGTCCTTCTGGAGATCAAGCTGAACATGAGTCAGCAGAGTGCCTTTGCAGCAAAAGTGCTCAACCACATACTGGGTTGCGATAGCAAGGGTGCAGCCAGCAGGACAAGGGAGGTGCATCTTGGCTCTGTTTGGCACTTGTGAGACAGCATTTGCAATGATGTGTGCAGCTTTGGGCTTTTTTGACTTGGACATACTGAGCCCATTGGAGGACCACCAAGATGCTCAGGGGCTGGAGCACGTGATCTGGAAGGAAAGACTGAGGGAGCTGGGTTTGCTCAGCCCAGAGTAGAAATGGCTTCAGGAACAATTTATTGCTGTCTACAGCTACCTCCTGGGAAGTTGCAGAGAAGACAGAGCCAGATGCTCCTCAGAGGTGCACAGAGGAAGGATTAGAGGCAATGGGCAGAAGATGCAGCCAGGAAAAAGATATTCAGAACCCAACCAAAGGGCCTGAGCAATCTGCTCCCACTTCAAAGTTGTCCAAGATTTGAGCAGAAGACTGGATAAAATGATCTTGAGATCCCTTCCAACCTAAATTCTATGATTTGCCTTCAACTCCAGAAGTTAAATCTTCCCTTCCTTAACTCCACATGTTAATTTTCATCACTTTTAGTAAACTTCAGCAGTCCAATCTAAGCAGATGGATGGTGAGCTGAGGTTGGTACTATTTCTCACATCAGCCTTTGCATAGACTTGTACAACTTTCTGTATACATCGTTAATACTTTTAAACTTGTTCTTAAGAACATAGCCTAAGGAAGTGCTAGGTAATGATGACATTACTGTGAAGTAAATGTAAGTACACCCTTGCCAGCATGTAGCAGTTTCATTTTATTCTTTTTGTATGTGCCTCATTGATTTCACTTTAAATTTCTGAGTTTCCAAACTTCATGTGGCAGCAGCTGAAACGATCAAAACCATGGGACTGTTCATGCTGGACAGGAATTTGGCAGTTGGACTAGATGATCATTGTAGGTCCCTTCCAACTGAAATATTCTATTCTATTCTATTCTATTCTATTCTATTC
>Ga0181612_166777_pt1 | contig 16565 bp, 10 predicted proteins | sample HoacroProtozoa21_FD_119630 | JGI IMG/M metagenome (GOLD analysis project Ga0181612, IMG submission 119630) | Hoatzin crop microbial communities from Cojedes, Venezuel. Combined Assembly of Gp0051906, Gp0051904, Gp0051908
ATTCATAGCACAGGGGCTGGCGACTTCCTCTTCACAAAATGGTGGCACTGCCCTGCGCTTCCCTGGCACGACTGCTGCAGAAGGCTCCGGGAAAAATGCAGGGCTCACAGTTGAAGAAAAAAAACCAAACCCATCCTTTATTGTATTAGACAGCCTCAGCTATAATAAAACTTAATTATTAAATCAAAAGCCGCAAACTCATTTACTTAATGACAAGAAAACCAGAATTCAAATGGATTTAACTTAGAGAAAGCCATAAGGAAAAATCTGTTATAGGGCAATTTTGTTGTTAAGCCTACCTTAATATTAACTTTTAAGCAACCTTTTCATAGCCCCATACTTTAAAAAAACAATATGAAGCACTCACCTTTGGACAGCTTGCAGGTTTGTGGTGCCTCCCACCCTCTGCTTTCCAGTGCCACCACACCTGAGCAAGGGCTGCTGGGTACCTGCCTGCTGCTGCCCAGACTGTGCCTTGGTTTTGCACAGCTTTGGAGGATGAGGCCAGACATAGCTGGGCGCAGACCCGCGAGGGGCAGCCCTGCTGGGCTCTGGCACCGGGTTTGTAACTGCTGCAAGATGGCTGCCCCACAGGGCAGCAGGGGAGCCTGCGTGGTTTCACAGTGAGATGCGTGGCTGCGGCGCAGCAGGGAGGGAGCTCACCCCACAGCCAGCATCTTTGCTGTCTCCTTGCAAAGAAGCAAGATGAGGAGCAGTCTGCTCTCCTCCCCTGAGAGAGGGGCAACTCTTGTTCTTGTAGTTTCCAAATCTGCCTTTCACACCCTTCTTCCACTCAAAAATTGGCACAGCTGCCCACGGTGTGCAGTGACGGGCTCTGCCTTACACGGCTCCAGCCAAAGTGTATCTCTGACCACAGGTTTTTACGTTATTTTGATTGTTTTGTGACCGATCCCTTGATGTCTGCTGAATGCCCAGAGACCAAAGACCTCAGGCAGAGAGGGAAGACTCGGCTCTCCCAGGGAAATCCCATGCCCAGTCCTGGCTCCGCGCACATATAGGCAATGTCATCTTTCCTACTCTGACTGAAGAAAGCGACAAAAAATTAAAAGTAAGAAGAAAAGGGCACCCACTAGGTTAAAACCTATCCGTGATTATCTTTTCAGTGGAATTTATGGTTTTTATTAGCTGCTGAAAGGGTACAGCATACCCCATTACGTATTCTTATTAATAAATCAGTCTATTACAGGAGCAGTATACCCCTACGTGTCTCTGTTGATGTTGTGCAATAATTTCCACTCTAACCCACTCTTCTCAGTCACCCACCCAAACCGCTTGCTCAAACTTTCACCCCTCAGGTTAAAAATTTCCACTCCCAGCCTCTATATGAAGCTACAACTTGTTGGAAATGTGAGGTAAAACTCTCTTCTGAGTATAAGAAGAAAAGAAAACACACTCTCTGTGTCAAAAAAACCCCCAAACAGAATAAAAAAAAATCTCACTGCGTTTTCACAGTTGTGGGGATGGTGTAAGATGAAAAAGAATCATTGTAAAAAGCAGTCTTGTAAAGGAGCAGAATACTTCCTAGGCTCTAAGGCTGCTGGATTGGATTTGACAGTATCATACCTCTGAGCAGACCTTAGTAAACAGCTGAAGTGTGTGTCTATATACTTCTAGACATATATAGTGTATAATGCCTATGCTTTTTACACTATATATAGTTATATACATATAGAGAGAGTAAAAATGGGTATAAGTAAGTGTAAGTGTGCACTGTGTTCCATACAGAAGCTGAATATGTAAATTTGTAAGGTGCCTACAGAGAATCACATGTTTGAATGCAGGCAATGCAGTGCCTGGCGAAGGCACAGCCAGGATGTCACGGACTGGCCAAGCTGCCATCCAGACTGTCTAAGGCAGAAAATTATTCAGAAAGTACAATTAAGGATACTGACCGAGGGCCCATTGAATTTCACAGGTTTTCCTCTACTTATTTTGAAAGTTTTAGGACTGAAATTTCTTAAAGACTGCAAACTCTTGCAGGAGAGAGGCCTTGGTGTGTTTGCACAGATGACAAAAGTACCTCCCCAACTGCTCAGCTCCTCAGGTGCCAAGGCCCCCCTTTTTGAAGCACAGACAAGCCAGGCTTGGTGTTTAGGCAAATATCTATCAGGCAGGATCTCAGAGCAAGGGATTTTCATGTAAGCTGGTAGACTTTCGGCAAGCTTCAGAAAGTGAAATAATTCCTTCGAAGGTATTGCTTTTCTGTTTATTTTAATTTCCCAAGAAATTCTGTAGAAGAATTTTACTAGCAGAAGCTTGATCATGGTTGAAAACTGAGGAGAAAATATTTTCCAGTGCAAGTGGATCTACTCCCTTGGAAAAGAAACAACCCGAGAAGAGCACCGCAGCAGGCAATGTCTGCTATAGCCGCCGACGCTCCCTCTCACTTCCTCCATCCCAGTTAGCCGTCCCCCACAGGTAAGCCGTGACCTGGCAGAGATGTTGACTCCAGTGACGCACAGCCCCTTCAGATCGTGTAAGAGCACATCGTCATATCCTCTGTGCTTCCGCTGTTATTGACTGGCCCTTTTCTGCATTTTGGGGCATTCTTACAAGTGCAGTCTAAAAAACATCTACTTGGAAGTAAGCACTGATGTCATTGCTGACATTATGCTCTTTCCACCTCACATTGTGTATCTACAGCTGTAACTAAAAATGTCATTACCGTCTATTTTAGAAATAATATTGAGTCATATAATTCCCTCCTATTTACAGTTTCTTAGCTTCTCTTCTGCAAATATGAAAAGTGCGCCTTTGACAAAGCTGTTTTAAGAAAAGACAGACAGAAGCCGTTTTCGAGTAGATTATCTGAGGAACCAATGGCTGGCCTCATTCTATCCCTACTGAAATAATTCTTATTTTGTTTTTAATGTCTTTTATTTAAATAATATAGAATAAGAGAAAATACTGTCGGACCAGAAGCCCTATGTGCCATCTAGAAATGCTCGTCAGACCGTGGGTAGTCAGGAACCCATGAGCTTTCTCCTGTTCCAGACCACAGCAACAACCCCTTGGTTCTGACTGCGCTCCTAATGGGGTGTCAGGCAAGGTTCTGGCCAGCATCATTTCTAGAGGGTCACATGATAGGGCCTTCCTGTCCTTGGAGAAAGTACTTTAATCTGGAATGAAAAACGTGTCCTAAGACAATATTTTAAACCAGCATTAGCTCTGTGCAATAGTTGCGAGGATGAGGTAGCTGCAGATGACGAGGTAGCAGCAGACGCTATTCAAATTCTATTGACAGATCCTGCAACTCACAAATACTTGTCATACACTCTTGATAGTTTCGTATTTTTTGTTCTCTGACTGTACAACCTCATGACAAATGGAAAGAAGGAAAAAGTTGTCTCAAAATATTTAGCAGAACTTCAAACAAAGAAGAAAAATAGGGCAGGCTTACAAAATTCCATCGCTCTAATTCTCTGGTTGAAGTGTTATTAATAAGGAAGTCCAGTGATCAAAGCAAAGCTTCTGGACTTCATAGGGGAAGGCTTTTCAGTATTTAAAAACTCTGTTTTTCAAAAGACCCAGCCTTTTGGCCTTTCCTGGTTCTGTTCTTTATGTTCTGCTTGCAAGGTGTGTATGCTGTAGGTTAGAACGAATGCTTGCTCATGGAGAGTAAACAGATGTACAGAGATTAATTAAATTAATCTAATTCTAAATCCCATGGATTTCTGTTGAAGTAATCAAATGCCCAAGATTAAACATAAGTTAATCACCTTGCTTAATTGGGATCTCAGCAACTCCTTCATCCTTCTATCATTTTTGAAACACTATAAGCAATTTGTATCTGTGAATAGGACTAAAGAAGCTTTCCTGACCGATGGAGTTGAGGTGGAATGGGCTGATAACAAAGGATCTATTAAAACATCATTGGAAAAAGCACTATGGTTCATGCATTGGCTCAGTTAATCTCTATAGATTTTTTAATGCAGTTGCTGGAAGGCTGGTGTTGGAGAGGGGGAGAGAAAGAATGCAACCTTCTTTTTTGTACTTCATGGATCCTTAACCCTTATTTAAAGACGACTTTGGATTTTAGACCAAATAACTGTGCTTGTAATTATATCAAACAGTTAAAAAAAAAGCTAGTTAATGATGTTCAACATAAGTAATCATGTTAAATAGTGAAATTTAATTTCTTAAAACTTAAATCCTCATATCTTTTGGAATGCATTGTACTGTAGGATGTCTGAGTAAATTAAATTCTCCCCGGCACACTAAAGCATCAATTTCCTTATGGTAATTATCTGCTAGATTGGATCTGTCAGTAGCAGGGAAGCATGCCTGACATTATACCCTCTTTACAAAAAATGATTACAAAAAATTAAGACGAATGAGTAAAATTAAGGCCGCGGCTGGTGAGCCTATATAAAGCTCTCATAGATCACTTTACATAAGCTACCATTGTACTGGATACTAAGCTTTTAATGACTAGTTGCATAATGAGGTGAAGGCCATTAAAGAACAGCAGAGGTAACCGATCACAGAGATAAGAGCTAAAAAATGATTTTCAGCCAACTAGAAGCAATTTATTATACACAAAAACACAGCTCTAACTGAAATGTCTGGATAGATGAGGAACTTTAGAAAGTTGACAGGATTTCTTTCCTGGGAAAGTTTTACAAATACGATGGGAGCCTGTCTCTGTCATATTAGATTCTTTTTCTCTGCTATTCAGCACTCTAGAATTGGGATGGGTGTTTCTGCTTTTTTTTTTTTTAATATGGCTGTATGACTGTAGCACTGCATTTCATTAGCCCACTTGAAAGGTAAATTAGAGTGAGGCGTAGCTGGTATAAAGGAAATTCATAGCACGCTGCCAGTAAGCGGTGTACAGAAGCAGGTTGGTTATTGCAAGTCAATTGATACCCTATCCTGGGCTGAAAAATAGCATCCATGCTACAGAACTGCCTCTGGGGAGGGGGGTTTAGGGTTGCAAGGTAATATATTCCTCCCAGGGCCGTGCAAAAATGACTATGTAAGTAAATTCTCTTATAACGAGCAGTCACTCTGGGCCAAACCAGAAAAAGAGCGTAAGTGCCTTAGAGGTAGCACAGGGTCAAATTTTGAGGTATCCCCATTTCATAGGGGAAACCAAAACCCTAATTTAGACAAAGAGAATGTGGGAAAGAGTGCCTAAGGAGAGGAAGGAGCTGCAGGAGCAGGAGAAAACCTGCAGCTGGGCTGTCTGAAACTCCTGGTGAGTAGCCACTTCAACCCAGCCAGTGGGAGATACACACATATATATCCACATATACAAACACACACACACGTATATATACACACACATGCACACACTAGCATATTTCCTACGTCTGTACAAAACCCTACTGTTTACTGAGGAGTATAGACTTTACAACACAAAAAAGTCTCCAAGAGACTTTCTAACAAAAAACAAACTGGGGAAGCTACTTTCCGTTTTTTCCTCCCTCCTTCCCACATCTCCATTACGTTGTATGAACAAGGAAGAAATTTTTTACCGTGAGGGTGGTGAAGCACTGGAACAGATTGCCCAGAGAGGTAGTGGAGGCCCCATTCCTGGAAACATTCAAGGCCTGGTTGGATGGGGCTCTAAGCAACCTGGTTTAGTGGAATATATCCCAGCTCACTGCAGGGGGGTTGGGCTAGATGACCTCTAAAGGTTGCTTCCAACCCAAAGCATTCTATGATTGATTCTATGATTCCATGATATGTGCTGCGCCATGTACATAAAACAGTAGCCTAGTTCACCTGTGCATAAGCTTTCACTAATATTGTTACTGTTTAAGAAATAAAAATTTCTTTTCCCCCAATGTAAAATTCTTAAGTGCCATTGATCCTGTGTAGACGTCTTCGACTGTATTCTCTTATCTCATGCAGATCATCTGTTTTCCATGACCGATGTAACAGTAATTGAACAAAAACTGTAGGACCATATTTTCACACTGATTTGATACAAGTTTATTTTGAGCTCCTTTATATGTTTGCAGATGACTAGATTTACATCTGGATAATACTCACTTTGACCAGTTACACTCATGTATAGAAATAGGTATGCAATTTGGAGTGATTCTTCAAAAGTTTAGCAGTACAATGTAGACGTTGTTGAGTGCTTGGAGTGAAAAAACTGACATAGTAAATATTCAAATAACATTTCTGTCTTTTTCTTTCAAATACTATTTGACCAGAGGCAATTTTTCTTATCCTCTAGTTACACTATGCTTCTTCTTTTTCAGATAAATATAATAATATACCTATCTGAGAAGACAGTTGAGAAGTTGACTAGTTTATAATGTAGTTTGAGAACTTCTGAAGATACCTTATATTTACGTGTACTACACTCGTTATTTTGTTAATTCCTAACCTTTATCATTGATAGCTTCTATTTCTGGAAGGTGTTTCAGCTTCCTAAAAATCTGTATTTCATGGATTGAAATATTATTTTCAGCAATATCACAGCTAAGATGGTGGCTTTTCTGGAAACAGCAATCAGTACAACGAATGACTGTTAGCATTTCCCCGCGAGTGGCTATCTTATCATGGGAAATAGCAGAGTAATAGAAGTCACCCAGTTGTCGATGATCACCCCAAAGTTCACAGTTCTCTAAATATCTGCAGACACATGCAGCAGAACACTACCAATCTCTCCATCATATATAAAGTCACTATACAGGTCACTTTAGTTAATGAGAAAACTGAAAGTCGTGGGTGAGTGCCTGAAAAATATGCAGCCTTCAAAGAGAAGTATCTGCATTTGTAGAGCACATCACTACTCTCAAGCCAGCTCTTCATATTAATGTCATTTTTTTGAGTATTGAGCCAACTTTTTCATTCCTTGTCACCAGTTATGGATGAAGGAGTACAAAATAAAGTATTGGAAATGATGGAAACCTGTCAGCTTGTAACAAGCATGAAAACTATACTTCTAGATCCATATGGAAAGTTTGCCTGTGTTTGATATGATGATTTTACCATGTCACTGGTGCTGACATCTTAAATAGCCTTGCCCTGAGACTCCCACAGAAATGACAAATCATTTCTCTGAAAGTGAAGGACAGAATCTTATGGATGAATACATATAATTGTATCAGAAATATCATACATAAAAAGAAAACCCTACATCACAAAACTTGCACATCTGACTAGCTGAGGAGAAGGTCATTCGTACATATTGTTCTTCCTAGTCCGATCAAACTTAATCCATGAAAGATAATTACCATCATTTTCTATTTAGATATCTGAAAAATGTGTGTGGTATTTCCTGGGTTCCTGCTTAACTATATGCTACATAACAAAATATGCTACAGAAATCCCAAATATTCACAACCTAGATAATAATATAAAGTTCTGTCCTGCTAAAAAGAATAATTCAGAAAAGTTAGGTAATTTATAGCACCATTTTTTCTGTAAGGCCATATATATATCTATCATGTTATTTTTTGTCCAGATGCCTAATGTAAAATTGAGATTGTCTTTAATTGATCTGTATAAGGAATGGCACAATTTATGATACCCCTGAGAAAAAGACTGCAATACCTAGCAATACCTGAGTGCTACCTAGCATTTATTTGTTACTGAAATAATGTTTTGCATCCATAGATTCCAAAACACATTGCACTTTGGCCAATATTATTATTTTGTAGACATGAAAACTGAGTTGCTGAGATTATAAACTACTTCTCCAAGGCACCTTATGATTTTATAGTACATTCACAAGTGAATTTATGTCTTCTTAATTCCTGTAAAGTACCCTGCATACCTGAACATGTATACTTGTCAAACACACTGTAACTGCTGACATTAATTTAGCATGTGAGCTGACCACAGCCTTTCATACCTGATAGTTAATTGTGCTTTAGGAAACACTCAACAAAATCTTAGTCTAAAATCTTACAGACATTTTCTCTACTCTCAATTTTCCATGAAATTAACTTCTGTTGTTTTTCAGACTTTCTTAAAGTAAGTCTGGCCAGCTACTTGCTCTTTTTATGCTAGGTAACTGTTAAAAGTCAAAAGGACATCAGGGATAGAAACAAAACAGAGTATACTGAATTTAATTAATGATTCTCATTTATTCTATGTTTTGTCATCACTGGGAGTTTGCCTAAGCCTGATTAGAGACCCAAAATCCACACAAAAAGAGTATGAGGGTGGATCTGTGCTATGAGGTTGAGCCATTTCTCGTTTTGCTCCAAAGTACTCAGCTCCCTGTCACTTACACACTGCACAAGTAGGATCATATGCAGAAATCAGTCTTAGCTAGATCAGCTCATTCACTTAGCAAGAAAACCTGGGTAGAAATGAAGGACCTTGCCCCAAAATCTGCTTCCAGAAGGCAGTAGGACGGAAAGTAGTTTTGTACCAGTCAGCCTAGACGCAGCCTCTAAGAATACCATGCTCACAGGGCAGTGAGTTAGTCTAAACTCCTTAAACAGATCAGCAACACTGACAGTATTGCCACAGAGTACGTCTGTGAGAAATTATCTTCCTGAGCAGAAAATAATTAGAAAATCCAAAAAGCAACAAGTTTTTCAAGCTGGAAAATCAGATGAGAATGTCTTTTTGATTATGTCAGTTAAAATACATTATCTTGGTAATTTTAAAACACGTTTCAGTGTAATTTTTCTCTTTATTTTACTTGGGGTTTTTGGGTGAATTCAATTTCAACTTATTAATTGCATTTCAAAACCAAAAAATTTTGCAGGAAAAAATAGAATATTTCATTTAGGAAATGTAGATGAAAATGTTTTGTCATACTTTTTGAAAGGATATTTTTTTAGTTCAAAACATGACATTTATTGAAAGTGCTATTCTGCTCGCAAGCACAAAGTGCTTAAACAAATTTCAAGTAACTTTTTTTTCAATAGTGTATCTGAAAGGCATTGTTTTGTTTTATATGTCTCATAAACACTCAAAGACTATTTTCATTCTGTCTCCTGCAATTCTGTCCTTCTGTCCGTTGCAAGTGAAAGTCTTGCTCCATGTAGAAATAACTCAAGGACTTCTTTCTCTTTTCTTTCAACAAGTGTCGTAATGGCTGCTTTTGGTAGACCCTTTGCAGCAAGCTTGGACAAGCTCAGATTTTCAAAGGTGGTTTTTAAATACTATTATCAAGAAGTGACAACAAAACATTGGCTCAAGCTATAACTTTTTTTAAGATTACTAACACAATGAAAATCTTGCAGTCTCAGTTTCTGTATTTTCAAAATCTCCAAGGTGTTGATGAAGTATTTGATAGGTCTGTCTTGGGGAGAATCATACTGAAATTTATTTAAATTTACTACTTCTTTTCTTTGGAAACCTATAAAGGGTCTGCAAACTGAAAAACCTGGAAGAAGCTACTTTGTCTATTTCTTACTCTATTCCCTCCCTAAGAGGTCTGTGAAGCATCCACAAGGTGGCATTACATAATACTATTTTTCAGCATTCTTTGAGAGAGCTCCATGCTGTGACTTCTTGTTTCCCCTCCATGATTAGTTCTCTTGGATTACAGTGTTATATAAGTTCAACTTAGTGGATACTCTCCTACTTTAGTGGATACTCTCCTAGTTTAGTTATTAAATATCTCTCTTATTCAAGTAGACCATAAAACATTAAGAAACAGTATCCAGTTCTAGAGAATTTGTCCATTTTAACAGTGATATATCTGATGATATATTGTTTTAAAAGGCAGTGTATTGTTTTCCACATAAGGCTAAATACTGAGTGGTGCAGTTGACACACCAGAAGGACAGGGTACCATCCAGAGGAACCTGGACAAGCTGGAGAGGTGGGCCTTTGTGAACCTCATGAGGTTCAACAAGGCCAAGTGCAACGTCATTCACATGGATTGGGGCTGTGTGGAGACCTTCTTGTGGCCTTTCTGTACTTAAAGAGAGCCTATAGGAAAGATGGGGACATTGATTTTATCAAGGCCTCTTGTGACAGGACAAGGGGTAATGGTTTTATACTAAACGAGGGTAGATTTAGACTGGATATAAGAAAGAATTTTTTTATGATAAGGATAGTGAAACTGTGGAACACATTGCCCAGAGAGGTGGTATATGCCCCATCCCTAGAAACCTTGAAGGCCAGGTTGGATGGGGGTCTGAGCAACCGGATCTTGTTGAAGACGTCGCTGTTCATTGCAGGGTGTTGGACCTAGACAACCTTTAAAGGTCCCTTCTACCCCAAACTATTCATTCTATGATTTTATGATTCTATTATAACAACAATGCAAAATTTTAGAGAATGTTTTGTGGGTTGTTTATGCTTTGAGTTTCCCTGACAACAAAATCTTGGCTGCATGATAAGGGACGTAGACCATGGTTGACCAAACAGTAACCACGGTGGTACCAAAAAGTGGTAGATGACTTTGCTAACCTAGGTGGATTACTGGTTCTTAGCTAGTTCCACTATCAAGTACTGTATTAATTAAGTTTTTTTTCTGTGGTCATAACACTTCTCGATAATCACTTCTCTCTCTGCCTAGTCATTAAGTTGGCAGAAGTGCCACCAATTTTTACCATGTGGTCCACTGTCGAAAGCCATTGCCCGCTACTGTTCAGTAATTGCTCTTTCATGTGTCTACCTTGACAGTAACTGATGGGAATGTTTTTAGTGTGAATTCAAGCAACTGTTCCAGCTTTACTAGTCTTAAGCTTCAGATTTTACCTAATTGTGGAAAAAAGAGTAGGCGCTTCTGGGTCTGTCTAGACATGGCTCTGTTAAGTGCATGTCTGATCATATGAGTTACTCACTCTGGTAATATTAATAAATGGGACCAAGCCAAATAAAAGACAGTTCCATTAAATTCTCTGAGCTCATAGGGTGGTTATAAAGTCAACATGCTGTGCTATGTTAACATCTGACCAGTGAAATAGTTGTTTCCTGATCCCAGCTTTGGCATTCAGCCACAAAAAACACAAGACAGATGTTATACTTTAGTAGGGTCAGGGTTATCAAAGAGATGTGATTAATAGTTGATTACTTTGCTTTTTTGACACTTTTGTTCTGTTGATTACAAAGGACTCATAGCCATGATTCTTCAATGATTTGCTGAACTATATGATAGATGAGAAGAAAGGAAGTAGCATTCTGAGTTTGAGCTCTTCCTGGAAAAATACAGGCATGGATGCAGTTTGGACTGCTGGTTTACTTTGAGCTTGTTTGATGTGGATGCTGCTGATACTGGTATCTTGGAGGGCAAAGGGGCTAATGCCTCCTCACAGAGGTAACAGTCGTAAATGCAAACAAGGTGTTCTTAGCTATTTAATGATTTCCCATCAGGCAAAAATGCTGGAGAATTGAAAACACGGACTTTAAAAGTGCATCAAAGTAATTTGTTAGCCTTTGAAGTAGGAAGTTATTTATAATGGAGAGTGTTCTCTGATGGATTGATAGGCATGCAGTGTGCGTGAGTGATCTGAGTCAAAAAGAGGTTTGTTAAAGGATATCAGAGTGTTACAACTTGACTATGTGAGTGCTTTATTCCCTAAAACATGGCCGTTCTACACCACTATTTTGATTCTTGTTCAGTTTTTCTTCTTTCTCAAGGACTGCTCCCTAAACAGCAATACAAGCAATACTGATTTCCCTGATTTGACTGTGACGTGAAAAATAAACCCGAAGCAGGGCAACGCCCTCAATCCCAGATCACTAATAAATAGAGATGACAACCCTCCAGGAGGAACATCGGTGAGTCAGTCGGAAACAGATACTTTAAACTTCAATGCATATGACTTAGATGGGGTATATCACAGATGGGCTGTCACTGTAGGAGGCTCTTTTAAAATTTTCCCAATAACTGGATAAAGTAGAGTTTGCCACTGACCTGCCAAGTCCTGCAGCAGAAAACTGCAGATTCTATTCTGATACCTACTGTATGCCAGAAGGGGTTTTTTCCCTTTTTTCCCCTCTTTTGCTGCTCTGTATTTTACATTTTAATATCAGAAAATGTTTTGGTCATTATTGTGTTATGGCAGCCATTCCGATAGACTGATGGGTATTATTGGCCATTTCCATATTTATATTCTGCCTACCTTGTGGTGCTGTGGTACACATAGTGCTCCCTAAGCTCAGGTTTCTCCTTCAAATCTATCACTGTCTTCCCAAATCTTTTGTTACCTGTAGTTTCTAGTAATACCGTAACTGCACAGTAACTACAACAAGGTACTTACATGGCCTAGGAAGCTGTGTGGTAGGAATATCTTAGTAATAATTGTCTGCAAATCGTATACATGGATTGTTATTGTCTTCCTGGCTTGGTATTTTAAAAAGATGAATTCAGCGATATTTGTGCACCTAATTAATATTGGCTGCTTCGTGAATTTCAGCTTAACATTTAAACATGTTTTCTGTCACTTGAACTGTTACTTCCTGTGTTTGTTTTCTTTTATTTTTGTTAAAGGAGATTATAAATAGGCAGAACTTTTGCTTCTAAGTAAAAATATGCCTTCCTAAGCAACTGCATGAATTGCAATATGTTTGCTATTGTTTCTAATTGCTGATTCTCTTGATGCACGTCAGCACCTTTTTGGGTCAAATGTCCCAAGAATGAGTCACAAGAACAACAGATGATAACTTCATTGTAATACTGCTTGGAAAAAATAATCAATGTAATTACTCTGCCCTGTTGCTCTTTTCCCTGGCTTAAATAAGATAAAATCCTGTTTCGTCAAAAGAAAAGTTGAGTAACAGGTTCATTTGGATGTCAAGAGAAGCAATTTATAAGCCTCCTGGTTTGAACCTCCAACTACTGTCTAATCTGCTGAATTTTCTGGTTCCACAAGTGACATTCAATCAAATGCCTTTTCAGGAGGCAGCTGGAAGCTTAGTTTTATTCCCAGTGAATGAATCCTTAATATAATTTTTTCTTTTAAATGTAGAAGAAATTAAAAAATAATGAGTGATTCCTTTCATAGAACAGTGGGAAAAATGGTAAAGAGAAAAAAAGAGAAAGCTAATGTATAAATGTAGAATATAAAATGCAAATGGTAAAAAAATTGATGAACTTCAGGAAATGTTAGCATACATTGCTTAAAGGGAGTTAAGATTAAATATTTACAAAAAGCAGTGAAAGGAACCATCAGACATCTGAGGAAAAAATGTTATGTGTCTTAGTAGGAAAGCGTAGTAAGGAGACAAAGCACCTATCCTGTTAACAAGTATGTTCAAAATAGGTTACAGAGAAAACAGGCTGGAGAAAACTGGGAGGAAAAGCCGTCAGAGATGGCTGCAGTGCCATCAAGAGATTTCAGCTTGCTTGACCAAAGATGGAAATAAAATTTTGTGGGATTAAGCATTATTAAGAGAATGGAGTTCAAATAAAGCGATACCTCTGCATCTTAAGCTTGTGTCTGTAGTAGCAGTGAAACTACTCCCTGCATCTCAAGCACAATAATTTTTTTAAAGAAGTTGTAGAAGCTTCTTAAAGACAAGACTGTGAGATGAAGCCTGGGCTGCAAAGAGGGATGTTGAAGAAGACAGTAAGATGTTCAAAGGTGCAAGTGCATCAAGGACAAGTGCAGCAAAGGACTTGGCTATGCAATCTGTTGTCCCCTCCCTGGTGGAGTACCTGTGTGGATGTATGTGTGCAAACAAGAGCTCTGTCACTTGCAGTTGGTCATTGCCCATGAGGTTTCGCACTTAACCCTGAATCTGCAGAGCAGACTGATGGGGTTCGAAAGGCCAGATGTTGTGCTGGGCTGTGTCCATGCAGAGCAACATATTGCTGGCAGAGCAACATGGAACCACAGCTGTCCTCAAGACTTGCAGCCTCTCTGACTTCAGCCACAGGTAGCTTTCTGCAGCTCATACAGCAGGGCTGTGTGCTGGTGCAGGCAGAATTTAGTGTCCATGGAGAAAGATTGTGCAAATGAAGGAGAGCGAGCATATAAGCGAATGCAGCCTGGCACACTGGGAAATGCCTGCTGAGACCAGGACATGGGTTTACTGGCAAAAAGGACCGAAGTGGCTGCTCCTCAGGACAGCATAGCTGCTGTGTGTTGTTGCTGGGAAGGCATTTGTCACCATCAGTGACAGCTGATAGTATCACTGATAGTGACAAATGCCTTCCCAGTGGCATATTGGAACATATGCCTTCCCATCCCATATTGGGACAGGCCAGGAAGGGACATGGTGAAATGAAAGAACGTGTCGCAGCCTGCACCATTTTTCTGAAGTTCAACAGCAGTTCTGGAGGCAGCTCGGAGCGCTCCATCAGGCTGCGGAGCTTGCAGACTGTTGGAAGGCAGCTCGCCCAGCACATGTCTGGCTTGCAGCATTGCTCACCAGAGCCCTGCCGATCCTCTGAGAGAACAAAACAACAGGGAATAAAGCAAATATCTCACCGTCATTTTGACCTGCCATCCAAGGGCAGGTGCTTCTGGTTGCATAGCAGTGAAGGCCACGGCACACATGGGATGCTAACAGCGAGTGCGTATCCTGTTTCGTAGAGGTGGAGGGGTAGTGGGGCCAATATACCAGCAGATCTATTCCTGTCTGCAGGCTGGAGGTCTGCCCTTGCCCTGCCGTGGGCTGGTACATGCTAGGTGTGGGGCAGCAACAGCTTCTTGAGCTCTTAGGGATGCTGTGGGGAACGATGTGTAGGGTAGCTCCTCAGTCTGGGCTGAAAGGGGATGGAGGGCTGGGGAGAGGAGTAGGATGGGGCTGTGCTCCTCTTCTGGGGCTGTGATGTTGTATTGGGGGAAGCTAGGACTGTGCTTATGGGGCACTGATTTAGGAAGTAATTGTGGGAGGAGGGGAGATGTTTGGCTCTTAGTGCTGTGCTGTCTTCTTTTTCCCCATGGGGATTTTAGCCTCAGGAGGGTTGTGCACCTCTGCTGTAGGCTGTATGGATGCAGAGTGTCACAGATGTATCTACATGTACAAGCCCTTAGACAGGGACAGAGAAGAAAAGGAGAGTATGAGTGTCCTCTTCCATGCTTTGCATTTGCTCTTCCAGGGCAAATATCTTTCGCTTTTCATGGATGTTTTGAAAAGCTTCAGTTTCTGTCCAACGCAGAATAAAAAGCATTTCCAAAATCTGCTTACTATTATGTTTGTTGTCATCAGTATGTTTTTATGTAGCTCCAGCAACCTGAAGCCATACAGAAAAGAGAATGCAATATTTCTTTTGGTGGAATAAGAGGAATGAGCAGCCTCAACAAGTGGAGGGAACATGCTTGTCTGGTATCTGTAGGTTTGATTTTAGCTCACAACACCTTCAAGCCAGTAAGTTAAGACATGGGACTAGTTCAAGGAGCAGGAATAACGCAGTGATGCTTTTAAGGTGAGTGGTCACCCTGATCAAAAAAATTTTGGGTGCAAGTTGAGATGAGAGGGGAATGCATCCTGACAGAAGTCAGAGCCATGGGCAAGGGACCCATCTGGCTTTCTACCTGCTGCCATCCGCCCTCTGAGGATGGAGTAATGTGCTGGCAGCTTGGAGCTAACATGCAGAATAAAGCTTTCTGGAGGAACTTTGAAACTGAGGACTGAACAAGTGCTAGAAGGCGTTGTCTCATTAGTCTCCAGAGGGGCAGGAGGAGGATGAGGGGTAGGACGGTCATGAGTATGCTTTAGGGCATAGGAGTCTTGCTTTATAGATGTTGCTGATTTATTTGTTGTTGGCTTTCACAACATATTCTTCTGCCTTCCTTTCTTACTCATTAAAGTTCTCTTAAATTCAGATTTTGGGAATGCGGGAGTTGGCTTTATACTGGTGTTTATGAAATGGGTATGGTTTTGTTTGGCAGGCATCTAGGCAAGGACATGGGCTTCCTACTTGCTCTTTATGAAGATGTAAATACTACTTCTCAGACCTGGCCTTCTTATTCATTGACAACAAGCACCTAGAAAAAAGAGTCATACTTGGATCATGATTTTCAAATGTAAAGTACAAGTATATTTTGTGCCTTCTAAATTAGATGGTTAGCTGGTATTTGGGAACTTGCAGGTTGCTTTAACCAAGAAAGCCAGCAGTCAGGTAATCTATTTTCTCTCCAAATCATAACTCCCTAACCAAGTAGAAGAAGGTAATTTCTTTGCTCAGAGATCCAAATCTGCATTCTTTGGCTCTGGAATTTGGGTCCATCTGAAGGCTACGTATAACCATTTATTTTGTTCTCCAGTGGGTCTTTCCTTAGTCTTCGGCTCTGCATTTTCTTGCTCTCTCTACCTTACTAGGAAAACTTCATGTAGGCATGGTGCTGGCCTCTACAGAACCCTGTGTCTTTTCTAAGAGTGCTCTTGACGGCTATGCAGTGGGTAAATAATTTTGCAATTATCATTAAGCAGCAAAATAGTTCCCCCTTCTTAAAAGAGAGTTCACACCCAATTACTATAACAATTAAAATAATTATGCAATATACCCTTAGCTTCTTGACCTCATTTCTAGGGGCAGCCTGATATAGGCAGGCAGTGAACATAAACCTGCTGCAATCTGAAAAGGACTTTTTAGCTGGCTGTTTGCAGCATGAAATGAGAGAGGCCTATGAAATCATTGATTTCATAGATGAAAATCAGTGGACAGGAGGAATGTCTCCTCATTTTTCTGTGAACCTCTTGGTGAATATCTCAGGTGG
>Ga0181612_134840_pt1 | contig 16564 bp, 9 predicted proteins | sample HoacroProtozoa21_FD_119630 | JGI IMG/M metagenome (GOLD analysis project Ga0181612, IMG submission 119630) | Hoatzin crop microbial communities from Cojedes, Venezuel. Combined Assembly of Gp0051906, Gp0051904, Gp0051908
CAGGCAGCAGCTCAGCAGGTCCAAGTAGGGCAGTCAGCGTGGAACACGGACAAAGTAGATTTAGGAACTTTTATGGAATTCAGGCAATCTGACCATGGTCCAAAGAGCTGAAGGGTCTTTTCCTAGATCACACAATAGCATCTTGGCAAACTGCTAACCCCCCGGCTTCCAGCCAGCAGCACTGTCCTCCATCCAGCTGCATAAGTGAACAGGAGAGGGAGTTCTCAACTGAAGGAATTTTTTCCTCAACTTTCCAAACTAGGCTTGATAGCTAAAACAATTGAAAACATTTACAATAAAATGAAAACAATACATAATTGTATTGTTTTGCAGCTAGTCTGGTGCCAAGAAACAGCTTTGGTCAGGAAATCAGTTGTAAATTTGACAAGGAAGAAACAGAGACAAGTACTGGTTGCTTGCCAAGAGAGACTCCCTAAATTTAACTGTCTTGAACTTTGTGAAGGAAGGGGAGGCCTTCAGCCCAGTTCAGCCCAACTCTAAATGAAAACCCGGTGAAGTCCAGGTGACACCTATGATACGGTGCCTCACCACTGAAATCCGGAATCCGTGGCACAATGTAGGAGCCAGGTGCGGCTGATGATATAGCAGTTATCAGCCCAGGTGTACATGTGTACTGAATGACACTACTTTCAATGGTGACAACAATGCAAATGCCTCTATTTAATGCCAATTCAGCAAGAAGCTCTTGGAAATCTTGGCTAGTATCTCACACTGTCCTGAGCAAAGTGTGGATGCTCATGGCTTAACTCACATGTACCAGCAAGGTATGGGAGTAAGCTACGGAACTCCCCAGGGCAGCTCAAACCGCAGCAATGGTTTCAGCACCTCAGCTACAAAAGCAAAAAAAAACCTGAACCACCAACCCCCCCCACATTCTGGTGCATTTTTTTCTGGGCAACAAAATAAACAACAAGAAAGAAAATGGGAGGGCTGAGGTTTGCTCAAAAGAGCAGTCAGGTGAGAGGACCACAGGACGGGTTCTGATACGTACCGAGTCCCTGTAAGAAAGGGGCTTCAGAGCAAGAGAGACGAAAGTCTTGGAAGCGGAAATGGTGGAAAGGTGAAGGGCGTGTGGTCAAGAGATGGGACAAAGGATGGACGAAGCAAGAACAGGATTTACAGATTATGAAGGAACTATTTAAATGCTGTAAACACCAGGGAGGGAAAAGAATTGTTTAGGGTGGTTCAGTGATATTCCTAGGAGTGATGGGATGCAGATAAGCAAGTGGAAAATGTAAGTTATTAAACAGGAAGCGTTTCCTGACAGTGAAGGTTAATAGACTGCGGAAAAGTCTCCTAAGGGAAGTGGCAGGAGCCACTCAGACAATTAAAACTAGACTAGACAACATACCTTAGGGCATAATCACACCTAAGACCAGAGACAACTGACTGGATGTGACAACTATCTTTCCTTCTTGCTTCAGAAATAGAGTCATAAAGCCCAGGGGGAAAAAAGGACCATTGTAAATGCAAGTTCCCTGTACGTAGGGATGAATCACACCTGACTCAAATAAAATCCAGATGCAAATTTTCCTTCTAAGTGATGCAGGCTGTGGCAGTTTGGTTCCTCCTGAGCAGTATCTACACAAAAGATCCTGTTGTTTAATGTTACCTTACTGCCAACGAAAAAAAAAAAATCTAATTCACAATAAACATTAATTCACTGTTTGCTTGGGCATTCTGCAATGTTTAATTAGCTCATTGTTTCAGGTGTAACAGCTTTAAGGACCTTTTTCTTATGAGTTGCTGAATTTATATCCTGTTCTACTTCACTGATACCATCCAGCTTTCTAAACCACAACTGTGATAGAAAAACAGGGATTGTGTGTTACCTTGTAGATACTAGGAATTTTGCAGAAAGCTTGCAAAAATTAGATGTTAATTATTGGGTGTACATTGCGCTCAACAGAAGGGAAGAATACTCCTGCGTGCTGGAGGGAAGGCAGCAGTAGCCACCTGAGGGCTGGAATTTTTTTTTTAAACCTTTTAAACTTTTGCAGATAGGAAGGTTTTTAGTGTGCTCATGTGTCGATCTCCTAAGACGTGATTGAAACCCACAAGCTTATTTGAGAGAACCTGCCAAACACCTATCAGCCAGTAAAAAGTCAGTGGCTGTTTTGTTTGAGAAGGGTTGGACTCAAACCCAGCGACAAAAGGCTCCATAACCCACTGCCATATCGCTGCTCTGGTACAGAGGCACTGTATCGGGACCATTGGCAATACGATTTGTGACATTTACCTTCCCTCGGTGTTTCCTGTGATCACCCTTGATTTTCCTGGTTCTGTGGTCGTGGTCTAAAAGCTCCACAACCTTGCACCCAATGAACAATGAACTTGGTGCACTTACTCCTCATTGTGAATCATATTGACCACAAAATTTGATTTGCATTAGAGTAATGCTTTGATGTCTAAGTCATGCTCACGCTCCTATTGTGCAAGGCACTCTACGAACCCAGAACAGTAGACCTTGTTCCAAGAATTTACAGTAAACAGACCAGAATACCTCAGCCAACCTTGATTTCTCACTCAACAATTTTCCTCTCTGGTCTAACTCACATCCGAAAGTTTGAGACCAAATCTTTGCACGTAACTGTCCTCTCATGCCACGTAGGTGCTACCACCTTCAAACATTTGTGTCCAGGCCATTTCTGCAGTGCAGCACTTTTCCTCCCAAAGGTTCATGCACATATAGCCTGCAAAAACAGACCACTCCCAATCCCAGTGTGCAGCGGTTGCTAAAGAATACACTGACCGCTGGGCTAGAGCGGCTGCCAAAAATATGTCTGCAGTCCTTCATCCATGCACACACTAACACGTATGAAACATCATCAAGAGCTGTGAAGCTTGGCTTACCTCGTGTTTGCTAGGCTCGTATTGATTAACATATCAATTAAGGCACTTGGTGACATTCTGTGCTTGCAGCTTCTGGTTCTGCTGTTTCCCAGCGGGGATGGGAAATCGCTCAGCGCTGCTGCAGGCCTGGCTGCTCTCTTGTGTGCAGAGGCCTGAGAAAACACAATAATCGATCTTAGACATGGCAAGTTCTATAGCTAAGGTTTGTGAATGTCTAGAAGTGTGTCAAAATAAAACTTTGTTGACACCATTTTTTTTATAATTACAAAATGCTAGTGGAACAGCAATGTAGAAATCACTACAGTTCTTAGGATACAAGTGTAGCAGTGTTTACTTTTCTTCTCAATACTACTAAACATTTGCTAAACTAGCAAGCGAGTCAATATTTTTTATAATTTTCAGCATGATTTTAATTTTTGTGAGAGATGAACTAAAACAGTATCATTTTTTTCAAGATTATATTAATTGCCACAAGCTCATCCGAGTCTCCCTCTGTTGTTCTAGCTAGCCATATCTTACATCAAGGTTCCATTTATAACTTATTCTAAACACTGAGTAGATGGATGGTGTTGCTGTGCTGCTGATATGAAGACCAAGGTGCTAAAAGCAGTTATGAGCCTTCCAGCAGATGCATTATAACAGACCACAAATTATGGTAATTAGCAAACTAATGACAGGAGTCCTCCATAATAATCCCTAAAAATTGATTAGCTATTTATTGAAATGTCTATAATTTACTAATCACAGACAAACAGAAACTATATTATTAACCATGAGTGTAAGAGGTTTCGAATTGTTATTGGCTAAAATTAAATAGCCAAAGAGAACTATTCCTATTAAAGTCCATTTGAACTTTACAGCTGTCATAAACAGCCATTGAAGCGTGCTGCAATAAACAGAATAGTCCTTACTTTCCTGACTAGATCAATACTTACTAAAGTCAAATCAGCTCTCTTCTTCTGAATTTCGTATTTCTTCTGACAATGAAAAAGTAAGATTAAGACGTTCTATTGAAAAATTTTGCAGCCTTCTGTGTGGGATCGCAGCTGAGTTAGAATGAAGATTCTTCCTGCCTTTCAGGAAAGGAGATCCTTCGTTTCATAAAATTCCTTATTGCACCAATCTTTAAAATAATTCCTGGAACGGAGTGAGATAAGTCATCTCGCATAAGTGAATTTACAAGTATATAAAAGGACGGCAAACACAGAACTGATAAAAAGAAATTTATTTTAACACTATATATATTCAGATGTGGAACTTTTGCCTCAAGAAGTTGCTGAAGCCAAGGTTTCAAAACCAAATTATTTAGAACTGCAACCAGTCCAGAGTTCTTTTATTTCCTGCTAGCACAGTTTTTGGAGGGAATATTAACAGATGTAAACTGATTCATTAAAGACCAGAAGGAGATCTGGAGAGAGACAGAGCTGCCTACGGCAGGATTTTTGTGCTCTCTTCTGAGTTATTTGATATCAGAACCCAGATTGGTCTGGTAAAACTGGGCAGACGAAAACAAGAAGTTGTAAAAACTGAGTGCCCAGTTATCACCCTCTGAAGATCACAAGCTGCAAATCCATTTCACATCTGCTTTTTCAGGGGACAAGTTGTACAGCTTTTCATTCATCCAATTTTGGTTATCTGATCTTTTTTGTTTTTTTCCAGTTAGCAGCCACTGGTGCTATCAGTCACAGAAGTATGAAGAGCCGCACTGTCAAGGTACTGCTAAACAGTTTGTTTTTCCAGTCGCATTAGTGTTTGGACTCTCCTGTTTTGCAAAGGGCCTCTTGATACAAAGAATACAAAAATTCACACAATGCAGCATTGAATGTTGCATAATAATGTTCTATGTAAATATGAGTGCTAAACAGGACACCTAAAGAAGGGTATTTTGAAGACACTGGTGTTTGTGCTAATGATGCATTTTGTTTCAACCAAGGACAATGCACAAATATAAAAATAACTCCAAATGTTCTCCAGAGCTAATCACCCCAGCAAGGTGGATTTAGACAGCTATTTAAATTCTTAAGGACAGTTACAAAAAATCCTAGTGTTCTACCTAGAACTGCAACTTTTGCTTTACCAGCGGTGTCCACCCAGGGCACCTGCTCCCTTGCTCATCCCTGTGTCCCACCCAGCTCTCCCTGGAACTGACTGCACATGAAAGGGCTTCTCACTCCCAGCACCACCAACCCCCCCACACACTTTTTTTCATTTTTCATTCTAGTTTCCAAGTTTCTGTAGTTCAGCCAACCTCAGGGGCAGTTCACTTTCTATTTTACAGCCATTTGCACGTGCGTGTTTTCTTGTTAAGCTTAACAGAACATTTTTGATGCATATTAATATTTTTAAAACTACAAAAAATTACATGCTAAGAAAGTTTCTTTATTGAATTTGAATACCCAGAGACCTTTCCTTCAAAGATGTCTCCAATTTCCCAAGTGAGATAACATTCATTATTGGGTGGTTTGGCTTTATCAAGGATTTGCAGTCTACAGAAAGAAATTCCTTCCTTCCTTCCTAAATAGATCCTCGAGAATGGTATCTAATAGACGTCACCTGCCATGGAAACAAGCAGTCACCTGTCAATATTGTCACCAAAAATGTCATTTATGACAACAGCCTTAAGCCACTGAATTTTGAAGGATATGATGTAAAAGAGTCTTCAACGTGGGACATAGAAAATAATGGACATACAGGCAAGTACTGTCAATTTATTACAGTTACTATGGGCTTTACCTGTGTCTTCACTTGGAACCACCCATTCACTTCTTCCACATCCTGGGCAAGGTGTTAGATATCACTACCGCTCCTTGAAATCAAGGAACCAAAAATAAGACAGCATCCCTGTATTTCAGAAGCAAAACTCGCAGAACACCTTCTGAACCAAGGCTTTCTGGGAACTTGGTGGGAATTATCTAGATTTTGGATGTTTTCCTTGAGCATCTCAGCAGAAATTGGGTCTGTGCATGTGCAGAAAGAGAACTTGAGATGTCTAGGGAACCTGTAAGTCAAACATCAACCTCTAGGACTAGGAGGCGGGTGAGTACAGGGCCTTAGGACAACAGTTTTGGCAGAGGTATATCATTTCTTCTGAATGCTCCTATACCCTTCATTTCTGGGTTTGTCCTTTCTGACCCTTGCTTCTGCACAAGGAAGAATTCTGCTGAAGATGAACATAATCTGGGAAAGTCATTCAACCAGGGACTCGCAGTGTGTGTGTCTTACTAGTTCTTTAAATAATGAGCTGAAATAATCTCAGATTTCAGCCTGTATCCTGCGCGTGTGGAAGAAAGCTGATGTGAGCTTCTTGATCGGCTGCTTACTCATCCAGCAAACAGTGAACCAGTGGGCAGCAAATCAGTAAACATTCAATCACTGAGTAGTAATTTAGCACTGTTTCACTTCCTCCACTGAAAGCAATACTAATGACGATGCTTCAACAATATTATGCTAAACCACTTTAAAAATAAATACGGTGTCCTTTTTTTAAAAAAAAAAAAATTATCTATAGGTGTTCTTAAAATCTTTGATTGATTGTTTTAACTGCCAAATCCCTAAAGTGGAAAGTTGCAAGTGGCAAATATTTTCCTAACTTAAAATGGAAAGGTAGGAACGCAGACAGCTGGGTAGATTTTCACAGCCAGAGATTCTAGTTTAAAATGTCAGTATTTTGACAGACCGTAAAACAAAGACGTTTGACTTTTCACCAGTATATGGGTTAATGACTTTCCCATTACGGAATTATATTGTAGAATCTCCATATTACAGTCGCTGTGCATAGAAATATCTTTTACACAAGAATTAATATTGATAAGGCTTGGTCAGAACTCTCGTCTTTCCCAGCCAAGCAAAAGGATTAGGTTTTTAACCTGGGCTTTTAAAATTTCTTCCTTTTGAGGGCAACCAGTTCCTGTGCTACAATGAGTACTACACTGGAACAATTATTGCTTAAATTACAGCTGCAATCAGAAGCTCTACGTGAGATTAGACTATCATTATGTTTGATGATGTGCTGATAGTGAAGGCCAGTGTCTCAAAGGTCCTGCAATCTAAATAAACAAAGCCAACAAAGAGAAGTTACTCATCCATTTACAGATAAAAAAGCAAAGTAACTAAATGACTCACACAAGCTTACAGTTCATTTGGAAATCTGACCAGAAATGAAATCTCTGGGGCTTCGATTCAGGTCAAAACAGCTTTTCCATGGAAAGAAAAGTACTGTGCTTAATGTAGAGGTCTTAACAAGTAAATTTTAAAAATATATCCCAAGTGTCTCGAGCACAGGAGGTGATGGTGATTTATAAGTAGAAAAGTATCTCCTAAGAAAATTTTGTTTTGCTGTTACAAACAGATGAAGCATCACGTTAAACAGATATAATGAGTTCGATGCTTTGGCTTAAATTGCAACACTACTCTAAATTCAAGCAGAATATCTTTAAACCCCGCCTAAAACAAATGTTACAGTGCAGACAATAGGAGATAAAAATTGTGCTTAAAAACCACATAAACTCTGATCAAGTTTACTTCTAAGGATACTTTGACAGAGGGTGTTCTCCTGGAAAAAAATGAAGGAATATAGGGTCTTCTGAAAGGTAAAAGTGCCTGTGACTGCTGGGGTTATAATGGCAGTGAACAAACCCCTACAAATCCCCTGAGTGCAATCAAGGTCTGTTACCCTGCACCCTTCAAAATGCAGCTCCCCGGTGATACTCCAAGGGATGCATCAATGGATGCCGTAAAAGCCTATAAGCCCTTTACCTCAGAACAGTCTGAAGTAGTGCTCTGTCCTTCTCCTCCGTTTGACAAGGGGAAACAAGTATCATGAAGTTTTTGGAGTTATTATTATTTATTCAACTGAAGTAGCGGGTAGCTCAGCTCTGCAGCAAGTGAGGCTCTACATAAGTCATTCGACTTCACTGAGCAGATCCTCGGTACCGATGGGAGCAGAAGCTCCGAGTGCTGCGCCGCAGAGGGATGCCCAAGTGCTGTTGTGCATTACTGGCAAGTGGGCCATGATATTTCTCCCTTGCACCTCAGATTAATCTCAGCTAGTATGTTGTGAGAGTTGTGTTTCTGCAGAGCTGAACTTCTGGAACACTTGATATGAAAAACCAAGCCAGAATAGGATAAACTTGAACCTCAAGAACATGCATCTCTACTCTCACATACGATTAATGTATGATCTGTTGGGTTCTTTTTAAACAACTTTTTTGTTTTCCCCAGTTAAAGTAACGTTAAGCACAACCCCTAAAATTGAAGGTGGAGGTCTGGGAAGAAAATACAAGGCAGTAGAATTTCATTTGCACTGGGGAGTCCAAGGTGTGCAGCAATACTTTCCCGGGTCAGAGCACAGCATAGATGGAGAAAAACAAGCCATGGAGGTAGGTGAGACTGTTTGTGGATTATGGCTTTTACTCAAGAATTCTGGCTTTCTAAGATACTGTTGCACAAAAACTATTGGTTAGTTGTCCTATGATACCTCAGCAGTGGAAATAAAGAACTGGGGAGATGTTGCTTGCTGACCAGAGTAGGCAGAAAAGCACACTGGTTTTGCACTGCAAAGGCACAGGACAGACAGCAAACCTGGAGTTAGATAGCCTGTTGGGAGGAGAAACATCTCAAAGTCTGTGCAGCCTGATTACACTCTCACACTGCTTATTCAGATTATACATTCATTTCTGGGACTGCAACCACGAATTGACCTATGCAACCAAAAAAAATATTCACTTCAAGGCAAGACAAAGTCACCAGTGCTGATACACATGGATTGATGGACAGAACATCCTCCCGCACCCCCACCCACCTTTGAGCCATGACATAAAAATCTGCCTGTTCCACTGCACAGGCTGAAAACGGGGGGCTGCAGCAGTCCACAGAGCTCTTCACCTTCTGGGGACATGAACTGATACCATTGCCGATGAGTGAAGTTTCAAGTTATAGTCCGCTCTTTGCACGGTCCCTGCCCCAGGGCAAGGGCCTCAGGCTGTCTGTCTGTCCCCAGCCTGGGAGCAACCAAGCAGCCCTGGCCTCACCGCAGCGCAGGTGGAGAGCAGCAGCCGGGCTGCATGAACAGCAATGAACTGTAGAGGAAAACGAACAAATAACTGGCCTTGACTGTTGTGTTACAGCTTCACATTGTCCACATAAGAGAAGATGTGTCAGATATAACCGAAGCGAAGACCAAAGCAGATGGCGTGGCTGTGTTAGCATTCTTTGTAAAGGTACGTAGCCAAATTTTTAATCGCCCATCTCAAATCTACCAGCAATTTGTCTGAGAGATCGATTGTGTTAATGTTACAGCAGTCCAAGACCTAAGTCTCCCTAACTTATGCAGGCATTCAGTGCCAGCACTTAGTTCCTTCACCCTTTTCTATATTCTGCTTGCTGTTATCTTTCAGCCTTGCAGTTCTTTTCTGTTTTATTCACAATTAATATAAAGCTACCAGTTGAGAAATGCATGATCTGGAATCGAAATATTTCCATTTCAGGCCGAAGAAGAAAATAAAAACTATGCAACTCTAATAAGTGCATTAGAGAATATTAAATACAAAGGTAAGACACTTGTGTTGGTTAAAACACAACATATATTTATTTCAAGCACATACACTACACCAGGTATTTCATGGTCCAATCCTGTTCTAATTACAGTAAAGATTCTTACTTGAAAGTCAAAGCCAAAAGATAAAGGTTAGTTTGGCAAGCACTCAGAGCATCGCAGGTGGGAGAAAATCGAATTCTCCATATTTGCAGTGAAGAAACCCCCCCAGAACCAGAATGAGTATTTCTGCTTCTGCAGGAGGAAGCCAAGTGAGAAGAAAAACACGCAGAGTGTGAACACAAGAGGCGTGTGTAACTCGTGCTCTGTGGGGTCCTGCAGCCGGTGGGCAGGGCTTTCCCGAGCAGAGCAGCACGGCTGCCCCAGCTGGCATGGGAAGCGTGCGTGGGGATGAGGCTTGGCGCAGCCATGAGCAGCCACTTTTGAAGACAAATGTGAACAATTACTAACTTTTTATTTTTTCCGCCCTTGTTATGAGCAATGTTTCCACATGGTTTGTCTAGGGCAAACAGCACAGATGGAGCCTTTGCCGCTGAGTTCTCTACTCCCACCTGAGGAAGACCTTGGAAGATTCTATCGGTATGAGGGCTCCCTCACCACTCCCGACTGCTACGAGGGTGTCATCTGGACAGTATTTGAGAAGCCAGTTGAACTCAGTATTTACCAGGTGAGTCGCAGAGGGATAGCCTGGAAGGTCTGCTTATGGTTATCTGCCCCTTTGGCTGCCTGCTCACTCACAGTTTAGCAAAGGCTCGTTAGCTACTCCACTGCTTTGTCCCAATGACACACACACTTCCTTGACGTTAGCCTAAGCAGAGTCCCTAGTGCCAGGTTTTTGACCTTATTAAATTATCTCAAAAAATAGCAGGAAAGGGAGAGGAAGGGGAAATGACAATGTGAAAAGAAAGCAGAAAAAACCCCCAGGTAAGCACTTGGCTCAGCACTTTGACAGCAGCACTTCCACTGCTGTCATCTGCTCACCCGCAGAGCTCACTGCTTTTCTCCTGTTGGTGTAAGCGTCAGGATACCATAACAGAATTCTTCAAAATCCAAACTTTGAGCCTATCAGCACCAGCTTTAAGTAACCCATTTTTGTCCTATAGAGAGGAACAGAGACTGAATCATGACTGCCTCTAAAATGCAGATTGTTCAGCTGGCAGAGTACACGTCTGAAAAAGTCAGATGTCCTGGAGTGGACTCAGCAATGCTGCTGGCCAGCACAGCCCGGCCAAGAGCCAGCGCCTGTATTTTAGCTCCTTACCTGCAGAGCACTCATAATGCCTGCAGCCACAGAGCATTGCTCAGCCACGCACAGGTCAGCATAGCACAGTACACGAGAGGGAGCATCTGCTTGCTCTGAGCCAGCTTCTTGCTGAAGCAGGTAGAAATTTGAAGAGAGGAAAGAAATCCCAGTCTCCTCTGTCGCTGTGACATGATGGACAAGGACAGGACTGTGTGCGTCAAGAGGCCTGGTGTAGCCAGGTCTCTGAGCTGGAGAAGGCATTTGGCCCACACATAAAGGAAGTCCCCGCGATTTCCAAGGCTAGACGAAGTCAGCAGTTGGTGACCTCTGGCAGAAGCCACCATCACGTTGTTTCCTGCAAGGTTTAATGCATCCATGCAGTTCAACACAATGCCATGGAGTAAGGCACTGCACATTTACCGTATCACAATTTCCAGTGTTTCCCAGAAAAAGAATTTAACGATCTATTCTTTCTTCAATGTCTGCAGATCTCTCAGTTCTCAACAGTTCACTTTGATGAGCAAAACTCCACATACATGGCTGAAAATTTCCGGCCTGTTCAGCTTCTGAACGAACGCAAGGTGTACTGGTCCAGTGCCAGCATCCTCCTGCCCACTGCAAAGGTTTTAATGTTGGTCCTGATACTCACGTACATCCTGAGTTCTCTTTTCCAGTGAACACTTCTCACCTCATTCAAGGTTCTGGGCTTTTTGGAGGGTTTTTTGTTGTTGTTGTTTGGTTGGGTTTTTGTATCAAGCATTCTTTCTCACTACCAACTCCTGAATCATATCTGAATACAGAATTTAACCTTTTCCCCCTCCAGACACTAACCAAGGACTTTTGTTGCTGCTCTCATATAAAATGACATCCATTGCACTAAATTACAAGAATTCAAAGGAACTGAAAGATAAAGTTAAGAAGATTCCAATTTAAAAAGACACTTGAAGAAAACATTAGGATGGATTCTCTGCAAGCCTGTAGTTTTAACACAACACTGGAAGGACGCTTTGCCAGCTACACAGAGGAGCTACAGAAGGAATCTGTTCTTAAGTGCCTATGAAGGGGGTTGCTTGGAGTATGTTTACATTCAGCACTGCATATCAGGAAGACAGTAACACGTGGAGTAATTCTTATTATCCCTACATGAAGGTACAACACAGAGCAAAGGCAAAATGCTCACACACAACTGAGCAACATCGGGGTCACTCTATGTAGTGAAGGACGTGTGACAAATTTTGTCTGTAGTAACACTATTCCATTCCCCCCCCCTTCTTCCTTCAGAGTATCTGAAGTTAGTTTTTAGATGAGGATCCTGGGTTCTTTTTATCTAATCTACTGATTCTGGATTTCAAGATGCTGTTAAGCCTATCCAGCCTAGTACAGCATCCTTCTCTGAGATGCCCATGCCCAATACGATGTGCTGAAAAGAAAAAGGGAAGCTCAACTGCGCGTATCAACTGCACATCTGTGGAAATTCCCTCTCTTTGGAGGGCTGCGCCTGAAGCGTCAGACTTCGATGATTCTTTACAGTTTTCATTTGCCCAAGCAAATGGGACAGCTCAAGAAATGGCTCTTTTAAGTATCACATTTTAGAAGCTTTTAAATTTCAGTTTAAACATTCCAGCATGATGATTTCCCTATGAATCCCCCCCCCCGATTTATTTTTGTATAACAACATTCCTGTAAAATATTCACATATGGTTGAGAGTCATAGTTTTTCCAAGAAGACTGTGATTTGAACTCATTTCTTCAGGTCTTATCCATTTACTTACACAGAAGCTCAATATATTGGGAAATGGGATTTCCTTCTATTATTCTAGTTCTCTCTCTGGAGAGAGACATCACTGTTTCCTTTGGCTAATGCCATATAATATGTTACTGCTTCTTTTCGAATTTTAGATTTTGGCCACACCAAGCCAGGATTTCATATTAGCAGACCTGTATTTTTTTTCATTAGGGCAATGTTTGTAGGGATGAGTTGATGCTACAGCTATATGGCCATTTTCAGGGCAGTGAGACTAACCACAGCTCACCAAAGGAGAAAAGGCAGGGTGAAAAACTATTTTCATGTTTCACAATCAATAATATAAGCTTAAAAAAACCACATGGGAAAGCAAATTCACCTTTTTAAGTTTAGAGGAATGATTAAGACTTTAACTGTATTTTTAGCTACCTGAACAGATTTTGAGAAGCAAACACAAATGAAATATTAAAGTTGAACAGAAACCTATATTTTCATTGCCTGGAGTTTTTATTTCTTTTGTCCTTGCTGGAGGAGAGTCCACACAGCACTCATTCAGAAAAGGAATGTAACTTTTTTTCCCTTATTTTCTTCACACTGTTTAGGGTTGGGTTTGCAATGGGGAGGGGGGGAGAGAAGGGAGGGATTGGCGGTACATTGGAATGTTTCGGATGTTGTCTGGAGATTTTGCTTCGCTTGAGTCACCTGGGTATTAGCTGCACAGAGCAGAACTGCTGTGAGTATGGCACCGTGCTCAGCAGAGCTGGCGCACACACCCAGCGCGTCAGGGAGAGGACAGGCGGATTGCTTACAACGAAGGACAGGGCACTGCGGAGTTACCCGGAGGAACTTCACCTCTGCAAAAAACACGTGGCTAGTTAGTTAACCAGGATAAACAGTGCCTACTTATCCACCTATTGAACATCTCTTTGCTAGCTATGTCCATCATATCCCTCAACATCCCACAAACAGAATGCAGCAAGAAATTAAGAGGAAAGATGCTTTGTTTTCAGGCTGTTTTACGAGACGTAATAAATGGAAGAATTCTGAAAGGCTCACATTTTTTTGCTCTTTCAAGACTTACAAACAACACAGTAAACAGCACTATCAATCATACACAAAAGTCCTGTGGGCTTGGGAGCTCCTGTTTTACAGACCAGCAACGTGAATACTCCTCAGATTGCCTCCACCAAGAAACACGCCTTCTGCACTAAAAAAGCCCCCTGTCTCTGCTGGGACTGTGTGTAAGAGCCCACAATCCCTCTCCGTCCTTATTAATTACTAAATTCATGAAGTGAGTCTCATTTCATAGGCAGCTCTCTTAAGGAGGATTGGAAGAAGCTACAGAGGATGTGGGTCTCCTGTCATTTATTGATAGTGATTCACAGGGGCAATGCTTCACGAGGCTGTGCCTCAGTTTACCACGTGGACAAAGAGCAGCATTTACAGCAGTTCCTTACAATGAGGGAGGATCTTGTTTACTATGAAATGCATTAAAACATAACTAGGAGGAAGAAAAAAAAAATCTGCTGAAAAGAGGGTTTGTCCTCTGTCAGCAGTCTTCCGCACAAACCTTAGCACTAACAACATCTGAATAAACAATTATGACCATTTTTACTGAATAAATCTGAATTTTATGCCAACAAGGAAAAGGGAAATGTTACAATCTGCATCTGTGTCAATGATCTAGTTCAATTTGCTCTTTGTCGGAGGCACCTTTTTGCAACCAGGCAGACACATTCTGTTCTGGTGCAGGACGTGACAGTTACAGGACTGGCACTGATGCAGTAAATCAATAGAAATCTATAGCAAAAGCTATCCAATTAAAAAAAAAAACAGTAAAAGACAGGAAGGCTTGAAGTGGGACATTTGGTTTTCTTTTGTGAAGATAGCTATGGAAAAGTAATTTGCTGTTGCACAGGTAGCTTCAGGAGTAGATTTTCAAGAATGGTGGCTACGTTTCATTTGGCATGAAACTTCTCATATTGCGAAGACACTAGGAAACAACAGTAACTCCTGAAGAAGTAAAAGCCAAGCTGTGATAATACAGGAAAGGGCGGGGGGACGGGGGGACAGGGAGGGGAGGCAGAGGTATTTAGCAAGACACAGAAAGAGCAGCATTTTCCCACGTACAGAGCAGTTAGCACAGAACTTTGCTAATACATTTCACATATGCTGGAGCCGGAGTTGAAGACTGCTTAGCTTCTGTGACTGAAAACTGGAATACAATAGAAACTGAAACAGCGGTGGAAACTAAAATTCACTAGAGATGCACGTTTTCAGCTTAAAGCAAAAAAGACAAGCAGGGGCTTTGCCAGTCTGAATCAAGTCAGAGGCAGACTGGCATTTGGACTGCAGAAAACCAGAGGTATGAACTGATTGCTTTCAAGAGTGCAAAGACCAAAACATTCTGGGAGTTTATCAACATCTGGGTGCAGCTTTGCTTATGAGAACTCTGTCCTTCAGACGCAGTTTGCATTTTGGTTTAGGGTTTGCCTGTAACGGCCGTCGTGGCAGAGTCCATTCACTGTAAGGTTGAAGAGCAGTGAGGGACTCACCAGACTTCAGCAGGTCCTCCCTGTCTCTAGAAATACACCGAGCTGTGATCACATGGTGTGGTACAATGCATCCAAAAAGCAATCCTTTTCCAGCTTTGGATCAGACCTTGACTTGAGTGCAAGCCTTCAGAGGTCCGAGAGGTGAGGGAACAGATCTGCCATATGAACTCAGGCCCAGCTTCACTCCCACCACAGCCATCGGACAGTCAGCGGGGGAGCAGGGAGGACAACAGGAGGGGCAGGCACAAAAAAAAATCCTAATACAATATGTTTTCAGCAAAATATTTTCTCAGGAAGCAGAAAGAGACAAGGAAACCTAGCCATTACTCACAAGAAAGATATTTACAGTGTCTACAAACTTGCCAGCTTCATTGTCAGCTCAGCTCCTCCTGCTGACAAACACGAGCTCAAAATGCACTTTTCTTCTGCACAGAATTATTTTGCCATGACCACTTGGAGAAAAGGATTTCGCTTTTTGCTTTTTCATTTCCTCCCTTGCCCGTTCAGAAGTGGATTTCACAGGGAAGACAGCATTTACCAACACAGCCAGCAGCCTTCCTGTTAAACAGATGTCCTATAGCAAATCTATGTAAAATATCCTCCATGCATCTGTAGTCAAAAAAAGAGACGGAGAAGCCTACCTAGCTTCCCAGGCTGGTTTTGAAGTTTAATAAATGTGTTGTTAGTACCAGGTGGAAGGTCAGCCACCCCTGAGCCAGAGACAGGGGAGGCCTGTTGCCTCCCACTGCACCTTGCATGGGAGATAAAACTCCATGACAAAAATCAGGCTGGACTCGATGTTCTTAAAAGTCTTTTCCAACCTAAATTATCCTATAAATGATTATATGAAAAATGATTATGCTTGGAGACGCGAGGCTCTCTTCAATAGCATTACAAGTGGACGTGGTGATTTTCTTCCAGTATGCACTACGAATGACTTGGGATTTAGAGAATTGTCGATGACATTAAAAATGTCATGGTAGCCACAGAGGTGGCTGTGGAAAACATTTCATATAGGAGAAAATCATATAGACATTTTAAAAAAAATGGAAATTCAGGATTTACTAGTTAATCAATGTGTATCTATCTCTGGAAAAGCCAGTAAAAATCTAGCTGAGATGCACTGAAGAAACACACCCGAGGAATCTGAGGCTGGCAGCCTCCTGCCACGCTGCCCGGCCGGACGAGCCGCTCCCCGCCGACACAGGGGACGACGTGGATGACCACAGTCCCACGGGATCCTTCCACAAGAAGCATCTAAACCCCACCCAGCTCATACGCCGCATCTCTCAGCTACTTCTTCCAGAGCCTCAGGCAGGCATCTCTCCCAGCACGAGGGAAAGCACCCATGAGGAAGCACCGAGACCCCCGGGATGCCCGTCTGAGGCATCCGTACCCCAGGGCAGTGCTCAGCCTGGTAAACCCTTGTGTACCTTTTTTTTTTTCCTCAGTGTTCTTTCACCATCTACGATCTCCTTTGCAGACGGGGCTGACTCACCGCTTCGCTGTTGACAGGCGGCGGGAGCGGCAGCGCGGCCGGGCTGCGGCCTCTCCGAGGTGGGCATGGTGGCATGGCGGGCAGGCGGGCTGCAGCA
>Ga0181612_143342_pt1 | contig 16563 bp, 8 predicted proteins | sample HoacroProtozoa21_FD_119630 | JGI IMG/M metagenome (GOLD analysis project Ga0181612, IMG submission 119630) | Hoatzin crop microbial communities from Cojedes, Venezuel. Combined Assembly of Gp0051906, Gp0051904, Gp0051908
AAAGATTGTTGAGGAATCCAATAAGGTGAAAAAGGTTTATTGGGAAAGTAATGGAAATGTATTGTTTAAAAGCATTAATGCCTAGTAACTGTGTCTCGTCCGTGCACACGTTTGGAGGAGAGATCCCCCGTGTGCCCGGCGCCGTAATAAAGAATACCTGCTTAATAGTCTTCTGACTATTGAGTCTTCAATTCTGGCTTTTCACGGCATCACCTTAAAACCGCACTACCACTCTGAGCCAAAACATTCGCTTAGACATAGGCATGGACAACCGCTTTAGACAGTACTCAAATTAAGCATTTTGGCAAGTTTCCTTCGTGCAACGCCTTCATTCCTCAAACTTTGTGGAAGGGGATGGTATTCATTTCCTGTTTAATGAAGTATAATGCGCGAAATTGAGAAGAATATTTCCTTTACACACAATTTCCAAGCATTTACTACTTCTTTCATGACATACTGTGATTTCCTTCTACGGATTAAATATACTTGTAACATGCTACTGCTAGAAAGCTACTGTAACTGTGCTTCTGTTTGTCAGCATCTGCACAGAAAAGCAAAAATTCCTGTTCTGCTGTATTCCTAACATAATTTTGCTTTCCTCCAACATCTCACCACTTAGAAAGGAAGATTAAAAATATCATGTAATATAGGACCCTCAACATGAAACATTCAAAGCTGGAAAATCAAAGTTGGAAAATGAGAAGTTGGACAGAACAACTTTCTAGCCATGTTAGGGAAAAAAAAAAAGCTGCAAAGAAGAAATCTCATCACACAAGAGTCGCATTTGCTTCCCACCCTGTCACCCTAACAGCTTGCCTTAGTCACACCTCACATAACAGGCTTACTAGTAGCTGGGTAGGAAGCCTAAATAAAAAATCCAAACTACGTTGGGAAAGGGGTATTGTTAATTTTTACTTAGCTGTAACTTTTCAGTCACCTTCAGCCCCTCACATCAGAGCACCATAGCCACAAAAACTATTCAATATTGATATCTATTTATATTATATTTAATTTTATATTCCCCTCCAACTATACAACTACCTATTTCAGTCACTAACATATACTCTGTCTGTGGGAGTTTTGCCCAGCTCTTTCACATATCCCTCCTTATTCCCTCAAAAGAGAAATTAGTATCTTGCCCTGAAATTTGGTTGGATAGCTTGCACATGGCCAGCTGTTCCTCTGTACGTGCAGACAGCTACTTTAATTACCCATCAGGCCTGAACTATAGTGTCAGTCTTATATATAAATTCCTGCTGCAAGAGGCCACGACACTTTGGTAACAAATTAATACTCCTTTACTTGAGGCGAAGTAGGAACCAGCATCTAAGTATCCAGGTGAGTGCAATCACCCCAGCACTTGGAAGGCTCTGTTCATGGGCACTGGGGCCTAAATCTGCATCTACATACTCTTCACGGGGTTAGTTGAGGCGGCAATTAGAGGCAAAAAATTGTGCCATGGTATTCAGGCATTTCTTTTGTTTGGGGCTCTGGCACACTGTATTTGACATGAGCGCTGCAATCTTTGCCATCCGAGTGCCTGACAAGCTCTTGTTCCCGGCGCAGCTGGTGTCAGGGATCTCCCAAGATGTCCAAGCTCAGCCATTAAGAGGTTCCTGAAAGAGTCTTCAGCCCTGTGCTGGCACGCAGACAAGATCAAACTTACACAACAATAATACTCATTTCACAGAAAATTCACAGGAAGCCTATTTCAAACTCATCCTTTTGATTGATTACAGCAGAAGATGCATGTAAAAATAACATATGGTGCCCATTTAAGACTGGCATATTTTTTTATTTTACATATTTAGATATTAGGAATTTTAATTTTAGATATAATTTTAAAAGTTTACAGATGTGTTTTCTAACACCTTCCCAAATACTGACTAAAGCCACCTATATCTCTAGGTATGTGTCTGTATTTATGTGCACACACAGTAAAACTATCATTAGAATAGACTGAGATGTCCCCAGTTCAAAGAAAAATGCTATAATATAATACAATAAATTAAACATTGTCTCCTCAGAGAGACAGAAGGCACAGATCAGCTCTGAAGATTGCATTTAGTCCCTGTCAAAGATAACAAGATAGCAGACACACACAAAGGTCATCAGATGTCCAAAACACTGGCTGTGGTCTCCTGCCTCCTAATAAAAGATGCATGTTCACTTGATTTCTCTCAGGAAGATATGCTCACTGGTGAAGTTAATTGGTAACGCTTGGAGTTTGTTCTCTCTATTGATACAGTAATATATACTAATGAACTCAATGCTCAGGCGTGCTAAGGATTAAAATCAGTCCTCACTAGCTTTAATCCGCAGAGACTTTCAAACTTTGCTGGACACTATGCCATGTAATTTTCTAAGAATTTAAGCAAATGTCATGAGTGAAACACGTCCTTCCTTGCAATTCTTCATCTTTAGAATACAATTGGTATGATTAAGTGCGATTGCTTTTACAACATATAGACAGGCAACAGAGTTAAGATTTACAAAAATTACAGTCAGAACTGACAAATCAGAAATGAAAATTATCCTCCTACATTTCCCCTAGATTCAGCTGGGCTTGAAAAGTTTCAGCTCTGCTTGGTGCAGGGACCAAATTTATAGCTTTGCGCTTCTCAGGGAACCCCCTATGACCTAAAGACTTCTCAATAACATATGTTAGACCAACTTTGAGGCTACACAATTTACATAAAAAATTATTTAAGCTCAGGAGTATCTCCTAGGATCACCTCTTTCAGCTCAGCCCTATGGACAAAATTTCCAGTTTGAGGAAATCATGACAGTAATCAAGAACACTGGTCTCACCGGTCTAAGGCTAATGGGTGGATTCATGTATACTGCCCTCCAGGGGGACCTTGCCCAGCTCTGCTATTACATACAAGCCAGTAGCTGTTATTTTATTTGGCTTGCTACCAGCCACACATGCTTCAACCACTTCTTTGGCAGCTGCACTGATTTCGGCACCTCTCCTCAATTGCCCAAATGCTTTAAGGATTATTGGGAAGAGGGACTAGCTCATGCGACCATCTCATTTTAAGGTTTTTCCTCCATGAACAATTTCTTAGGGTAAAAAAAAACTATTTCCTTCAAGAAAGGAAGAAAAAGAGAGTGCAAGAGGTAAAAAAACATGCAAAAAGGGACAGTGATGAACTTGTCTCCCTCCTTCATGATGTTAGCCTGCACAGCAGGATGAGCTTGGGCAGTTTAGCTTTCTTATTCACAATGTTAAACCTATCCATTTTTCTCAATGGTAAGTTAAACATTAAAATTACTTTTGACCTGAAAATTGCTACTGCAAGGCAGGCAGAAAGGAATGGTTTGCATTGCATTTACACATGCACATAGTAGAGAAAGAAGATGAAAAACAAACACTTCAATCATCTACATAAGTGCACTGCATGTGCCTGAGCTGCTCAGCTAAACTTGCAGTCTTGTGGTTTTCCCTTACTCTCCAGCCCTAAAATGAGTCCCCACACCCTGCCGCAAGCCAGTCCCAACCTCTAACCTGACCCAAGAGCAAAGGGTGCTCAGGCAGAGGTAGGAGTCAGTGACTGGCATGTAGGATTACTCCTACGTTTGAAATTTTCCTTCAGGAATTGTCATCTGAGATTAGTTCACTATTCCAGAGTAAAGAGGTCATGTTCTGGTTTTCCCAAAATTCTTTAACATCGGATATGCAGCTCTTCTAATCTTACTATCCAGACAGAATATGTTATTTTATTTCCTGATTAAAATTACCTGATGCTTCCAAGGCAATTAATACCACTTAAGACTATCCCTAAAAATGTTCTCCAAATGAATGGCACAGCACAGATAATCCTGGCTAACCTGAATCTTCGCAATGGGAATTCCCTCTCTAGACTGATCAGTTTTTATTTTCTTTTACATTAATGGGACTTCATAGTATGAGATAGCACAAAGTTTTGGAAGACGGTCACGAAGTATCTTAGAATTAGGAGAAGGAAAGCCAACAAGGACCAAATCAGTGCTGTGGGAAGCTGGACTTTGGCACACCTGCCCTCTTACAGCCAATAACCTGCTTTCAAAGAGAGAAGATGCATCCAAATACTGTCCTAGCACAGAACTTCAGATGCCGTGTTACTGCTGTTCATGCTGGAAGGAAGAAAGATTCAGATATTAGAGCAAGGTTAAGCAGGAGAAAATGACAGAAGAAAATAAAATACAGTTTAAGGAGTCCTAACCTGGCTTAATGGCTTCAGAAAGAGCAGTGTCCAGGTGTCTGCCTCTATTTCTGAACACCTGTGCACGTTGACCTAACTTTGAATGTAGGCGGTCATGTAGAAACCAACGCTTCACAAATTGTCCACAGTAATGCTGTTTTTCAGGTAATACAGAAAGAAAAAAAAGTTCAATTTGCGCAGATGGTAAATCCACAGCTTAAATTAAAAGATGGTCCTTTATTATCTGAGGTTTAAATTGAGGCATTAACTATGCAGATTTAATAAGCTCCCCCACAATTTTACTGCCACACCACTTCCACTGGGGAAGAACAGAGTTGGCAAGGGGGGAAGGATGATGGAGTTTGAAAGCTAATACAAAACTTTTTCTTTTTTTCCTGAGTGCAGAAGATAAAATTCCTGCTGTAGGCCATTTAGCAGCCAAACTACTGACCACGTAATTCCTATCTACAAAGACACTATTCCTACAAATGTAAGTGACTCTACAGACTGACTAGACAACATGAAGCTACTACGTGTCAGGATCTCACAGCTAAACGCAACATTCAAAATCCATTTTTTTGCTGGTGAAATGTTGTTTCCTAGCTACTCCTATGAGAAAATTGCCGTAAAACATGTACACACACAATGCAGCTACCACAAAGCAAACACCTTTTATGCTTGAAAAGAAGAAAGGTGCTTCTCGTACATCTTGTGGCAGCAGAAGCTAAAGTCACTCATTAGCTTTTGAGGGATATCTCATTTGGCCCAGATCTCTAGGAATATTTTTCCAGCACTGCATTTAGGGATTCAGTTACTTCCATTTTCTTGATTACTGATGATTGATAGTCTAAAACACATCACCACATTTACAGGCTGGGAGGGAGGGAAAAAGTATGACATTTTGGCCATAGTGGCATTTATTGATGGCTGGCCTGTAATTCTGCATCACTGGCCTTTAATAGGAGCAGTGCCACTCAGTTTAGAGACTTTGAATCAGGACCTTATTCAGTGTCTGAATAATCAAAGACACAGCAAGAGGCTGTATAACGACTCCGGACAAGAGAAGAGACAGTATAGGTCAGAATATTGCAGTGGATGATGAGCACAGGGGAGCGGAAGCATTGCAGAAGCATCGCTGTGCAACCCATACCACCACACAGGAATGAAGCAGCAAACAAGATAACGAGAATGAATAAGTTGGGTGACTGAACATGGGAAGCTGAGAGTTTGGTGTCCATAGGAGATGGATAAGGTAAGATGAGATAGTCTCAGCAGAGAATAGTAGCAGAGGTAAAGCACTTTCGAGAAGAAGCAATAAGACAGCTTGCTTATTGAGGGGGACAAAGGGAAGAGGGAAGGACACACACAAAAACTGATGCTACAAGAGGTTTGTGAAGCAGATGTATTTGGTGATATATCTTAAACATCAAACAATCCAAAGAAAATCTATGGTTAGCCTTATGGATAAGATTAAGGGTGGACATATTTTCTGTTAAAATAAAAGACATTCAGTCAATCACAAAGGTTTCGGCAAGTTAGATGAATCATGCCTGGCTCCTGCCTTCAGAGACCTACCGGAAGAGCTATCTTGCATTCACTCTGACATTTTAGAGGGACAGAACAATTTCAGATCTGAACTGGTCAAATTGATCATAGAAGTGTGCACACATAGCCCTCCCTTAACTACCGTAGTGATTAGACAGCTCAGTTACATGCATGAAATTTACTGAGATAAATATGGCTCTAAGTTTCAGAGACATCTTCTATGTCATTAGACATTAAACCAAGTTATAAGAGGTAAAACTTGGGTGAGGAGCCAGAGTTGCTCCCCACTCTGACAGACTTTCCTGTCTCCTATGGCTCTGAGGAGCCTCTAGTAGTTCCTCTGTGTTTTGTTTTAAATGATTCAGCTGGTTTACACAGGCTAAAACAAGATCACAGTCCTTCTTCTGAGCCTTGATAACCCACTGCAGCAGAGGAGAGTTCACTCATACTGAAACTTTGAAAGAGATTCAGCCATCACAAACAATAAGGGCATGAAAGTAGTCACCCAAACAGCAAAGAAAAATGCCAAATCTTTCATACTACCACCAGGTGATTCAATTAAGACATCTGCCTACAATGACAGACGAAGGCTCATATGTCTCTCTGATCCCACATTCAAGCTAAGGATATGCCAGAGAAATTTCTAAGGATATGCCAGAGAAATTTGAAGGAGGCTTATGAAATGGATTTAAAGCAGGAAGGCAACTTGCAGTGTTACTGCCTGAAAGCTGATTAAATCATCCTGGGAGTGTCAGACTACTGCAGCAGCAGACAGAAAAGTAAGAAACCTTACAGACGTTAAACAAGTTCGTGTATTGGGTAGCAGTTCATTATAATTAAAGCCCTTTGCATTTCTCAAGATTTTATAGTAAATGTGAGGCTTTGAAATTAAAATTCACTGGGACGATAAACATGTATCATGCTCTAGCGTATAGCCTACGATTTAGTAAAGGCTTTCCTTTATAAAAATTTTTTCCAAAGTTTTCTTAAGGAATTCATAATGACACCTTTGAAAAAAGTCTTTGCACAGAAATATCTTGTTCAAGAAGGCTGATAGGAATATGAAATGAGAAGAACACAATATCTATCTGTAAAGGAAAAAAAAAAAAAGACCTCTTGTTGTTTAAAATATAGATGCTTAATGCTGTCTTTTCACCCACCACGTTATCCATATGCTTTCTGTTTGAGAGCATGCAGGAGAATACTCAAAGCAGAAATCCATCTAGCTCATTTCTGGGGACTACTGGCATGAGATTTCTTTTACCATTTCAGCCAGATATTCAAGGCTCCATAAGTATGTTATACAGCAGCAAAATACTTCTTTATTCCCAAGGCTTCAGAAGTAGCATAACTGATTGGGACAGCATTGCATATTGATGTATAGAGTAATAATTGTGTTCTAGTGCCGTCAAGGCTGTAACTCACATGAGGGTTTCCAGCTTACTCCATAAGTCAAGATAATACTGGTTGCGTTGTTTATTATTTCTAGGAAAGCTTCAGGAATGCATGTAGCTTAGCGCGGCAAGAACTGCACGCTCACCCATCCCAGAAGCTGTTTGCACAAAGTCCCAGCAATCGCTGGCAGTACACACACCACGTGCCAGGAACTCACACATGGCCAAAAGCAGCTAAAAAAAGCACTTTAAGGCTTAAGTGAGCATACAATCCATTATCCTGCATCTAGTCACTGCCTGCTGCTTGAAAAAAAGCTATCACTACACATGTGAAAATATTTAAGTCAGTGAACACCACTAAAGTCACAGGTTGCACGTGGAGATGGTGGCTACCCATAACAAAGAAGCTCAAAGAGCACACATTGGCTCCAATAGCCCAAAACAAGCCCTGGATTCCCATTTATAGACATTTAATCACTTCATTTTATGCCATAACCAGTAGAAAAATGAAGGGTGTCTCTACCAAAAATCTCCCATCAATATTTTTTAATTGGTTAATCACTTTTTCCATACCCTAGGCATATATTCAAGATCCTTAGATGTACAATGTAAGATCTTCACATTACTTCCTTGGTAAATTTCCCCATCTGTACCTCCTTCTTGTAGAATACTGTGGACATCTTGTGTAGACCTTTGTTTGATGGACTGTAAGTGTTCTGTACTCTACTCCATCAGAAATGCTCTCAAACTTACCAGTATTTCACAAAAAAGACCTACCTAATTAGATTTTATAATTTTCGGGACTGCATAGCCTTGCTTTAGCATGTACACAATGCTATATTTGGTTGTGTTTTAGATATATGCATGACATCCTGGTCCTGTCCTTCCCTTCCGTTTGCATACCTCTTAGGGAGCAGCACACCACATGTTTGGTCACATAACTTCTCATTCCACGTTTGTCTTCATTTGCCCTTTTAGCTTGCTGCCTTTTTCTCCTTAGTGAGATAAGTTGTATCAGTTAAAGGACACAAAGATACAAGCCTTTTATCAAAAAGGAGAATAGGCAGAAGAAGACAGCAAGGAAAGCATTAGATAGAGAAAGCTCGGATATTTAGCATGAGAATTTTTACAAATACCTTTTCTTAAGTGTAAGTAAACCCACAAGCTTACTTCTCCCCATGGTACAACATAATGTAAAACTGTCCTGACTAAGGGAGGATAGAGTTCGTAAAGACAGACCGTTTTTCCTAAAGTCACTTAACTTGGAAAGTAGCTCAACAGATGCAACGCGACATAACCGCAGTATGCTCCTAGAGGCTAAGCATATAGGCAGAGCTTTCACAGTTACCTCAGTGCCTTCTAAATTTTGAGACTGGAAATGTTTATGATGGAACATAGTATCTTCTGCAGCACAGGGCTGTGTATTCAGCTGTTGAGCACTGCCGCTCTGCTCCTATCAATCATCAGCCTATATTGCATCAGCCTACCACCAATGGCAGAAGTCAGAGATGGAATGAAAAGAAGAGACTGATGTCATACACCGCCAAAATGAAAGAATTTCAGCCAGACTACGAAGCTACTGATCACTGATGAAGCCTGGCAAAAAGCGAACAAGTTGATAACTTGACAGTTTGGCAGAATCTGCCAGTATTTTCTGAAGTCTGAGCTGTGTTCATGTGGCATAAATCATTCCTGCCTGAGTTGTCTCTCACTTAATTAGCCATTTTGCAGGAACAAGGAGTCAGTACAGAATGTGTGTCGCAGCAAGAACGTGCAGCTCCACCTGTCTAAAAATAGGTAAGATGAGAGATGCAGAAAGACCAAAACAAACTCTTCTCTCTCCCACAGACTGACTCACCTGGGAAGCTGGACCTACATCCTCCTAAAGAGAAGCCTTCGATCTAAAATGCCCATTTAAATAAACACACTGTCTTCTGTGGCATATAGGTAATAATGTTCACCCCTTTAAGCAGTAAAAAATGATATATGATATTATCTACAAATACTGAATCAGTAGTTACGGGCAAAAAGGAGACAGATTTTCACAGTCACATTTCCGCAATTGCAGTTTTACGCAGGTCATTCTGGAAAACGTGAAACAAAACTGTATTGCCCAGATTTCAGCTATTCAGTGAAGAAATGTTGTGTGTACAGGTAGAGGGAACAGCAACAAATGACAATTTCTGCCAAGGTCAAGTATAGGACTGTGTATAAATTTAAGTCCTTCTCCATCATATTAAATTAATATCTAATCTGAATCAGTACAACTTCCTTAGGAGTAGCTAGTCAAAGTACACCAAGCGGTTTGGCACACATAGCAGGGACAGGTAAGTTATTACTGGTACAATCCAATGTAACTAAAAAGAAAATTCAAAAAAGACAGCTGTGCACAAAAAAGTTAGTGCAAAAAATGTCAGGTTACAAATAAAAAATAGTACTGTCATTAAATATAAAGTAGTAATAGAGATGCCTGAGCAAGGGAAGGTTTTAGCACTCTGAATTTTTAGCCAAACTAGATACAAGGAGAGAAGGGAGAACATTTCTTTTAGGCAAAACTAGTCAAGAGGCCTTTATCTCACTTTCTTTGGAGCAAATCCTCCCAACAAAAACAAAAGTCATTATGTTTTCACAGAGACTAGGCTCATTTATCCTTCCTTGAAATGCAAGCTTCAAAAAATCACCATTAAAACTTTGATTAGAATCCATGGCAACGGGCTGAGCCCTGAGGAGTACAATGCTACTCCACTCCAAGCTGGAAAATTGAGAGCAGCTCGCATACACAGCTTCTTAGCAAATACTAGGAAAGTTAGGAATAACATTGTCCAAAACTAAGCCTATTTTTTCTCTACAAACCTCACCTTTCAACAAACTGCATTTACTTCAAGACATTTCTTCATCCAAGAAAGAGCCTCCGTCCAAAGCTCCTTCCTGTGCCCCATCATTTTATTTTGTTTTTTCACTACCTGCTTTTGGTCCCAGCTCGGTGCTCTGACAGCATGAGCCACACAGGCAATACTTGCAGTGAAATCCCATTTAGTAAAATTTCAATGAAGACAAACATTACAAAGGCACAAATTTCAGAACAGACACTCAAACTCAATGTGACCTATTTAGGAAAAGTAAATAAAAAGAAGCAGCTGTTCAGTCTCCACTTGTTAGTCTAAGTTCCAAATCTTAAGGTTCCAAGTCTTGGTTGCGGCATACAAATATAGAAAACTTACACACTATGCCTTTGGGAGTGTCACAAATATCTGTACAAGAAAAACACAAAAAACTCTAAAACACTGACATACTTTAGAAACTTACAGGGAACTCATTCTTATTTCCACAGCCTTGGCTCCTGCAGAGAAGTCAGGCACTTGCCAATCAGACTTTGTGGCTACATTAAAGAAGATATGAAAAATTACTGTGTTACACGGTCACATGCAAAAACAATCTCCAAAATAAAGGAGCCCAGGAAGTTTCTGTGGGTTGTGTTATAAGAAAGCTGATGAGAAAAGTCCTTTCAAGCTCATCCGTCTCTGGACTTCCGCATTCAGACAAATGGGCAGAGCATGGAAAGCCACAGCAATTTATCAGTCCTCTAATGCCTACTACAGGAATAATCTGGATTGCTGTGTGCCAAAATTTACCTTTTCCAGGTTGATTTGCTCTTCATTGTATAAATACAAAGAAGTTATTTGTTTATATGGAACCACTGTTACTCATGACACTCACAACCACAAACATTTGTTTAAATGATATGACTCAGCTGATCATAGGATAGAGAAAATACGAAGCACTGTCTTCTCAAACAGATCCCTCCATATACACAGGACTCAGAGAAGCAGCTACACGACTCTTTGCAAAACTTTTTGTTCAGTTGTCAGTAGATCTGCATTGTCCCTAAGATGTGAGGTGTTCTCTCTGTCTTCATAACTTCCCATCCCTGTTTCAGACCTTGCTGTATCATTTTATTATCCCGCGTGCCCAGGACTGCGAGCAATTGCTACTCATTTAGATGAAAATGATTTCTGCCAAACAATTTAAAAAAAGAGTTCTTCTATCCTTGCTATATTCTTCTAAAAAAAAAACCAACCAAAAAAACACCTGTAGAACATGCAAAAATAATAGCCTATTTCTGCCAAGGAGGAACTGTAAGACAATACATCTTCCTCTTCTGCATTGAATTTTTTAAGTTGAATATACACAATAAAATAGTACTCTTCTGCCCATTACTCCCCTGATGGGATCACAGGTGGCTTCAACTCTTTAGTCAAGTCTAAAGAAATCATCCAGTTATGACAAATGCTGCATTTGTTCAGTGTCTCCATTGGAAAAAATAACAAAGAGCAGAGAGAGAGCAAGAGGGAAGAAGAGAGGGAGAAAGCATCCTTTAGAGTTTAGTTACAGGTGCTGCGGACCTCAGCATGCTACCTTGTTCATTTCCGCTTCCCACAAGGCAAAAGCAGCCATGTCTACACTATTCTCGACAGACTTTCTCGGATGGATGTTCTCTTCAGGTAAACACCTCAGCTTGCTCACCTTCCTCTAAAATATTTCCTAATATTTTTCTCAAATTGTCTTTCTTATCCCAGCCCTCTTGAAAGGAGGAACACAGAAACAGATTAGTCCCTGGTTTGTTACAACAGCCTTGCGGGGTATGGTTCTTTTCATTTATGTGTTGTTAGGTTGGGAGGGGGCGTTCCTGTCCTTTTCTGCAACTTCTTATTTTTAATCCAGAAAATTCGAGGGGTTGCATCCATTCATTAAGATGTGGAAAGAAAAAGATTCAAAGGCAGCTTGTCCACAGACTTGGAAGTTCCTTTCCAGGTATCACAGAAGGATTATACATTTCTCCTTGTACCTGTAGCATCCAGAGTAGCTAGCTAGCATCCACCTAGTCAACTGCCCTGGTCTGAAGATCACAGATGTAATACAATACGTGCCACAAAAAGGATGACCAAAGGTGACCTGAGGTTTCTCTTCCCTTCTATTTTGCAAGTATGCAAAAAGCAGTGTTGTTGAATTGGGGAGAAGAACCATTATTCTCTTGAAGTTGTAATTTTTCATCAAATGGGTAGTTCAAGGAGTTTAACCCTCATTAAAATGGGCCATTTCAGCTGGATTAAGTTGCATGATCTAAAGCTGTCATTACTGGCCCAGTTCTGGAGTTGAGAAGCACTCACCACTGGCAATTCTACCCTTCAGGAGCAGATAAAATCCTGCATCAGGGAGGGAGGCAGCACGCTTTTTTTGGAAAGGACAAAAGGCAACAGGCACAAGCTGAAGTGAGCAAAATTCTAACCAGTTATTAGGAAACAGGTTTCTTCATGCAGTACTCAAACCGCATGAGAAACCTGTATTGTTACTGTTCTAAAAATCCCAGCTCTGACTTACCTAAACTTGCCTAATCAGACTCTGATAATAAAGAACATGTCGTATGAACAACTTTAAGGAATTAAAAACAAATGTTGTTATGGTTAGAGATTGTAGTACCTAGAGAATTCCTCCTTATGTGCTACTGACAATAGCTTACACTTCTGTTAATTTCACTCCCTTGAGGACTTTCATTAGCAAATTTCTCCCTTGTTATAAGGAGACAGTTAACTTTAGGAGGCTGGCAAATCTACATTCAAGATTGGTCACAGTTTCTCATCTTAAAAACCTACCAGAAGTGATACAGATACAAATAATTAACTTGATGGGCTATTCCCTTCCTTCCTCCTTACTGATACATGCAGGCCTTTGGGACCAACCAGAAAAAAAAAAAAAAAAAAAAGTGCCTTAGGACACCAGACGATATTGTCCTTCCTGAGCTTCACTTGCCTTCCACAGCCAAACCAATACCGTCCTGCATCTCCAATGGCAGTCCACATCAGGCAGCTCCCAACATAGATTTTTTCTCTGGTGGTGCTACCAAGACTCCACACATGTAGGTAGCAGATGCAAATCTAAGAGATACCTTCCTTACGGTAACCTATAGTGCCTTTATGAGACGCTATAGCGAAAGCTTTCCCCCAGGGCTTATCATTTTACCGTCTCTTCAGGGTCTTGAAAACATTCCTTTCCCAATCACTTTTACACACTCCTTCACCATTCAGGGTTGAAGGCTACAAACTAACTAAACTGCAAACTAGTTATGATGGGAAGGAAAGGCTGCTCGGTTGCACAGCTTTAGGTACAGTAAGGAGACAGAATTCCCTCCCCACAATCACATACACTTACTCAGCAGGTGACACAACGGGAGAAACACAAAAGCAAAGTACAGAGAAAATTATTTCCAAATACTTTTTTGGGTTTTCTTAAACTTGGAAAGCTCTTTAAAGCTGTCACTGACATAAATCAGGACCTGTAGCTTTTCAAAAAGCATTTCATTTTTGCATATAACTAAAACCATAGGGAAGATTTAGAGCATAAAAGAAAAATAATACAATATATAGGAAGCTGTACTAAGGCACAGCTTCCCATTGATGTCAAAACAACAGCACAGAAGACCATATCAAAGACTTATGGGGGGGGGGGGAGAGGAAAATAACAGTCATCTTCATCAAAACTGCACTTAGGAAACTCCAGAAAGTTGCTATGCCTATTAAAATCAGACACAGGAACCAAAACCCTTTAATTTACTTCCATAAACATTTCCAGTACAGGAGCAGCAGATTTATGAATGTCAGACACTGGTATTACCTGAAGACCAGCTGTATCTTACAGACCCAATCTCATCTTCTGTTCCCTGAAAAGCTCTGTAGAGCTCCTTAGATTTAAGGCACACTTTTAATTAAATGAGTAGGTTTTTCTCCTAAGGTACACCACCTCCTACTTTCTTTTTTTGGGTATGTCTTTCTCCCATCTCAATTTACCATTAATCACAAGCCCAAGAAATGATTGCAATTAGCCAAAACAACAGATTTTTTACATTGTCTTTTCCTGGGGACACAGTACAAAGCTGCTCTTCATTTGAGAAGCAGAAAGAAAAGACATGTAGTTTTTGCTACAAACCCTAAAGCATTTGAGAATGTTTTGAGAGTACATGTTCATACCTAAAAGCAAATAACCACTTTCCCTTGGATAGTGAATCTTAGTTGTGGCCACGAATAGTGTTTTTTGGGTGGCCAGGGGTGACACTACTGAGAAAATGAGCCCACCAGCAACCCAGAGTACTGGGAAGTACAGCGCAGGTGCTCTTGCTCTCTCTTTATGCTGTTACTAAGCTTCATACTATCCTGGTTTTGTTTATCATCAGTGATTTTAAACTTTCCTGTGTGATAGAGGAGTGCAGCCAGTCACCAAAGCACAACCAAGCAGCTTTTCAGATACTTCATGCAGACTAAAAACAAGAACAGAGATCAGCAAGAGATCAAAATGAAGATGTTCTCTAGCTTGATGACTGTAAAATGATATAAGCAATTTCTTTTTATAATGCAATGTAGTTACTTAAGAAATTACTAATTCACTAACTTGTAAAGCTCTAAGAAATCAGCATCAAACAGAGACGGCATTTTCATTACCAACCTTAACTTTGGATTTCCTGACTTTGAGTACCACAGCATCGCTTTTACATGTTGGTTTTCCTGCACAGACTGACATCCTATAGATTAGATCCAAATGAATCTTTTTCAGGGAAGAGTAACTTGCCACAAGCGTGTTTTTTATCATCAAAAACTATTTGACAATCTGTGTTGAACTTGGTCTAAGATTTTGGCTAGGGGGAACCAAAACATAGTGAAAACAGCAAGTGACTTTACCCTCCCATTCAGTGGCTAGCATACTTCTGCAGTTTGTGGAAGACTTGAATTTCATATCTTTTTCTGCCCAAAACAGCAGAAGAATGTCTTAGCTATGTGCCTAGAGGGTTTCCCAGACAGGAAGATCAACAATTCTGTTGATGCATAATTAAGCACTGCATAATTAAACAGTTGCGGCCACTGGGAGGGAAGCCAACACACCGCAGCAAGTAGTAAGCTGCAGCATCCTTTTGATGTCTGTATATGCAAGTAAGCCTGGCCACACAGACAGCTCCAGCAGCATGGACTGAGGGACACACATGGTGACAAGTTCATCTGAAAAGCAGGACTTCGATTCACGTCTCTGCCTGAAGTCAAGCTGTTATGAGACCTTCATCTCCCAGAGGAACAGCCAGTCAATCATGAAGCAGACCAGTCCTCCGGCTGAAACTGCATTGTTTTCGACCAAGCAGACAAATCTCCCTCAGAAAGAAGTTGGGGCCAGAGTCTAAAACTTGATTTCATAAACATTAGGTCTATACTTTTTTATAAAGCCTACCTCTGTCCAAATAACACTAAAATAACAACGCAAGAACTTCTTGTTCAACAAATTACAACATTGGAAGCATAAGGAAAAACAGCCCCCGCTGATGAACAGGGGAATGTAAATCCACTGCGACTGCCTCCAAATTTTATGGTGTCCTCATAAATGTGATGCATAACAGTAATAAGGTTAGACTGATATGATACAAAAAGGACAGTTACAACAATACAAAGTGGTCAACCATGTACCTGGCCTGACAATATTCTTACTGCAATGGGTCATTATTACAACAGGACTTTTTAGTTCACACAAGATATTTCATGGGAAAAAGACAACTACAGGACAAGGTGCGTTACCAACACAATAATTACATCCCACTACTGTATTTCACCTAAAGGAAAGGACAGTAACATGTCATAAGCCAGAGTGACATCTAAACCTCTCTTCTGAATCACAATAAGCCTTTTGACACAGTATTACAGGAAGCCTTTGTTTCTTCTAATTCCCTGTCACAAAATTTGACTCTACCCAGTGAATGTACCTATACAGAAAACGATATCTTTATTTGCCGAGAAAGAAGAGAGTTCTTCTATGATCCTTGTCTTACAGATAATTGTTTGCACGTCTACACAGGTTAGACAACTCATTGCCCACTTTTTAAACTGTTTATAATTCTCCCAATATGTTATGCACTGTTACTCTTCTTTACAGAACTTTCAAGATGGAAAGAACCTAGAACTTCAGAAGTAGATAAAGTAGAACCCAGAATCCACATGAAGATCCTCTGTATGACTAGATCTTAAAAATCTGGTTTTCTCAGAAGAGTCCGCTCCTCCATCCTTCCCTCTCCCATCATGTGATTTCAAGTTTCCTGAAGTTTTCTGTGAGTCAACACACATTATAGTAAAAAACTGATCTTTTGACTTCTCCTATTAACCTCATCTTGTGTGTTTTCCTGATTGCTTTAATGATCACTAGACCGAAAAGTCTGAAAACTCTTTCTCCTGACACCACACACATTCACAGATTCACAGAATCACAGAACGGTAGGGGTTGGAAGGGACCTCTGTGGGTCATCTAGTCCAACCCTCCTGCCGAAGCAGGGTCACCTACAGCAGGCTGCATAGGACTGCGTTCTGGTGGGTCTTGAATATCTCCAGAGAAGGAGACTCCAGAACCTCCCTGGG
>Ga0181612_159630_pt1 | contig 16563 bp, 9 predicted proteins | sample HoacroProtozoa21_FD_119630 | JGI IMG/M metagenome (GOLD analysis project Ga0181612, IMG submission 119630) | Hoatzin crop microbial communities from Cojedes, Venezuel. Combined Assembly of Gp0051906, Gp0051904, Gp0051908
GTATTCCGGCCATAAGAACGCATCAGAAGGAGCACCCTTTCTGATATTCTCTTCCAAGTTTTTATAAAACTTGTCTTTCGGTGGATTCAGATACCATTTCAAGGCCATCTGCTGGCCACCTAGGTTAACGAGATAGACTATACCTTGTCCTCCTCGTCCCAACTCTTTTACGACTTCAGCCTGAGAACCAATGGTCAGACTGACTTTATCGCCTTTCTTTAGTTCATCCATAATAATACTTATTTTAATGTTTCTCGATATTCATGGTTAAACTCCTCCACCTCTTAAATCAAACGTCTCAGCGATCTCCACACGACCAGACGATCCACAATTAGGACATGTAACCTCTTCTTGGCCATGATGGCAGATGATTTTCCCGCAATGATTACATATATAGAAGGAATATGCTCCACAATATGGACATCCATTATAGTCTTTGTCATACACAATGGCTCCATGCACATGGGTCTTGTCATATCCTTCACGTTTAGCTTGGTCTGGGTTTATTTTGAAAGCCCACACGAAAGCATAATCCCTGCCTCTTGGATCAACTGTGATACCAAAAGGTTTTTTCGTTTCCTCACACATTGCCATAACGGCGAATGCTCCTTTACTTAGTTTTGACATAGGCGTTTACTTTTCTATTTTTGTATATATAGCATTAAAATCACGACATTTGCGCTGGTCTTGGCTGACGGTCGCAAGTGAGAACTTGCCTGTCGGTTCATAGATGTCAAGACCACGGCCTAAGATTATTTTCCATCCATCATCGGTTATGATAGAGCGTTCATGGAACTCACGGTCGTCCACAAAGTCATAGCTGAAGTCGATTCCCACATTAACAAGGTCATTCTTCAACTCATCCAAGTTGTCTATCGTGTCGGGGACTTCTTCATCCTTTGCTGCCGTTTTGAGATATATCTTCAGGCCTTCCACTTCTCTTGTTTCAGAAAGCATGGCCATTAGTTCCACAAGATTCCTTACTTGCCACCATTTCCGCACGTATGGGTCTTCTATCTTTATTTCCTTGGCATCGTGGAGATAATCTGCAAAGAGGGTTTTATAAGAAACTCCAGTCTGGCCAGACCTGATATAGATGGACTTTTCCTTTAACTGAGGAATACGTGGACGAGTCCTTTTCTCGGTGTCTTCTCGCTTTTCTTCTTGCACATCCCCATTTGTTTCAGGCTGTGCATCCTCCCTTGTGGAGTTCTTGCTTACAGGAACTATAAGTTTGTTGCTTACCTGTTCCAAGGTCTCTACATTATACTCCTGGTCATTCTTTACATTCGTATATTTGAAGAAAGCAGGTTCCGCCTTAAAGGTCTCATCGACCTTATACAACTGATCCTTTACACGTTTGCGTCCTTCAGCTGCAAAATCCACGAGTTCGTATGCTTCTTCATCCGTCATATTGCCGTCAGGATAAAGCAACTTTATCATACCGGAGAACGTCTTACGGATGGCTAAATGGTCGCGTTCTGATAGCGAGCCATCGAATTTTGCATACTCTTTAAGACGGCTCGTCAGGTCTCTGTTACGCATCTCATGAAGTACAGCAGCAATATAATCCGTAATCAAACCATAACCTTTCGAGAAACTATCTTTTTTCAACATCTTTATTTCCCATCCTGGGTTATACAGGTGGATTCGGTCTAGGAAAGCACCCTTAATGAAAGACGTTGGGATACTCTCAAACAAATGGGTGTTTTTCAGCATGTAAGGAACAGTGTGTTTTGTGTTGCCCACGAAACACATAGAAGCACTAGCCTCATGCGTTCCCTTGCCACGATTGAAACTCTTGTTTGCCAAGTAATTCTGCATCGTGTCAATAAGCACTGCATCCACAGCACGTCCTTTCTGCTGTTCAAACTCATCCCATGCTACGACATCCCAATAGCCGACAAGTCCAAGGATTTCCTTGTTGCCACTCATTTTTACGAACAGTCGGGCGGATGTTACATCACCTCCACTCACCAGTACGCCGTATGGCGACAATTCCTGAAAGACATGGCTCTTTCCTGTTCCTTTGGGGCCGAGCTCCACAAAATTGAAGTTATTCTCAACATGTGGTAGTAATCGTGCCAGAACAATGAATTTCTCTCGTCGGTTCAACTCGTCAGGATTCAGACCTACTGTATGCATCATAAAATCAAGCCACTCTTCTGTCGTGAAGTATTTGCGCTGGCCGATGTATTCCTGCAAATCGATGTTTGAAATCTGGATAGGCTTCAGCGTTTGAATGTCCCAACGGACTTTAATGTCTTCGCCCGAAAGGTATCCCATCGTTACAATGCACCACACGCCATTACCGCTAAGCAATTTAGGATTGGCTTTTACATATTGTGTTCCAATAGGCACGCCTGTCAGTCCCAAGTTGGCAAACGATGCATGATATTCATCTGCTCTTTCATTGAGAACTACCGTTACCTTGTCTATAATACGGTGTTTGCCGTTCTCTCGTATCTTGCCTTTGATGGTTTCAGCATCGGCACGGTGAACATAGTTGTTCTGTATAACCTCCTTCACCTTGTCAATGCCAGCAGCGATTGCCTCTTCATCATCAGTGGCACAGTATTGTCCCAGCAAGTATTCAAGCACGTATGTCGGAACTGGCAGACCGCCTTTGACAAGAAATGCCAAATCCTTGCGAACCACTTTCCCGATAAACGAGTTCAATATCTTTTGTTGAAGTTTCATATTCAAAGTATTTAAAAGTCTCGATCTATAAGGGTATTATTCTTTACAGTCTCTTTAATCAGCGGATTGAACATATCATCCACATCATAAATACGAAGTTGAAGCACTGTCGCTTTTACATCCTTGCTCAATGTCAGAGTTACCCCATACACACGGTTGTTGAGATTATCAGCATCAGGACTGCTTAGCGTAAGTTTCTGTTCTGAAGATACTTTCTCATCTCCATCATAGATGCAGCAAATTATCTCTCGCTCCTGTATGGTCATGGATACAGCCTCTGATTGTATTACTTGGAACTTCAAGCGGCTGGATACGATGCTGTGATTATGGCTCATCAATGCCACGCCCACCTTTTCCGTCTTTTCCACTCTTCGTTGGCTACTTCTAACAACAGGGATGATTAGCTCTTGCAGGGCGGCTCCGCCATGAGCAAAGGCATATCCTCCTGCGGCGGCAAATCTGTTTGTGCCTTCAGGAACAGCAACATATATCTTTTCTTTCGACTTAATTGCTGAGACTTCGTTCAGCGGCATCTTTACCACCCCTTCAACATTTGCATCGCTTGTTGTCAGGTAATAGCGTGTCTTGCTCTCAATAACATCCTCCTTAATCTGGTGCTTGTCCTTATCTTCAAAAGTAATGTCGTTGTAGATGAAACCATGGTCAGAAGTAAGAATTACATTCGTTACATTCCATGTAGCGTGGATACTCTTGATAAGTTTGGCCAGCTGGGTGATGGCTTCTCTGCACGATTTTATTACATCAAACGGATTGTTGTGATGACCGTTTTCATCAATGGTATCGTGATAGATATATACCAACGGATGCTTGAATAATTCGCGATTACTGCTTTGGTCGCCATTCATAACATCTACGTAGTTCACGCAGACAGCTCCTTCTTGATAGGCACTAAGCACTTTGCTTCGTTCATCAATCAAAGCGCCTTTGCTTCCGTCAACAAGCATTGCGGTGCCTTCTAAAGTCAATGATTGATGCGGCAACAAGGCATTCTTGCAGTATTTCGTTTCAGTCGGCAACATGGCCATATAAGGCGTTAATTCCGCAATGTGCTTCTCTTTTGAGAGTTCTTGCATCAGTTCTGCTGCGACCTCGTAACGTAGAGCATCACTGATAATGACAACCTGCTTAATGTTGGCATCACGCACATTCTTGAAGAAATCCTGCTGGTGAAGGATGCTGATGTCGTTGAAATAGTTGCCAGATTCTTTTACGCATGTCAGCCATTCCAGATTGAGCACATTTGATAACTTGGCATAGTCCTGGTCTAACTGTCGTTTGACATCGTTCATCGTCTGCATGATAGGCACATCCATCTCTATGAGCTTATGATATGCCTCTAAAGAGTGCCGATAAAACATATCCAGCAAATACAATTCTTTTGTATATCGGTCAACATACTCTTGCGGCGTATTCAGCTTCAGAGTGTCGATGTCGCGTATTTTGTCATAATACAATGCTACTTGTTCTGCGAAATGGACAGCAGTCTGAAAATTGCTTTCTGGTGGCAACTTCAATGAGAGTTCTCGCATCCGTTCTGAGATACTTGCAGGGTTGGCGGAAAGCTTTTCCTCCAACAAACTCTTAAGAATTGGCCAGCACATGCTTTCTGTCATAAAGAAGTATTGTGCATCATTGCCATACGTCTTGACTATCTCACTTTCACGAATTTCAGATGCGAGTTCATCCAACGCCTTTCCGAACTTGGCAGCATAGACGTTCATGCCAGTCTCATAGACCTTATTTTGCGCATCCAACATCAGTTGGTTGGTCACTTTCAGATGCTTGTAATCATCACTTGGAACGGCAGTAAGCAGTTGCGTTATGCTGTTATATTTCAAACTTTGAGCAATCTCCTTCATCTTTTCCTCGCTATTGTCATCGTATGTCTTGCCAAACACGCGCATCAATTCGGCATCGATAGCGTTCTTCACATCTTTATTCTTGGCGATGCGACTGTAAAATGACACACGCTTCTTTTCCTCACTCTTCAGTCCAAGAATAATCATCCTGACAATGATAGTTGGCCAATCCTGCAACCTTTTGTCTCCGAGATAGGAAGATATAAAACCTCGACAGATGACATCCACCGAGAATGCTTCTTTCGTATAATAACCTCCTATCATTGATATAATCTTTTGAGAGGTCATCTCATCCACGTGCTTGCTGATAAAACTTCTGTACTTCTCTGGAATGTCATGTTGTTGCATAAAGCTGGCATAGCTCTCTTTCTCGAAAACCATATTAGCCCTCAGCATATCCATCAACGGGAAGTGGAGCTGTTGTTCTTCGGTTACAGGCTTCACATAGCTGTGGTTGAACAGCAGCACAACACGTTTGTCCTTCCACGTGTTTTCAATGGCGTACTTGGTATTAAACCATGCACCATCAAAAACTGTGTAGAAATAGTCATCAGGCCACTTCAAACCCTCCAACTCCGAAAGGATGATATCCATCGGATCGAAGATGAAAAGCACGTGCAGCTGCGCATTGTTCTCAAAGTATCTATATATTCGGTTCTGTATCATAATCGGTCAATCTGCTTTCAATTTCTTCTATGGAAGGTATCTCACCTTCTACATTCTTCGGATATAGCTTCGATAATTCATATTCTGAAATAGCAATCGGCTGGTTGGTCGATTCCAAAGCATACCGTGCAACCATGTTATCTTTGTCCTTGCAGATGAGCAGTCCTATCGTTGGATTATCACCCTCCTTACGCAATAAATGGTTTGCTGCAACCACGTAGCCGCCAATCTGACCTATATCAGAGAAATCAAACTTGGTAATCTTTACTTCTATTACAACAAAACAACGCAAATTCAAATGGTAGAACAACAAGTCCACGAATTTCTCCGTTTCACCTATCTGTAAGCGATACTCCCTGCCAACGTATGAGAAACCAGTTCCTAATTCTAACAGGAATTTCGTAATGTTCTTCAGCAGTTGTTCTTTAAGAAGACGCTCATTGTATCGTTTTGTGATACCTGCAAAGGCAAAGTTGTAAGGATCTTTGGTTATTTCCTGTGCCAAATCGCTTGTTTCGTCTGGGAGCGTCCGCTTAAAGTTTGTCAAAGCCTTACCCTCTCGCTCATACAAATCCGTATCCAAAAAATTGAGTAGCATAGCACGACTCCAACCGTTTTCTACAGTCTGCCGAGCATAATATAGTGCCTTCGCAAGGTTGTTAGAACATTTGTCTAATATAATCTTATGATGCCCCCATGGAATGGCAAACAAATTCGTTTCTAATTTTGCCCCAACTTGGGGAACAATTTCGTTCGTTCCAATTTTTGCCCCAACTTGGGGAACGATTTCCACTTCCGATTTATAAAGAAGATAAAACCTCTTCATATAGTACAGATTAGTCTTCGAGAAGCAGTGTGCATCTGGTATCAACTGCCTTAAATCCATAGACAGCGCATCCATGACTCCTTCGCCCCATCGGTTCTCAATATTCATTTCAACCATATCCTTGCCCAGTTCCCAATAGAAGCGGAGCATTTCATGGTTCACTTTCATTGCTGCCTTTATCTGACTGCGACGATAGCGTTTGTTGAGCGACTGAAGCCACTCTTTATAGTTTTGGTCTATCACTGTTATATTTTTGCTCATAATCACCTATATATACGAACACTATATGCCGATTATTTTATTTTTGCCAACACATCGCCGAACTTAGCGTAGTTCACCACCACACCATCGTCGAGGTCAAAGTCGATTTGTTTTTCGGCCATCACTTGCAGACGCTCGTGGTATTCCTGACATTCGGCAATCTGCTTGCGCAGCGTTTCTAGGCGGCGTGTCTCGGCGGTCGAGAGTTCTTCGGCTCGTGATTGCAGCTCTTGCTCCTTCTGTTGCAGACGCTCAATGAAGGGAAGCAAATACTTTGCTCTCACTCGCTCTGCCGTCCATGGATTCATGCGGTGCATATAGGCTACGCACTGGAAAGCACCTTTCTTCGATGAGAACAGCCAATAGATGGGATGGTTCTGATACATCTTCTTATGGTCTTTCCAGAAGTCCTTAATGAAATATTGCTCAATGCTCTTGCCAAGGCACTGTTCTATATAGTTCAGGTTTTCAGCCTGTGAATCGTCTCCGAACACTTGTCCTACGAAGTCTGCCAAACGCAAACAAGCGTTGTCGCTAAATCCACAATCCTTGGGCATCAACGGGAAGATGCCGTCGTCGTCAATCTCAAACTCCTTGCCGTTATATTCGTAGGGTGCCAACTCCTCCGCTGTTGGGTTGGGATGCGCAATGGCCAGTCCGGGCTTGTCCAGTCGATAACGTCCCATGAAGCAACCGGCGGCATACGAGATGAGTTGTTTCATAATCACATCGTCATGCCATTTGATTTGGTTTCCCTCAATACTGATTTCGCCTTGTTGCAGGATGGTGATTTCGCTCAATGGCACATCGGGCTTCAACTCGTCTTGCAAACCATAGATGTCGATAAATTGTCGATTGAGTTCTTCTTCGTTGTCGTGGAGCTGTTTGAACTTTCCATTCCAAATGGCTTTATATTGGTCATTCAGCAACATCAATGAGAAATACCTCTGGATGACATTGCCATCAATCGAAGCTTCTATTGGTCCCGTTTCGTTGGCAATTCGAATCAACTCATTAGTCTGAAAATCCCAACTTGTTTCATGGGCATCCCAATCTGATTTGCTGATGTTGATGTTCTGCTGAACAAGACCCTTTATTTCCCCTTTCGCAGTTTTATCAGCATCTAAGAAAGGTAATTTTGCCACATCACCACATTGCAAAGCCAATGTTGGATTTATCAAATTTGCACAAAGGGTTGTTACCTTAGTATTTAACCCCGCTAAAATTATAAATAAATCATTATGATCTTGTGTAAATAGCGACATTCCATTCACATCGAACAGAGCTCCCTGTCCAGCATATCTAAACGCACAACCAGTGGAAGATGTCAATGACCATGTTATTCCATCTCTAAAGTAAAATGTTGGATTGCGAACGACTGCACCATTATAACATTTTATATCGTTTCCATCATTTTCCCAATTTACAACAAGATATACATTTCCAAACCAACGACGAAAAGCTCCTCCCTTCCGATATGGGAACCATTTTTTTTGTGAGCGAGCCGCTGACGCGGCATTGTCAAAGCCGAATCCAATTCGGCTTTGGGAGACCTCAAACCATGAGCGGAGAAACCGAGCGTTGTCGGCTGTTTGTAAGCCAACACAAGGGTTGGCTACAGCCGACAACGCTCGGTTTCTTGTGAAGGGTTCCACTATTTTCTCGCTCACCCAATATCCTATCGGGCATCCAGGAATCTTCTCAAAGTTTGATTGCGAGACGTTGTAAACATTTTGTTTCTTCAAGAACATACGTTCTTTGTCCCCACAATCTTTTCCATCTACCAAACGGTAATAAACGCCGTTATCTTGGGGCTTGTTTTTGGTAATAACATAAGCCGTATTCTGTACTACTTCGCCACTCAATTCATCGAAGGTGCGAGGACCAAGATGGAGCATAGAGTCTATTTGCTGTTCTTCCAATAAGCGTGTACGCAAATTCTCAAACGATGAAAGGAACATCCAGCTCTGCATGTTAATCATGCCGTATTTGCCATTTTGCTTCAATCGGTCGATAGCTACATCCATGAAGACAGAGAACAAATCTGCCTTCGTTTCTGGATAATTACGGTTGACATAGTTCTTTAGTGCATCGCCCATACGTGCGCCACCCATATAAGGCGGATTCATCACGAGCGCATCATATTGTTCTTTCAGTGTCAGTATCAGACGCATCAAAGGGATTTGCTTCGTTACCTCTTCAGCCACAAACTGCTGACTGGCCCAATAATCTAATGTGGAGGTGATGGCATAGCGTGTTTCGCTGCTGATGTCGAACTTCATGATGCTACCCAAGGAATCGGCATTCTGCATAAGTTGATAAGCAGCCGTTATCTCTTTCGTCATGTTCTTTGTTTCCTCACCTGCAAAGAAAGCATGAATGGCGGCAGGTATCTGGTCTTCGCTAATAGGCACAGGCATATCCATCACGTTGGGCAACACGTGTGCATCAGCAAACGACTTGTCCTTCTGGCATGCTTTTAGGAGCAAAGCAAAGGTTGCCAACTGTTTGGCACGGGTATCAAGGTCGATGCCTGTCAGGTTGTGCGAAAAGATGTTTTCAACAGCCTCACGACGAGTGTAGCCCTCAAAGAGATAGAGGTCGTAGAGCAAATCGAACATTTCATTCAGGATATGTCCGGAACCACAAGCGAGGTCGGCACATTTCAAATCCGTCAGTTCATTGACGGTCAGATGTTCCTCACGCTGATCTTCATTCTCCACAAGATAGGGCCACTTGCTGCGGAACTGTCCTGCTTCAGAATGATTATCGAGATAGATGCGCCCGATGGTATTCTCCACCATATACTTCACAATCCAGTTGGGCGTAAAGATTTGTGTGGCTGCAGGTATCTCGTCGGCATCATATTTTCCTTTCTTGGCAAACACTTCATCCTTCTTCTCGGAAATATAGAACTGATAGAGCCAACCGATTAGTTCCGGCGATGCATAATCCTCATCCTTGATAAAATCGGTGTGATTGAGCATATCAATGAATCCGCCTTCCGTCAAGATGTTGTCGGGAAGCAGGAGCTCGGTATAGTCAGCTATGCTGCCAAAAGCCGACTGAATGATGGGATTGTCGTGACAATAAGCCGTGATGAGCAGCGCAAACTGTTGAGCCACCAGACGGTCGTCGTCAAGCAGTTTCTCCAATCGCTCCTTGGTATGAATGTCCATCGATGGCATGCGTCCCATGCGAGCATCGTCAACAATCTGCGGTGTGTGAGACAGTTCATCAGAATAGGCCAAAACAGGATCAATGAGATTGTTTTTCTGAAGGATGCGAATGGCCACCAAGCGGTTGAACCATGTATAGGCGGCTTCTTCGTAAACCTCCTGCACACCTTTGGTCTGCACACGGTCGTAGAGCGACATCCATTGCCGGTAGAAGTCCAACGTATTGGTTTCACCTTTCCACACACAACCATTTTGAACCTGCAGCGGTTTCATATCCTCCGCCACATTACCATTCTGGTCAAAGCCCAGCGTCTGTATCTTCGCAGCTACGCCTTGCTTCAACTTCTGTCTCGCCTCAATAGCGAACTTCTTTATTTGGCCTGTCTCCATTGTTCTATATCAATATTTATATTCTTGCTCCTCGTCATAATCATCTTTAGGACGGATTACGCGAAATGTATCTCTTATAATCTGCGGGGACGAATAAGTCCATCTTTGCAAATGCGGTTTCCAAATCCAGTTCCTTCAAGACAAACGATTTCGTCATATCCATATAATGCTTGAAGAAATCTAAAATCTGTAAAGGAGAGAACTTGCTGAATGCGATTTTCTCAAACACGTCACGATTATATCTTACCAACAAGACATACTGATCCGATGTCAGGGCGGTATTTTCGACTTGCTTTTGACTAAATCCCGTAAAAACCTTTTTTCTTAAGAAGTTCATGACCGCATTTCCGCCTTGTCTTTGAGTGAACCCCATAATCTCGACTTCCTTGATGCGGAGCGAGACGTTAAAGATTAGACCAGCCACATACATTGACAGTCCACAGATGCAGTTGACGTAATCCTCACGCAGGTTGGTCTGGCTCTTAGTCCGGATGCTTTTCTTTCCAGCAGAAGTAATCGATATTTTCCGACCAGGAAGGTCTTCTATTTCAGGCAAATCCAAATCAACCATAACCCTGCCGTTAGCTTCGTCAAAAGCAACATCCACGAAATAATCTATGGGCAGCTCGTATTCATCATTAGCGAAAGCAGTGTTGATGGCTTCGATGATATACTCTTTGTCTCCATTTATGACTTTTTGCATTACCTGACGGTAAGCATCATAGAAATCATCTCGTTTTTCAGTCCAAGAAACAACCTCTTTCTCAAACAGTTCTTTTCCACGCTGTGCGATAAAGTCCTTTCTTGCTTTAGTGACGCTGTCAAGATCTTTTTGCTTTTGCTCCATCGCAGCCTTGCATTGGTCAGACATAGACTTGCGTTTCTCCCATTCCTCGTGTATTATTTTGTATCGTTCCTCGAGGCGTTCTGTAATATATTCCTCACGCTTGCTCTTCTTCCGCCACGGAAGGAATTCTTTCACATACACCTTTGATTCTTCAGACAGTTGTTCACGAATGGATTCCAAGGTTGGCTCATCTTCTTCAAAACATGCAGCTGACCATTCGGCTGTTGCTTTATCGAGCTCGCGACGTGCCTTGCTAACACTAAACATTTGTGTGGCTTCATCTGCGGCTACCTGAGTTGATTTCGATTCGGAAGGATATGCCTCCTTGAATAATCCGTTCTTGACATTATTCTTTTGTTCGCTATCCGCTTTGGCTATAGCTGTATTGACATCACTGAGGGTAACAACATCGTTAATGAAAGTGTGCAGGTTTGTCCATATAAAATTATCGTTCTCGACATCTTTAACTTCAGCTTCAAAACGCTGTTGCTCCTCCAACTTTGCCTGCAATTTAGCCACTCTTTCGCTCTCACGCTCCGCTTTGGCACGTTCACGTTCTGCACGACGCACAGCTGCTTCGTTTTCACGAATCTGTCTTGCCCTGCTTCTCTCTTGCTGGACTAGGAAACGCTGCGCTGACGCTTGCTGACGCGCCTGCGCACGCTGCTGCTCTCGTGCTTGTCTGGCGGCAGCCTTTGCTAAGGTTATGCCAACTCCAAAAATCGTGTCAAGCGATTTCATTCCTTTTTTCGCTTTGCGATTCATGCCAAAAGGATCTCTAGAGTATGCCATAATTTTTCCTATGAATTTTGTTCAACATACGCTTCTAACCACAACATCAAACGGTCGGCAGGCATATTTTGCTTACGCTGGATTGCATCGAACTGTCCTTTGTTTAACTCGTATGATTTGCCATTATATTCCACGAGATAATTGCTATTTGTCTGAATTACTTTAAGCGTTTTGTCGGCTTCTTCTACGGGGTTCGGTTTGGGAGATGCTTTCTTTTCAACAGGCACGGATGGCATTTGTGGAGCGTTGCCCGTCTTACAAACAGCATATAGCAAGCAGTTAAGTACGTATTCCACGAGATTTTCCTGAAATCCTTCGTCACGCACTAAACGAGTTTTCACTTCGTTGAACTGCAACTCGTGATTCTCGTCGTTGAGACATGATTGTAGCTTATCAAAATACTTGTCTTCTATCATTGCAGAGACAATCCTTTTCAAAGCAGGGGTCGTGAAGGCCTGCAAATCGGTGAGATAATTGAGAAAGCGTGCCTCAGTTATAATACCAATCCCTTCACGGTCTATTGCGTATGCTATAGCTCGTTCTAGTGTCATAGTCCTACTTGATTATTATTACACTTTGCCCGTTCTGGATAACGCTCATAATTTGTTTTTTCAGACGTGCTAGATAGGCATCCACATCTTGCTCATTGCTTAGAGGCGATGTGGTACGAGTGGAAAGAGGCAAAGTGAACGCTTCTGCAACTTTCGTTCCTTCCTCACCACTGGCGGTTTTTCCGTTGTTCGTGGTGTGGGTCGCTATCTTAGCACATTGTTCGGCATAGAAACTATCCGTGTTCAAATTGTTCTGCAAAGCCAAAATGTTGTTGGATGCCGTGCGTGCATGGATAACTGCATCGCGCTTCGGAAGGATAGAGGTATCTACACCCTGTTCCGTTGCACTCTTCTCCAACAAATCGAAGGTTTCATTGTAAGCAGTTTCAATCTTTTGACGAATTTCTTTTTTCACATCTTCCAGCGCAGATGCCAAGACATTACGAGTCTGAATGTATGAGCGCATGGATATTGGCCAATTCCGGTTTTCCAGCCCCTTAATTTCTTCGACTTTCGGTTTGAATTCCGATGGCAAGAACTGGAAGTTATCCGCATTGTCCTTGACAAAAATGATAACGGAAAGGTAGTTCTCCATCTGATCATTCTTGAACTGAATGACCTCTTTACAGGTGTCCATCAATTCTGCTGCCTCTTTGCTCTGTGTGATAACAGCGTTGAAATACTTCAAAGGATCACGCTCCGAAAGCCATCCCTCAAACATATCTCTGACCTGCTTTATAGGAGATGCAAAAGGATATTTGCCAATTTCATCATACCATATTTCATAATGCTTTACCTTGGAACGAAGACCCTTCTCGTCACTCTCTTCTCGGCTTAAACGGAAGAGTTGTGTGCTATCCGTTGTGGCAAAGGCCTCTGACATTCCGAAGATTTCTTTCCATGCATTGATGAAGTTGTTGATGACATCTTGCGAGATTGCTTTTGCTTCACGAAGTGTGAACTTATTTGTCTCATTCACGATTCGTGCTGCTACCTGCGCCGGTTCAACATTGGGATTATTACTGAAAGAATAATCTCTCTTATGACGACGCACAAGCTCGTTGATTATATAGAGTGTACCAATATTGTCCCATCCGTATGGTGCAGTAGAGAACTTATGCAATACATCAGAGACATTGACTTCTGGATACTGCTTGCCCAAATAAATCTCGACTTCCTTTTCTGCTGCTGGCAAAGATGCATTCCATCCGTCATAATCGCCAGAATTGACATTGCGCAGAATAGCTTTCTTCAAATCTTCAGTGGTACGCGAGACATCTTGCCTGTCAATCAGTTTCGCCTTGAAATAGATGTTAGAAAGATGCTTCTGAAGGGCAAGGTGATAACGCTCCGCGCCCTTCTTGTTGCCTAAGTCGGAATCATCAATTACAGTGAGACCAGAGATAATGGGGCATGTATCAAGTATCTTTTTAAATTCAGGGTAAATAATATCATTATATACTTGCTGGGCACGCTTCTCAAACTCTTTACGAGTATTGGTGTTGTCCTCATTGACAACGGGTGTGGCCATATAACGCTGTACTTGACAGTACCAGTAGAAATTGCTCTTCAATCTCTTGTTTTCGTTGTATAACGGCCCCACGAAATAAACAAGTCTGTTGTTCGTGTTGTTTACTGCAAGATTGGCAGGGTCACCACTAGTATCCATCGCAAATTCTACCACGACGTCTGGATTGTTGTTTGCAAGGAATGTGCGCAGCATAATGCTGACACCCACGGAGAAAGAGCGCGTGAGATATTGTTCCTTATTCTTGGGCGTATTAAGATACTTAAAGAAAATATCACGCAACTGCTCTGCCTGCGTGTTGATGTCAACCTGTTGGCTCTTGATGAGTTGCGCCACCTTCATTTCCTCTTCCGTATAGAAGGAATATTTTTCGGGAAGTCCATTCTCACCAGCCTCACGACGAATGATGTTATTATCACAAAGGTAGTCGATGACCTTTTCCACGTCCTTCTTGATGGTGAGCCTTGGTGTCTTCACGTCATTGATAAGAAGCGTTGTGATGTTATCCAGTGTCGCTGGAAAAACGCCGCGGTTGCCTTCAGGAGAAATGTTGCAAACCATAAACAGAACATTGGCCACACGCACTGCCAGCTTGGGATTGTCACTATAACTGCGAGCCATTCTCACAGCGCTCTCAATAGCTTTCTGGCCACGAGCTTGCAAACCTTCCTCGAACATATTGTTGTACAGCTCATCAAATGAGATAAACTTACCAACTTCTTCTTCCTTGTTGTTCTTTGCCGTCGCATGAATAACCTTTATTATACTACGCTCATTACCCTTTACCTCCTTCGCCACATAGCCTAAACGGAGAAACGAGTTGAACACTTGCATAATCAGAGGGAACTGATATGGCACGAAAGGGTAATAATCGACAAAGGCTTTTTCTGAAGCATACACATTATAACTGTTCGGCAATTTGAACTGAAGTCCGAAAGACGGGCTTACCTCCTTATACATTGCCGACAAAACAGGTTTTACTTCTGGCTTTTTATCCAAGATACGTTGTTGGGTGATAACCTCTGGCTGTGTTCCCTTCAGAGATACCTTCACCTCAAAACGTCCCATGGTCTTTCCTGTTGGATCCATGGCTTCAGCCACCTGACAATCATCCATCACCTCTGATAGGTCTTGCTGGGATGTCAATGCCGCCCATACCTTATTTTCACAACGCTCGGAGAGTTTCGTAATAACCTCCTGCATATTCAAGAAGCGGTCTTTCTCCTTGTTGATGAACTGCGATACTTCATCAACGAAGAAAATAAAGCGGTAGTCATCTCCCTTATCTTTGATATAAGAGGCGATTTCCATGCAAAATCTATCTATACTGATGTTAGTATCTCTTCGCAACATTCTTTCACGGATGCTTTCTGTGTCCAAGGATGGCGCTAGGTCTTTTGCAATGTCCAACACCATTCCAAGCTCTTGGTCTATGATGTCTGCTGCTTCAGTCGGGTTATCCCAATCTCCTTCCATCTCATCAGCGATGCGCTGCTTAAACTGTTCAAAGACGCCCTTTTCCTGCAATGGCTTTTCGAGATGTTGTGCCAAGAAAAGATTGAACTTGTTAAGTCCACGCTTGCCGTTAAACTCATTCCAGAAAATATGATGAAAAGCCTGTTTCTTTTCAATCGCACTATCATAACTCGTTTCAAGATTGAAGATGCAGGTGTCAATGGTCGCTTTCTTTAACCAGTTTGCCACATCCATAATATCAGTGTAGGTAGGCCTGATATTGTGGCTGTCGTCCATCGGGTCTATGGCTTTTACAGCATCGGTCAATCGCTGCAATGCCTTTTCTCTAGTGTCTGGCTTAATACAGTAATCCAGATATTTCAAAAAATGGGATTTTCCTGAACCATAATAACCGTCAATCCATATTCCTACATGGTTGTACGGCTTGTTGTTCTTTACGGCTTCCAAAATGCGGTAAAGTCCGTTGATGATTTCGTCAGTGAAGACGTACTCGTCAATTTCTATCTCTTGAACTTTGGGGTCAAAGTTAGTAGCACTGACAGCAGGATTGACTGAACGTTCAATCGACTTTTTATATAACTCTTTAAGCTTCATCTTCGTCGTTAATTAAAAGGGTTGCACGGTAGGTGTGATTGTCTTGAAGTGTATCGAAAAGACGATATGAATTATCTTCTCTATGACCAGGATAGAAGACGATAATCTTGTAGTCATCTGTCTTGTTGTAATCTTCATATAAAGCAAGGAACTCGTTTACTCTGATATATGGGAAAATGGAACCTATGCCATACAGGAAAACGTATGGACGTTTGTATATGTCGTTTTGAGCTTTATGCGCTAAAATACGCTCGTGGATATATTGAAGGAACTCCTTGCTATGAGCATTGCGCACAAGGGTTTCTTGCACGCTGTTTGCATTGGCCGTATCTTTTTGCTCTTTATCCATAAGATAACGAAGCATAGAGGGATGCTTTAAGAACTTTTTTTGATCCAAGAAGTTTGTATACTCTTCAAAAAGATTAAGCGTGAGGACATCAACGTAGGTCAACGGACGTTTAAGATTTGTCTTAAACTCCGCTATCTGCCTGCGAATATCATATTCTTGCTCGGCAGGATACTGATATATGTAGAAGTTATAGAACAAGTCGTTTTCGGTATTCAGGAATCCTGGACTGTTCAACTTCTCGTCAAGTTCCTTTATCGTCATATTTGTTTCTTTATTTTATCAATTTCGTATGGCTGCAACAGGCAGGCTTCCAAGAACCACTGTTCACCCAAACTGATATAGTAAGTAAAGTTACTGCAATTCACAGGATGTAAAAGATTTTCCACATCAAGCATGTCTATCTTTCTAAGAACAGACAAGTATGCACCTGCCACCTTCTTTTTGGTAAGATCACTCCAAGAGTCAACAAAACTATCATTAGAGGCAATCTCGTTAAATTCAATCATCAAATCTTCTAAGAGGAC
>Ga0181612_169263_pt1 | contig 16563 bp, 7 predicted proteins | sample HoacroProtozoa21_FD_119630 | JGI IMG/M metagenome (GOLD analysis project Ga0181612, IMG submission 119630) | Hoatzin crop microbial communities from Cojedes, Venezuel. Combined Assembly of Gp0051906, Gp0051904, Gp0051908
CTCTGTGGGTCAAGTAGTCCAACCCCCCTGCCAAACCAGGGTCACCCAGAGCAGGCTGCAGAGGACCTTGTCCAGGTGGGTCTTGAATATCTCCAGAGAAGGAGACTCCACAGCCTCCCTGGGCAGCCTGTTCCAGTGCTCCATCACCCTCAGAGTGAAGAAGTTCTTTTCAGGAACTTGTATTTTTCCTTCTCTAAAAACTGTTGTCCTATGACTGCATATCATTAGATTTTGGAGTATTGCCCCACCTAGCCATTACAGCCCCAAACCTCATCTTGGGTTGGTGGGAATGGAGGGTCCTCAGCATCCTCCAGTGACATTCTGAATCAGAATCACAGAATGGTAGGGGGGTTTGGAAGGGACCTCTGTGGGTCATCCAGTCCAACCCTCCTGCAGAAGCAGGGTCACCTACAGCAGGCTGCACAGGACCTTGTCCAGGTGGGTCTTGAATATCTCCAGAGAAGGAGAATCCACAGTCACCCTGGGCAGACCTTGTGCAAGAAGAAAATTACATTCACAGCTGAATAATATAATAATTATAATTATATTATAATGTAACAGCATAATATACTAATAAATTGGTAACATACTACCTTGGTAAATCCATGCTTACTATTTTAGAAGGTTCGCTGTGTAAACAGTAATGATTTAACTGTAACATCAGCACGTAATAGTCATCTCTCAATCTGAATTAGAGCTGGCTTTCAGTTAAAACAAAAAGCTGACGAGTCACAGCATGAGTAGTAGAACTGATGAAACCTTGTTTTCCTGTGTAATATCTCCCCAGCCTCCCTCTGTCTCCTCCTTGTCAGTACTCTCCTCTTCTGCTCATGTCCCCGAGCTACTGGGCTGGGGAGATGCAGTCTGGGCTGTGTCTCATCCTGATGTGTGGTCGTTGGCTAGATGTTTCCTACCTGCGTCTGGGTGGTGTGCTGTTTGGCTGCATTGAAGAGAGAATTTGAAATATCCTGGCTTTTTCTCAATTTACCAAGATTACTAAATAAGGAAAGTAAAGTACTGGCTTCAGTCTTAAAAACAAAAAAAAAGAAAGGAAAAAAAAGTCCTCACGCATACAAGAAATAATAATTTGTCAACTGAGTAACTTAAATAGCTGCTTTTAGGCAGACAGTTCTGTGAACCCTCATTCCTCATTGTAATCCGTCTCTTCAGAAAGATAAACTGGTTGCTGAAGAAGCATACAAGGTCATCTGCTTGTTATGAATATTACAAATGACTGAAAGAAACAAAGTGGGTTTTTAGGTTGACAGCCTACAGAAGTTGCATTAAACACTCAGAATTTTGCTCTGCTCAAAATTTCCAGTCATAAATTGTGGTCTTAAAAAAAAAAAGGGAGAGGGGGGCTTATGCAAGTTGAACTTAACTGAAAAATAAAATCATGACACAAAATTGGTCTGCATCCATGAGAAACAAGCGCAGTTGGTCTGACAAATTTTTGGCTTATTTTAAATTAATTGTAACGTTGCCAGGCAAAATTCATTGTTAACGTGCTAAGACAATTCAAGTTGTCTGACCCATATCCTGTGTTTTGGCTAAGGAAATGAGACTTACATGACCATGTTGTGTGCCAGTCTTGGTCAATTTTCATCTCTTTACCGAGTGCTAGCTCCGCTCCATTGCGTGGTTTTGGAGAAGGAAATGGGAGGAAGAGAAATCTGCCTGTTTTGGCATGAGTGGTCACTTTGTGATAGAAGGTGGCTTTTGGTGTGTTACATTTGAATCGCTCCTTACAAATTAGGTTGTAATTTTTAGCTTGTATTAATCTGTGGCCTTTCCCTACACATGTGAGTTGTCTTGTTAGTCAATGGTCTGTGTCTTGTGGCAATTAAGTGCATTAACTGAAAGAGAATACATCAGAAATGAAAAGGATAGGAAATGGAGCATGGAGGAATAGCGAGCTACTGGAAAATAAATAACCTAGATTTTTTGAAAGATTCCATTAATCAGTTAATGGTGAGACCACTGGTTTTCTAGAAATTTTGGGGAAAGGATTTAGGTAACATTGAAAACAATTACACCGTTGCATAAAAAGAAGAGATTCTTGGAAGCATGCAGATGTTTGTGAGATACATATGTACTCCTAGTGAAGGAGCATGCGTAAAGAGATGCCAGTCTCACTTCCCCACAGCTGGCGTTGTGTCTTCAGTATTTTGTTTTGCTTTCTCAGTCTTCACATGGTGTCTGAAACCAGTTTCGAGATGTGGAGAAGAGAGAAGTTATGGATGCTCCTTCTCTGGAAGTGTTCTATGATGCGACTTCTCTAGTAGGTATTACTTGGACACCTAGTTCAGTCCCATGGACACCTTCTTTATGGTTAGGGCATGATAGGTTTAACTTGCTTTTTGGAGTTAGCCCCACAGTTTATATGTGAAACTCCCTTTGAACTTAAAGGGATTTATTTCAAGTGTTTTGCTTAGCTGCACGCAATGGAGAGTCTTTTGAGACATACTTTGAAAGCAGTCTGCAGTTCTGCAAAACCGGGGGGTATTTTTGACTAGCTCTGAACACCCTGATATATCCACTGCCTCCACTGACCCGCAGGCACTCAGTTTTCCTTTTGCACTCTCAGAAGTCTGCTAACGTTGTGCGGTAACGTTCTGCTTATCACTTCCTGATTTGATCCACAGTCTAGAAAATCCCTGAACTTACGAAGCTGTAGGAAACATCAACTTAAAATGCCATCCTCAGTATGTTTGTGGAGTGATACAGTAATAGGACAGACTTAGGTGCTTTTCTTTTAATTTTTTCTTCTACTTTGTTCCTAATATTTTATTTAAAATAATCCTACAGAGGGCAGCAGCAGTCTGTGGGAAAAAGGACACTGGACTGAATGTTAGGTAAAATGTCAGTAGAAAAAAGCACTACCAGACTTTGAGCATTGCTGCATGAGATCAAAGGAAATGTTTGTTTTTCAGATTTATTGAGAAGGCAGTGCTAATAATGTCAGGTTTCTCTTAAATCGTATTAGAAAAAAAGAAGAAAAAAGAATACGTGCATGCAGATTCATGCACTCAGATTAAATAAATGACTTTTAATAGCAGTGTTCTCGTGAATTTATTGATAAAAGTCTCACCAGAGGGTTCTGAAACCAGATCCTGCTGACTCAGCTATAATCTGAGTTCTGCATGTCTCGATTTTCAGGTGTGGATTTACTGTATGGGCAGAACAGCAAAAGAAGCGTGCACTCCTCTGGTTGATGCTCCTTTTATTTCTTTCAGATTGTGGGTAGTCCCTTTCGAATGCAGTACGTGTTTAATCACTGTCTTTTCTTCTGTAAAGGTTTGTCACTGTACTCACAAGGATGCATCGTGACAGGACAAGAGGCAATGGGCACGTTTCTTAAGGGGAAATTCTGTCTAGCGATAGGAATAAAATTCTTCCCTGTGAGAAGAATTAAACATTGGAGAAGTTTGTCCAGACAAGTTGTGGGATCTGCCGTGCTGGAGATGTTCAGGACTGGCCTTGACGGAGCCCTGGATAACCTTGTCTAAGGCCCTGCTTTCAGCTGAAGGTTGGAAGGAATGATCTCCAGAGGTTTCTTCCAGCCTAGACTGTTCTGTGATATCTACAATTTAAATGTACAGTTAGTTTCTTATGAGTGTTAGAAGTATTAAATACTGGACATTGACTAAACAGTTAGCAGGGATTCGTTTAAGGGTCTCTGGGCAGGGGGTGGAAGAGGCAAAGCAAAACTGAAGTGTGCTTCAGGACTGATAGTTCTACCTGTTAAGGAAAGTCTCTGATGTTTTGTAAGTGTCCTACATGCCTGCCTTATTTAAATGTTCCATGTTTTCCCTCCTTCCGTGCTCAGTTCTGATCTGTTGTTGCACAAAGCTGTGTGTATTGCGATGTGATGCAGGGACACTCAAACCAGTCCGCGTTGTACCTGTCACCCTGCTGGCACAGCTGAAACGCTTCAGTGCCGAGGGTGGCACAGAGACTGAGGGAAGTACAGGGACCTGCAGATCCCGAAGAGACAGGGTCTCGTTGCAGTGGCATTGCATGGATCAGACCTGTGTGGAGCCAGCAGTAAGGGGCGAGTATTAGCTGAGTCCAGCTCTGAGCTCTGGCACATACAAAATTACCGTGTTTTTATGCCTTTAAATACTATTTCCTTTTAAATTTTTTATGAAGTATAAACTAGTTAAATAGGAAGAGATATTAAGGTATTTCAAAAGACAGTTAAGGATTTTTTCCTATGACTTTCAAACTTTGTGTTATCAAAACAGGACTGACTACCAAGGTAGTAAAATGTTAGCAAGGAAATGTAACCTCCACTCCAGTGAGCAAATCGGTCTTACTGGTGTGTGGTTACATATGCCAAATGTGTGCTATAAATGTGTGTGCTTTATATGTAGGCAGTTATATTTATCGGTACAGTTCCAGAGGACATGGCATGTCTCGTCATAGCTTTAGTAGGAACGACTCTTCAAAGTTAAATCTGTGTAGCTGCAATGCGAGTTTCACAGCTGGACGTATGAGAATCCGCGTGGTACTGAACTCCTGGCGCTGCACTGCTCAGGCAGCCACCGAGAGATGCTCTAGGGTGCCTGTATGTTCCTGTTCTCTGAATTAGCAGGCATCGATTTAAAATAAAAAAGAGTTTATTTACAAGGTAATCTTTTATTTTTATTTTATTTTTATTTTTATTGATGTTCATGCAAACCATGGTTTTTCATGTCGACTTTACTGTGAAATCCATATTTATTTATTAAGTCTTCTCTTGTATAAACAGTAGAAAATCCTAAATCTGGAACTGAACCACTTGAAATTTCTCCTCCTAATGTATTGTTTCATATTAAATCCGGCTTTGACACAAAAAGTGGGAATGCACTCTTAAGGCTTAGTTCTGTGTGATACTGAGCTTGTCTTGAACTCAGCGTTGCTTAAGGTCATTAAAAGTGGCAGATTTGGATTATGTCAAACTCTCAAATTCACTTTGAAAGTGCTGCTTTAGAAACAGAGAGAAAAACTCTCGTCCTTATGAGGTGCAGGGTGAGAAATGAGCATAATGAAATCAGAACTCTGAGTTCTTGTGGGAAATATCTTGAAGGCAAAAATTTTCGGTAGTATTCGAATGGGCTTTGAAAAAGAGGAATGCTGATAAAACAGAGTAGAACACTGCAGAATTAGGGGTTTGGAAAAGATCCTTTGCAGTTCGGTATTGAAAAGGTTAATTTATGTTCTTTGTCTGAAAGAAAGGTTAATTCCTGGTTATCTACAAGATACCTGTAGATAGTGATAGTTGTAGTAATAAGGATTCTTTATTACCCCTATAGATAGCGTATGAGTACCCATTTGTTTGGAATTTGAAATTAGCTCAAATCAGACCACAAACTGGATCAAAATGTTAAGAATGAGGATGATTAGCCATGGAAAGAGATTAAATCAGACATAATGAGTCAATATTTAATATTTGCCCAGAGCTGATGTTCAGACAGAGGTTGCATTTTTGGCTCAGAAATTACCCAGTGAAGTTCTTTGAACCCTATTATCTTTAAGATCAACTCAGATGATCCTAGTAGTTTTCTTCAATGAAAAATCTTTCATTTAAGCGCATAAAAATGGAGGACAAGCCGTCTTCTGTAGCTGCACATAAAATCAGATGAAATATTTGATGTTCTGAATGACTGGGTTTGGCTCCTGTACGAAGTGCAGGGATGGTCAAGTGATGTTGCACAAGCTTCCTCACTGGAACCCTTATGTTCTGGTTAACCTCATGCAGTTTTTCCACTCCAGTTAAATTAATAATGATGAACAGAGACAAAATCCAGGCTTTTGCCTTTGTGCCAAATAATAGTATAAGAATTTTTAAAAAAAAGCGGTGAAGAAATTGCTCTGAGACTTGTAAAGCGTGGTAGAAATTCCTTTTAGAGAGTTAACGTTTTATTTCTTTTTACCCATTTATAGTAGCATCCTTGTAGAAGCTTGAATGTGAAAGCGGAGGCTTTTTCTGGCCCCAGGTCCAGGGGTAGTTATCACCACAGCTACGGCAGAGGAGCTGGCGGCTTCAGCCCCTGTGGCGTTGAGCCAGCTTGACTCAGGGCTGGCAGAAGGCTGCGGGGACGGCTGAACAGTCAGTCTCTTGCGAGCGGAAGCTGTGGATGTGGCCAGCTTGTTCCAGTGCTGCCTCATCTCCCCCTTCTCCTCGCCGAAGGAAAAGCCATTCCTTTTGATATTTAATGCTTGAGACGATCAGGATAACAAGCATTACATTTAAAGCAAACAAACCTACTGGCTGTTTTCTATTCGGTGGTGGTCAAGATGTCAGCTACGGTGTGAACGTTTGGGTGCTGGGCATGTTAATGACCAGCCTGGACTGATGTGAACTCATTGCAAAGGACAGTTGTCCTCTGGAAGAAAAAACTTTAAATAAATTTTATTGTCCCTAATTCATACCAGCTCTATTTGTAGCTACCTTATAAAATTTTTCTTCCTGTAGGAGAAAATGATAACATTCCACTGTTGGTAAATCAATCTTTTTGTGCCTGAAATAGCAGTTGTCCTCTATGGTTTTGTCCATTTTAGTAATCAGGCAAGAGGAGTTATTAGGCAGGATTGTTTGGCTGAATAAGAAGAGTTAAAATAAAAGCAGGACCTCTAGCTGTGGTCTTGCAGGTGGCTTACTGCAGAGCCTGTGCTCTTCTACTGCTTGGTTTTTAAGCATTGCGGGAAGTTCTTTTACTAGCGTCGCACTGAGTAACTCCAGTTTTTGAGGTTCATCAGGGTCTGTGGTGGATCACTCTCATGTTCAGAAACTATCTTGAAGCAACAAAGGGCGCTTTTCGGAGAGCCCAGTGGGTGCTCTTTCTGGAAACCAATCTGAAAACCACTTGTGATGTCATTCCGATCCATTTAAAATGTCATTGTAATGTTGGTAGCTCACAGAAGCTACCAACAACATAATATAACAGTTGTTATAGTATATAATAATTAATATATATAACTGTGTATCTATAACAGTCGTTATAATCAGTCTTAGCATTTTCAGTGACTGACATCTTTTACTAATCGAAGACTGAATAGTCCTGAAGCAGACAGGTACGTGGTATCTTACAGAAGAGAATTAATGCAAACCCACAAAGCACTCCCGTTTTTTTACAGTGCTCCCAGTGGAGTTGGTCACTGCAACAGCTGGTGGCACGCAGGCGTGTTGCTAAGCAAGACAGAAATGTGAAATAAGGCCTGGTATCTCCAGCTGTGTCCTTCATAGGCAGTGTGCTGCTCTGGCTTCCGAGTGAGGGTGCTGACAAACTTCAGTTGATGGTGAAAAGGCATTGACTCTCTTGGTACAGACTGCCAGATCATCACTGAAATCGGCTTTAACCGTGCCACTGGACTAGCGCTGAGCCCAGCTCTGCAGGGAGAGGGTGGGGGAGAGGTGGAGTGAGGAAGGCTTTTGAAATCAGGAGCAGCAGAAAGATTTAACAGTTCTCTAGCGACTAGAGGAAAAAAAGCAGAGCTCTTGAGATGGAAAGATTCCTCTCCCTATCGATGGACAGTGTATGGATGTCAGAAAGCTGGGAAGTGACTTTATAGAATGAAACAGTTGGCTCATGCAACACATGGAAGTAAGCTAAAGATTTTTTTTTTTTAATTTTTTTTGGCAGTTATAACTTTATTCGTGACTGAAAATTGTGCCCATATAGATTTAGAAAAAATTCCTTTGTCTGACTTCTTGGAGCGGTTCATTTTACTCCTGTTCTGTATCTATCTCGTCTTTAGTTTTCTATTTAGATTTCTCTTTCTTTAGAAAATTAAATTAATCTAATGTTTACTTTTGAAGTGTTGACTTGGTAAGACTCTGCTAAAGTCACTAAGATTAAAAGGAATGAAAAAATGGAAAAGGTGTGGTTTTTTTTTTATTTTGAAGAGGCGTAAGTCCATAAAGTTTGAAACCAGTTTACCCACACCTTCATATTTTCCCTGGGAAATAGATGTGATTGGCTTCACAAAGTGAGAATATGATAATTTAACAAATCTCAGGCATTCCACTCTTTAAAAATGTCCAAATGTTTCATCTAGGTCAGGTATGAAGCAAACAGCAAATTCTGCTTAGTGCTTAGGATGCTGCCTCTGTGCTCGTCTGTGCTGGCAGTCGAGAGATGCTCTCTGTTTTTACAGACTGGGGTTTTCCCTGTAAGTCAGACTGATGATAAAACAAGTTTACATAATTTATCTCCACAACTTCATAATGAGAGTATTTGGTATTTTCTATCATTCTGCTGTATGCACTACCAAAAAGTGAATGCTGGAATAACCCAGTCCATTTTCTAAATCTGGTTTACATTGAAGGCATTTACCAAATGTTCAGTACGATTTATTTTGCCTTGGCTATAGTACAGTGATCGTGAATTTGATGTGGCAAGAGAAAAAACAGAGAGAGAAATGAAGGAGTTGGGGATAATCTGAAAGATACCTGGTGGTTTGGTTTCTGTTTTCTTCCTGGGAGAACCTCTAGGTTTTTGGTTGTTCCTTAGTCTAAAACTACTATATCCGTACACAAATTTGAGTCATAACTTTGCCATGTGCATATGCCTTCTGACTTTAACTCCGTTTGAAGAACTGTGTTTAAAATTGCGACGTTTGCAGCATACATTATATATTTATAGAATTGCATCTGTAAGTAACCAGGGGAGTCTGTGCTCCAACTCTGAAGCAAAATCAACTGTACCTGTACCCAAAAGGTGTTTGCTAGTCTGTTCTGAAATGTCTCATGACAGGGACTTGATGATTGCCTTAAGTGTATCCCTTCCAGTGTCCATTTGGTCTTAAAGCTAGCTTTTTTTAAAAAATATATAAAACTTGAATTCTGCTTAGCTAAAAATTAAGCATATGGTTGCTCTTCCTGGATCTCTGTCCTGTTTATAACGGTCTTCATAGATCTGAAGGCTTGAAATGTCTTCTCCCCTCGGTCTTCTCTCTTCTAGACTAAACAGTCTCCGCTATTTCAGCCTTCTTCTCATAGGTTCTTTGTGATAGATCTTTTATATGTCTTGATGGTCTCTTCTGGCCTCTTTCCAGTCTGTCAGTCTCTTTTAGGGGGGTGCTGGAGCTGGACACAGCACTTTGCCTGATGCATTACTCTAGTGCTGATTAGGATGGAATAATTATGTTCTGTCTTATATATGATACTCGTAATGTGTTCCTGAATGATGTTTGTTTTTTCCTAAGTGTCACATTATAGAGGCGTGTGGCTACGCTCTACTGTGACTCCTATTTCTTTTCTGTAGTACAGTTGCATATCTGATTATTTGACCTTTTGTATTTGAGCATTCAATTTCTCCTTTCTAAGCACAGAACTTTTCAGTCAACTTCAGTGAATGTAATCTTACTGACTCAGTCTACTTCTCCAATTTACCAAATGTATTAATGCCTCTACATTCCCCAAACATAAGGTTTGCTGGCTTATGTCGTAAGGTGACCCTCATGGGAGTCGTCAGTGTCAAACAAAATACTCATCTTCAGGCAATTGATTGAGATATATAGATATATAGATATATATATATATATATCTCCTGGGATATTGCTTGCATCCTTTCACTTTTTTAATCAAATAAGTTTTATTGAAAGTTGGCTCGTCTTAGTGAATCTTTAGTGACATATTTATGTTGGGTGCGTGCCCATAAAACAGCTTAAAGACTGTCAGAATATAACAAGTAGTATGGCACGTTTATGGGACGAGATACGAGTATGCAGTAAATCATATTCGTGCTTAATTTTACAGCTGCTCAGCTGGCTGAATTGGGCATTAAAGAATATGTCCTCTGTTGCCTAAACAAAAGCTGGCTGAAGGCTTAATCACAGCTGAAGTGGAGCTTTGCAAGACTGCAGAACTTTGCCATAGTTGGTATAAGCTTTAGGAGTATCTAAAACAAGCCAAAAATTTATGTAAATAAAAAAAACCCTAAAAAAATTAGCCAGTGACTTGTTCTTAACTGTATAGTTCATGAGGATCAAAATCTTGAGCTTTGAAGTAAAATGTAACCTTGAGAAGCTTGCCCAGTGTACATCTGCATAGCTATATTGGAGATAATGGAACCACGTTAATTTATGCCAGCTGAAGAGCTGGCCTAGCATTTCATGCCCTTTACAGTTACTTGATGTTTCCTTTTAAAATAAATATTTGTAGTTTCTAGTAAATTTATTGCTGAGTGAATTGTGCCAGGAGAACAGCCATGGAAATAAAAGTTCGCTGTTAAATCATAGGAAAACAAAGAGCAGTGGTGCGATGTCCCAGACTTCTGTAAGTGCCAGCATGTTTCTGCCACACCTGTAGAAGCCTCCTCTCCCTGGGTAAGAGCATCGTTCAGCCTCTCTGGTCCCTTCCATTTGTGGCTTCTCTGCTGAGCCTTTTGCCTGTTCCTTGTCCATAACCAAATACACCTAAAGAATCCGTGACTGGTGCCAGAGAACTGCCACCAATTCTGAAGTGGCTGATGAGCAGAAAGCCATGGCCCAACCCTTAATTACTGTCATGAGTAGTAGATCGTTACCTGCGTGTTGGCTTGGTTTGAAAGATCTGGTGCTACCAATTGTAACGTAGTTTCAATGACTGGAGAGGAAGTGAAGACGACCCCAGTATAAATAGTACTATGTGTCTGTCATCTGGTTCTGGTATAAAAATGTAATGATTTCTGCATATTTATGTATTTACACATGTAAGTGTAAATGTAGATGATGGTAAGGCACTGGTATTTCTGTACGGTTTGGTTCAACTCCTCTGTTTAAACACAGAGTATCCATGTTTTGGAGTGCGTTGGTATCCGCCAGTTTGCTGCGTACAGCTGGGCAGTTGTATGACTTCTCACTGAGTAGAATAAGGCATTTCTGAGTTTAGAAAGTACTTTAGCTTGGCGTATTGACTGATCAATGGGAGCTTTCTTAAATACTTTTTTCTATTGCCTTTCCATTCTCTGTTAAAAATCTGCTTCCAGTTCTGCCTCCGAGGTCATTCCAAGCCCCGGCTGGAGCCGCTACTAATAGTCAGAATAGACCAGTGGGCAGTATGTTCCCTAAGTGCAATTCTCAGACCGCTGATGTGTCGATGGCCCATTTCATATTACCTGCCCATAGGAGAGATGTGTCAAGTCAAGGCTGCTAAGTGTACATATCGTCCACGCCAGCTATGTATAAAATCTAACGAAAGACTCTGTAACAGCTCCCTGCCTGGAATTCATTAATGCTTTTGAATAACTCTGTTACGAGAAGTCTTGGGGGGTTTGATTGTAGAAATAACGAGAAGAAAATGGAGAGTAATGAACAAGAATGCTATTTGTCTAGTTTTGAATGGAGAGCGTGACTTGTTTTGAATGGCACGGCAAACTTGGTTTCATTATTTTTATGATCATTAACTGGTATGTGGTCGATAGAGGTCCCTCCAACCTCTTTCTTATGGAAATGTGGACAGCATTTTGAATTTTACAGTAACTAAACAAAAACAACAAGGAATTCAAGTGTCTTAGTCGGTTATGTCAAGACAATGAGGAAAGCATCGCCTGTGCTCCAGTTTTATTTCCCTTCACCTCAGCACATACACTGAGTCTCGACGATGTAAACCAGTAAACAGCAGAACTGTTGTTTCAGCTACTGGAGCTCCGTGTGAATGAAGGGGACTTTACAGAAATGTGACAGTTTAGTTACTGACCAATCCGTGGTTTTCAGTAAGGGGTTTCAGAGGTGCAACACATTTCTGTGAATACACGGAATTGCTATTGAAGATACAGAGGTTACAACACTGAGCTTGAAGAAGTAGATATGATGGAAGGAAAGAAAAATATCAAGGAGTAAAGGTAACTTTTGTCTCGTGTTACAGTAATTTAAAACACCCCAAAACGGAAAGCCAGTAGACAGAAGCTGCAGGAACCAATTCTGCTCAGCTTGGTGAAGTTTTTGTCCTCAGCACAGCAAAACGTTTCCTATCCGGGCTTCTCTCAAGTTATGCAGAACTTCCCAATCTGGCAATCTCCGCTTGAAGAAAATGTTTTTGTTGCTATTTGTTGTGGTCCAGAGTAGAAGAGACAGCACAAAGCTTCAGTCACCTTGTGGGTGGAGGCCATGCCTCTTGCCCACTCAGAGCTGGTAAATCAGGCAGTCCCTTCCACCCAGCTGTAGTTCTCTCCAGCCAACAGCGCTACAATCGAAATAGAAACTTCTGTGGGCCAGAAGAGTTGTACTTCTGTTGAGGAAGGGCTGCGTGCCAGGTTGCTCTTGTTGGGAACGTTCTGCTCTACCTGCTTGTGGTTTGGATTATGGAAAAATTGTGATTTTTATAGTCAGCTCCTGGCAGAAGTGCAGGCATTTCCATCCTGCAGGGGTTTGCTGAGCATGATAAATTATTGCTGAAGAGAATAGCTCAGCTAAAAAGCTTTTCTCTGTAGGACTCTTTTTTGTAGTACTTTGAAGGAGAGTCTTCTGGTCGGTGGATGGGGAAGGGTCAAGACTTGCCAGTTATTCCTCTAGATGGAAAATTATGAAACTACCACAGTGGTTTCTGCAGTTCTGACACTATAAAGTCATAGAGCAGATCTGCTTTTACTTCCTAAATGAGAATTTAGTTGTGGATTTGCTTTTAAACTCGGTTATCTAATCTGTGGGCTGGACTAAAAGATGTTTCTCTTCATGAGAACTTCTTGTTTTTCCCATAGCTGTGAAATAAAAAATGACAGCTCATTCCTTCTAAAATGGATAAAAACACTGTTAAGTTCTTGACCCTCCTAAGGAGAAGTAATGTAAGAGTATCCTTTGTCTTTGTGTTGCCTTTCATGCTTAGAATGATTGGGTTTGAAAGTTTTCAGCTATAGTGAACAAAATCCACTTGCTTAGAGTGAACATGACAAATGATGGGAAATTGCATATATTTTGACCTTATTATAACGTAAGCTCTCAAAGACTTCAGTGGAAGAATGAAATTATAAGCCTTCAGACTCTTGTTTTGTTTTGGTTTTTTTCCATGACAAATGGGTAGGTTTGCAGACACAGTGAAGACTTTGCAGGAGCAGCTGAAATCAGATTTACCCATGCTACAGTGCGTATTGGCATTGGAACTAGACCACCAACATCTTTTTTAACGGGAACGTTAGGAACAAAATAGATTTCAGGCCAAGATTTGACTTTGAAAAGAGGAAGGCGATCGTTATTTATTGTAGACTGTAGCTTGGGTTTGAAAACATTTCTTTTATGGTCAGTTTTAGTTAATGCAGGTTGCTGAAAAAAGAAAATATCTCCCTCACAAAGGAACACATGGGAAATAATAAGCTTATTAATCGAAGGCATGAAACCTGCTCTCCTTTTCATGAAAGAAGGGCCTATGCGACGCTGAATAAAACTTTCCCCTTTGCATGCTGATGTGTTACCCACGTATTGATGTTACTGCTTCATTAGGAAACCTAGCGTTTGAATCCACAGTCTGGCAGCAGAGCCCTTTTCGTTTACCAAGACTGGTCTGAGGAGTAGAAGAGCCAGCAGACCTGTTTGTAAGAAAGAAACAGAGAATCTTAAAAAGACAGTTGTTTTCTGAAGCTGAGGCCATTTTTCAGGAGTGTGTTTTATGATGACCTTTTTATTTCTTGCATTAACTTTGCATGGTGCAATGTAACAAAAACTTGAGGACTTTGAATTTCAAGTTTCACTGTGTGTGGACCTGAGTATGAATCAAAATCCACTGTACTTGTGTAAGAAAATATCTTCTTTCCTTTCCCAAAGCTTAACGTGTATGTTTAAGGGTTTCTGAATGTTTTTCATTGGTATCGGATGTGTAGCATCCAATATTCACAGAATTCACTTCCTGGAAAATCTTAGGTAGAAACTCTGTAAATTCCATTAACATCCCCACATATTCATTTTTTTAAATGTTACAGTCATGGCATTGTTGTCCTAATTCTGATTTCTCTGACATGTCTGTAAATGAGGAGCAACTGCGTAAATGGCGTTGCATTGTACTCATCCTACGCCGCTGGCAACGGAAGCACAATGAAGTTCCAAACAGGAGGGTGTATGTGGGCGAGCTGGGGACAAAGCGAGCGCTGTGTTTAAAAACAAACAAACAAACAAAAGTGTAGTTTGGTCAGTGGCCAAACAGAATGTAAAAAAAAAAAAAAAAAAAACAAAAAAAAAACCAAACTGAAAACGTTCAGAGAAAGCAGAAATGAAAAGATTCTGGATTTTTGCGGGGAAATAAATTTTGAGAAATACTTTTGGATTTGGAAAAAAATCCATTTCACTTGATCCAAGCAAAGCCTTTTCCCAATAACTCCGTGGGCTGGAGCACTCACCTGGGCTGTTAGGATGAAGTTGATGCCCCAGATGACCCGACACCTTCCATTCACTTCCAGGAAAACGCTGTAGAGCTCATCGGAGGCCTGTTTGGAGGTGGGTTGTCTCCAGTTTCCGCTCCCACAGCTGATCTGGAGTGTGTTAGCAGCGAGCTCGGGTTTTGAGGTGGAGCTGGACTTTACGGCTGGGTTATGGACCACAGCCTGTACTCGGGTGACTCTTACCTCGGGGGTGAGCCTCTGCCCACGGGTCCCAGCTCACGCCAGGGCTCTGTGTAGGCTCAGAGTTCTGCTGAATGCAGGATGGCTTTGTTCATACCGATACACGCCTTGCCTGTATTTTCCTCAAACTGTTGTTGAGGATCTTTTTGAGAATGCAGTTTTCTTTTCCAAGCCTGTTCCGTTGGCTGCGTGCTCAGACTGAACGCCGGGTCACCCCGAGCTGGGTCTGTGTTGCTGCATATGTTGTACTACCCGAGGGGGCAACCAGCGCTTCCCCCACTTTGTGCTGCTTTCTCTATATGTACGTAAAGCAATAAGCACTACTCTGTAGATGTGGGTCCCTTACCTTATATTGTCCCCGTCCCATTACACCTTGTGACTCAGTTTTTTTGTGAAAATAAAAGGTTCCCTGCCCATATGGATTAGTGCATTAGGTTCATCCCTGGACCCAGTTGTAAATTCGTCCTAGGCGTGTTCGTGAATCGCAGACAGCTCTGATGATTTATGAGCATGGGTATGCTTTGTGCTGAGATTTTTTTTTTTTTTTAGCGTGATTAGGCCAGAGTGCATTTGGTTTAGGAATTTAGTGTTGGAAGTGCTGTGAATCTCCAGTTGCTGTAGAAGTATCCCGATACTGAGATAGGTAATGATTAGTTTTTTAAAAGAAGCTAAACAAAATAATTATAAATGATGCACAGTTGGGAGTTTTTTGAAGCTTGGGCATCTTCTGTGGAAGGCAGGCTGAGACAAAGGCTCGCCTGTTCTGAGCTTACAAAAGGAGCGTGGTGCAGCGTGGCAATGGGAAGTTGGTTTTGATGGGTAGGAGGACTTCAGGAAATAAAAATAACAACAAAGCAGCGGTGTATGGTAAGAGGCGTGAAGGCAAAAGCAATGGTGCAAAGCTTTTGGAAGCAGAGGGAGTAATGTTTCAAACAGCTTCTGAAGCTGTTGTGACCTTCCTTGCGCTCGCCAGTCACGGGCATTGCGCTGGGATGGCGAGTCCCTGCTTCCCCGTGTCCTGGGAGTCACTGTGGCTCCTCCGCCGTCGCTTCTTCAGTCCTCCTTAACCCAGCAGATGGAACCTAGCGGGCTTGAGCACAGCACTAGAGGACCAGGAGGCGTTGCTGCTCGGGATGTTCAGTGGCTTGGTTTTCCTCCTGTGCTGGAGTAAAGCAGGAGTAATGCCCTGGAAGTCAGCAGGCTGGCACCAGTTGAAAAGAAGTACGGTTCCTTTCTGTGGCTGTAATCCGGCTCTTGCTTCCTTCCAGCTCCGCGTGGGTATTTTGCCACAGGAAAAGGACTAGCAAAGCCAGCCAATATAATAGTTATTGGTTAATAACAGAGTTCTGAAGATCTTCTGACTTCAGTAATATTTTTTAAAGTATTATTCATTCCTGCTATCCCACTTTGTCCGTAACCGCGTGAAATGAGTGAGTTTATTATTAAGGAGTCTCTAATACTCTTAGAAACCCGATTCTGCGCGAAGTCAGGAAGATTTATGTGCTTTAAATCTTCCATAGATCTGGTCTGGATCAGAGGAGGGAGGGTGACAGAGCCGTATCTTCACTGAGCAGCTGAAAGTGAAGTAAAACAGCCCCTGTGTGGTTGCAGCGGCTCGTGATTTACAGGGCTGAATTCAGAGGGCTGCTTCTGCTGCCGAAAACGCACGCTCTCAACCGCTGTTGATTTTTGAATTAAAAAAATGCAGCTCTGTACACAGTTTACTTTATTGCTGGAGGGCAGGGAAATATAGGTAAGAGCCGTTAATCCCCAGCAGGCTGCTGGGCAGGCGAACAGACACAGATGACAAAAGTTAATTGGAAACATGAGCAGTTTAACAGAAAACATATTTGTGATAATTGAGAGAGTAACGTCTCCAGAAAGGAAACTGCAAAGAGAAACTTCAGAGGAGAAGTGGCCACTGGTAGGTGAGTGTGATTTTTCAAGCTCTCTCTAAGCTCCGAACTAATTTCTTAACAAGAACAAATAACACTAAAAGGAACTAAATAAAGAAAAGATTTGCTTTCGCTGAGGGAGGAGGGCTGCACAG
>Ga0181612_119246_pt1 | contig 16562 bp, 11 predicted proteins | sample HoacroProtozoa21_FD_119630 | JGI IMG/M metagenome (GOLD analysis project Ga0181612, IMG submission 119630) | Hoatzin crop microbial communities from Cojedes, Venezuel. Combined Assembly of Gp0051906, Gp0051904, Gp0051908
ACCCTCAGAGGGAAGAAGTTCTTCCTCATGTTCAGACAGAACTTCCTGTTCTTCAGTTTGTGCCCGTTGCCCCTTGTCCTGTTGCTGGGCACCACTGAAAAGAGTTTGGCCCCATCCTCCTGACACCCACCCTGCAGATATTTGTAAGCATAGATTAGGTCCCCTCGCAGCCTTCTCTTCTTCAGGCTGAACAAGCCCAGCTCCCTCAGTCTTTACTCATAGGAGAGATGTTCCAGTCCCCTCACCATCCTCGTAGCCCTCAGCTGGACTCCCTCCAGCAGCTCTTCATCTTTCTTGAACTGGGGAGTCCAGAACTGGACAGAGTACTCGACAGCCATACACCTACCTCTTCCTGGAGTTACTGGGTGGGGAATGGGCTCAGGAACATTATGGGCTCTACTTTCCTCCAAGGACAAAAGTACCTGAGCCAGGATAGGCAAGGTGACTTTGTGTTGTTGTACAGTGCAAACACCTCACCCCTGCCCACCTTTCTCAGTTGGTGTTCATCAAGTCTGCATTTCTAATAGGATGGTGAAACAGGTGAAAAAATGAGCACTAGAAGAAATAGCTTGGAAAGGAAATGGAGTGGCATTTTCTTTTGCAGGTACATGGCTTGTCAGCCCTCAGTAAGGCAATGGTGTTGCATTTACTCCCCAGCATGCAGAAGTCTTTAGGAAGAAGCTGTGAGCAGTTGCTCAGTGGATGTCTGCAGTACACAATGCTTTGGGGAGCTGCCCTGAGCAGCGCTTCCCTCTCCAGGCTGGGAGGGAGATGTGGTACAGCTGTCCTGCATGCCCTCCTTTGCTGGGATCACAGCTGAGGGGGTGTACAGTGTGTCTGGGCTTTGGTTTTGTTCATTTTCTTCAATGCAGATACAGCTGGCCCAGGGGAGTCTTTGCTTGCATGTCTCTTTTTGAAGATACAGGCAGAATCAATACTCCCAGGGAGTCTGTTCAGGGCACTGAAATGCTGTTGGATTTCCACCCTCCCCAGTGCATGCGATAGGGCTTACCCATTTACTTGGGCTTTCTCCAGAAGGTTGCATTAAAAGGAGAAAGAAAAGTACTCTTTGTATGTATCTAGCTTGTTTTAGCATAAGTATTTTTACTTCGTAAATGAATTTAGAAATGTGACAGACACAGGAATAAACTGAACATGGAATGAAAGAGAACTCCTCACCCAAAGTGTATTGTTGCTGTCTTCTGGCTCTTACCTACTTGTCACTCAGGCCTGAAAAAATGCCATTCAATTTTCAAGAGGATGAAATAGATTAAGTAAATTCACCCTCCCTCCAGTATTAAGTATCACAAAAGAATTTGTGCATTTCCCTCTGTGATTAATTATCAAATTCAAAGCAGCACTTCAGTGCAGGCTGGTCAGTTTGCATGTCCTAAATCCTGCTTCAGCTGGACTGAAGAAACTTTTAAATGCATCCCATGTAAAGAATCCTGAATTCAGTTCCTGAACCAGAATTTAAAACAGGAAGTAAAAAGCATGTAATTTATCTTAATTTAGTAGCTTTTTCATCCCATTTTCCTAAAATGTTAATGCTGACTGCAAAATATATAATAGAGGTTCTTTGCTCATTGAGCTATGAATTTGGCAGGTTGCACAAGCCTAAACCTATGATTAGGTTTTTGAGCGGGGGAACATAACAGAGTCCTCCTGTCTGTTGACAATTGCTTTATGAATGGGTCTTTTGCAAAGCCCTCTTTGTTCCAGATTAAAGTACATCACGGCCAGTTGTCTTGTGCTTTAGCAAATGTAACCTGAGCAAGACTTCTTGTGTTCAGTTAGAGAAAAAGTGGGTTCTGTGAAGTGCTGGGCTTGTAAAAATGAGCTTTGTGATAGATAGCACTGTGCTGAGGCTGGAAATAGAAATGCAGGCAACAGAAGTATCCACACAATTGAAGATAAGTTATACATGTGAGCTTGCTGGCAGAATCTTTATGTTTCAAGAGTTCAGACTTTGCACAGTTGAAGTGCAAAGGTTTTCACCAGTAACATGCAGACTTAACTCACTGGACTCCATGTGTCCTGCTCTGTATCCTTGAGCCACCGAGGAGATCCCCATGCAGCTCTCTGAGTTGAGGAACCAGTCAAACTCTAAATGCACACTGTATGATGCAAGAGAAAGTGATACTGGGTAGTACTAATACATAAGAAGTATCACTCTGGAAATGTGAATGAAAGAACTTCAGTGATGTGGAAGGGTACACACACATTGCTTCTGATACGAAAGGAAGTAAAACGTTTTAATTCTGAAACTCCTCGTGGCCCACCTGTGTGCCTGCTAGCACAAAAGAGATTTTCCTTCGTTTCCCAGAAGGTTCAAGGTTTGGTCATTTACTAGACAGTGACAAAATTACACGTGCTACCAATTTCCCACCTCGCAGTTTTACATCCTTAGTAACAGTGTAAATTTAGTTTGCTTGATAAGTTACTGAGATAAGGCCATCCTTTAAATTGTGCTCTTTGTATTAGTGCCATAAGCAGACCCCACATGTCTTTTGTTTGTTTGAAAACAGAATAAAAAACAAAAAAAGGAAATGCCCTGTTCAATTATGGTAATACCACAATATGTGTTGTGTTAAAATTGAGCTTTTTTTCTTTTCATTCTGTCTCTGACTCACTAACGATATTATAAGTTTAATTTCAGGTAGATTTCCGGGGTTTGTATTCCTAATAAACCATTCAACTTAAAGGAATTTTACATCCCCACTTAACTTTCATGCTACTTCATTGTTTTATTGAGGAGATCTATTTATAGAAGTAAGAAAGATGTGTTCTGCAAGGATCGGTAAATGCTCATCTCGGATTGAGTGATCTTATGTCTAACAGCTTTTTGCTTCTGCCCTGAGTGTTCCTCTGTCACACAGACTGAGTAGCCCTGTGCATGCAAGCTGTCCTAATGGTGTCCTTAAAGAGCCTCCAGGTATCAGTTAAGCCTTCCTCTATCTCACTGGGAATAATCCCAGTGGGAAATGATACTCAATTGCAGGAACATGCTTGGAGTGGAACCACTGAAATCGAAAGGAATTTTAGTCTCCTTACAAGCTAAGAGCAGGTTGTGCATGGAGGTGAAGGGGGCCTGGAGTAATTGACTGTTGTAACTCTATCCCAGACAAAATCAGGACATTCACGTAGCCTCCTTGGAGTCATGGTTTTAGAGCATGCTTAGGGTTTTGGGTTGCATTTCTGCCCACAGGTGTGTGTCTGGGCTCAGTGACTTTCTCAGCAAGGCATTAGTTTGTTCCCGTGGTGCGCTTGCTGATGAGAGACGCTTGCTCCTGAGCACCCTCTGTTTCGTGCTGGCAGTAGCTGCTCCTGAGAGACTGTGCTTTGGGATAGGAGCACACACACCCATGAATTTCTTAGCAGGCTTCAGCCCCTGCGTTGGTAGGACAGTAATACTATTGCTGAAAAAAATGGTTGCATGTTAATAAAGCCTAAGAGAGAGTTGCATTAGTTTCTCTCCAGATTTGGGAGAAAATCGTATTAATGTATTTCTGCCTTTTTATGTTTGGCATTAAATGTCTGACAGTGTATGTTTGACTGAAATTCATCCCTCATGAGCATGAGGGTTGTAGCTGATGGCAGTTTCTGTAGGTAGAGGTTGGTGGCGATCCGGATAGTTTTTGTTAGCCTCAAGTAAGCACAGAGGTAGTGTTAGGAGTGCAAGCCAGGCTACCACATGCCTCTGGTAGAGCAGCAGAGCAGGTTTGTGCTCATAAAACTTTTTCAGACCTATCTTCTGGTCATGGGTGAGACAGAAACTCTTGTTTTATAGCCTAGAGCATGACACTAAAGCTTCGTCTGCCTCTGTTTCCCATTCCTTTGAATTGACTACGAGGTTCTTGTCTCTGAAGACATTGTTTGGCGTTTGTACCGTGGATCCCAAGTGGGGCATTGATCCCCCTAGCACATCGGTAAGAGTTATCATGGTGGGGAAGATCGTAGCAATTGATAACAAGCTGAATGTGTAGCAAGGGGATCCCCCAACCTTGGGCTTTCAGGCATGGGTTCCTGGATTGGTTTGATTTTGTCATGAGATGTCACTGAAATGTTTTTCCTGGGACAGCAGCAGATGCTGAGAGTCTCTGAAGTATTTTGCACAGAACATGGATTGACCATCCCTCCATGTCCATTCCCAGGGGCAAGGGGGATGCCAGTGTCTCTTGTTTGAGGTTGATGCTACTGAGCATCAGTTCAGGCATCACTGTTTGATTTCTTGGGGAATCCCAGCCCTAGTAGCAGGAACACTGTGAGAAGAAGCCCCATCCCACCTTGTTCAAATGCACTGTTGGAAACACATGGCTGAGTAAACCAAGAGAAGTAATTTAGCAAAACAGAAGGACAGGTGGGAAAATAGTTTATTTCTTCTGTCTTTTACTGGCATTTATTGGTTTTCCATCTGGGCTTAGGTTGTGCAATGTTCTTGCAAGGTTTAAGTAAAGGTCAGCAGCTCGTTCAGGCGCAGTCAGTAATTACATTCCTGTGTTTGCAGTTGGGCTCGTTGCAGGCAGGGAGATCCTTCAAAGTTCAGCCCCTTTTTATCTTTGATGTTAAACCAATACAAGGCTGGCACTGTTGTTTTATTAGAACAGTTAGATAAAAGTAGACCTAATCCAGCCCTGAAGGTGCATTGTTGCTGTATTAACACATGAAATGCACTGCAATTAGTCTGCTGATATATGGGAAATATATGGAATTCTTGTGGTTTTGAACACTTCAAAAGTGCATGTTCTTCAATTTGCCTCTGAAGTGCATTGCTTCCTGAAACTTCTTTCACAATGCAAGCCAGGAGGCTACTGTCTGTTAGGGTTTACTTCTCTCTGTCTGTTAGCTATTCTTAGAGAAATATGCAGGCCCTTTGTGAGACACTTCTGTTAAGAAACCAAACAGATTGGTTTTAGTTTTCTTTTCGCCTTTCCGAGACGATTAGGGGAGTGGAGTCAGTTCCTACTTCCTTTAACAGACTTTAATATTGGTGTGTAACATTCAGGTGAATGTAACGTAACCCAAGTGTATTTTGTACAATGATAAACATTAGGTTAAAGATATGGATTCAAACACGCAGTGTTTAGCATGGGCAGCAACGTTCTTGGTTTTGCAGCGTAGACTGCTTTTGTGGCAGCCATAGGCTTATTTGGCACACAGATCTTTCTCTCTGCCTTTTTTTTTAAATTATGTGTAAATACCAGGAGGATGGTAGTGAGGTCCAAAGCCCACCTACACCAGAAGAGCCTTTGCTATGAACCACAGAGGACTTTGAATCCAGTGCTGACACCAGGAGAGCTGATCCCTGGCATTCCCAAGCCCATGTACCTGCAGAAAAATGTGACTCCTCTTGTGTTCAGTCCTGAGAATCCCACACATGGAAAGACAAAGTAAACCCATATGCAGGCCTCTGTTTTCTTTGGTGAGGTTGTTGTCCCTGCAGGAAATTAAATATCTTCTTGTATAAAATGTCATGAGAAAGAATGGAAATTACTTCCTGTCTTAGTGGAAATAACCATCAAAGACTCCATCTTTCCGGTAATCTCTATCAGTCTCATGGGCTTTCACAGAAGAAAAGAAGGTATTAAACACAAAAACATTATTCTTTTTCATTTAAGTCTAAATTCTGTGAATGTCAGTTTGGACTTTTTAGCCATCTTTTTCTCTACAGCAAGCTAGTAAATGCTTTACAAAGCCATATTTGTAGTCATTTGGGTTTTGTTTTATTAATTGAGAATCTGTGAAGAGCATCTGTTACTCTGTGTCCACAGCATCATCTCAGCCCCATTTGGTGAACCATTTTGTTGTCTTAAAAACATCTTTAAAGCTCACAAGAAGTGGTTAGGACAACAGCTGTAATTGGATTTGTAGTCCGGAGGATGTCTCTCTGTCTTGCTTCCCACTACTCTGTCAGACAGAAGGTAAAGCAGGGGAGACGAGAAAAAACCCTATTCATCATCTTCTTTGTGAACTGCTGTGGTGAAAAGGGATGTCCTGCTCAAGCTACTGCCTGGCAGGAGGGTGCACAGAACTCCAAGTGTTCACGGCTTGCTGGCTGCTGTTGGCTGGTTGTCTCTTCTTACTGGAGCGAAACCAGTTGTCCTAATAAGCACTGCTCAGACATCAAGCAAGACGACCAAATTTTCTCTGAAGAGCAACATGTGATACGCAATTATCTTGCAAAGCTTTTACCTTGCAAGTTTTTGGAACAACGCCACGTCTCTGGGAATTCGCTGCTGCGTTAGTTAGAAAGGGTTATTTGATACAACTGGAAATTGCCTCTGAGGCTGGAGATCTCAGCTCACTAAATCAGCCTGACATTTGTTGATGAAGAGTGTGTCAGCTCAGGCGCAAGGCAAAAGTTCACAAAACACATTGCACTGGCGCTTGGAGAGCTAAACAGCAGTAAGGTTGGACAGCAGTAGGCTTTGGAGCCTTTTGCCTGAGTTGGCACTCACCATCATTGTGCTGGTGTAATGAGTTTAGCTTGCTCTGACCAACTGACCTTAGCTCTGAAATTACGAACAGTTGCCACCGCAGTGTTAGTACTGTGGGTTGCTAGAGTCAAGTGGAGTTGAATGCCTTCTGGGTGCTTGTTCAAACAGCTGAATTCAAGTAAGGCTGGCATTCATGTTTACCCATGTTCAGGCACCACGGGAATGCTTAGTGGTAAGCACAGCATGTACTGATCAGGGTAACCCTATTGAAATCAGGGACAGGGCGTGAGCTGTGTCTGCAAGCAGGTATTTGTGCATTTGGAATAGTGGCAGTAGACATTTTGCGGTAATCCCCCAAGAAGCAAGCCCCTCTGGGCTGTCTGAGACCTTCCACACTTCACTTCTCACTACTGAGGTGGTGTAGAATTAGTCCCTGATGCCCAAGTTGTGTAACAGACTTAGTTTGCTTTAGGGCTGGATTGTGGGGTGGATCAGTGATAAATCTCATATTAACAAATGAATTGTAAAGGAGAAGTGTGAGGTGGAAGAAAGCATTTGAGATGAGGGTAAAGCTGCGCGTTCAGAAGTGCTGCAGGCTAGCTGTGGTAGCTGAATGAATGTCGGTTGGCAGCTCCTTCAAGGGCATCTTTCCTCCTACTGCTGTTAACGATGGGATTTTCCTAGATTGGAGGAAAGAGCAAACAAAGATGCTCTCTCTCTTCTGTGCTTTCTCAGTTTGAAATCACACGTTGTTATGAGCGCGGTGAGGGACACGTTTCCATTACAGCAGCTACCTCCTCATTCCCTGTCATCAGTGCTGAGGTATCTTATGTTCATGCAGAGTTTTAGGCTGCCATCAGTGCTCTTGATTTGTATATTCAGCATATCCTAGAACTAGGTTGTTCTTCTCAAATGTGCTTTATGTGTGTGACCACAAAGATATCCCGAAACCTCATCTCATTTCCCTTGGCTAAAGCAATAACACTAAATTCAGTGATGACTACTTCATGGATGAACCTTTATTTATTTTGGAGATTTATTTCAAGGGGTATGTGTTATAGAGGGCTCTAAGGCATAAAATTATCAACACATATATAATCCTACTGTGATGCCATTGATCTAATTCAGATTTCTTCTTTGTGTAAAGACGGCTCTGTCCACATCCCACCACTTCCTGAATGTCTGTGGTCTGATGGACCCATGGCATTAGAAAGATATCTTTAACGGTAAAGAGCCAGTGACTTGATGGGATGAAGCTGATTGCAGTCACAGGGATCTGGCACAGACAAGGTTACAGAGGTTAACATATCAGAAAGGAGGCAACTGCCTTGCCAAGGGTAAGCTGATAAACATTAGCATGTAGAGGGAAAGAAGACCGAATCCTGGAACTGTCACTTGGGCTAAGGAAACACACGCTATAATCACAGAAGGCATTTATAATTGTTACTTTTCAGAAGAAATTCCTTCACTAGATTACTGGCAAATGGTAATTTTACGGTAATGACAAATTGCAGATGTATTCTTCAGAATCATGGAAAACAGCTGGAACTGGAAAAATGCATTGGTTAATCTCTTTAGCATGTTACTCTTTCTGTTTAGAATTTCAGAGTCCCACAGGATTAGTTCTAGGACCTGTGCTGTTCACAGCAACCCCAAAAAAGCAATCCAGACACAACAGTGGCCTCCACACTGGTTGTTTCCCGGGTGAAGGAGCTGAGAAAGGGCATGGCCAGCCCTACAGACATGTCCGCAGAGTCAGTGCTTGCAGACAGCCGGGCAGCCGGAGGGTAGGAAGGGGAGAACAAAAGGCATTCTGCTGCTTTCTATCTGCTGGAATGTGCAGGTTGTTTTTCCTTTGTTTAAAAGGACAGAGAGGAATTTGAAAAGAAATGGAGAAAGATAATCAAAGGCATAAAATGTGTTTGGCATGAGGATAGAATAAATAGAATAGCATTCTTCAGTTCCAAAAGAGATATCAAACAGGAGGGATGGCAAAGGTCTAGAAATTCACCGAGAAGGTGGAAAAGGTGACCAGAGAGAGATTCAGTGTTTCTCACGGTAGACGAACTGAGGGGAGTCAAAGGAAATTATCAGGCAGCAAATTTAAAATGAGCAAGAAATACTTTGCTCACATGACAAACAGATAGGTTGTGGAACTGAATGCCGCTGAGTATTGTGGAGTTATAAATGAGATCAAGAATTGGTGGAAGATAGGCCTCTCAAAGGTTATTTTAGAAACAAGGTGTGGATGCAACTTCTTGCTGTGAATTTTCTAAGCTATAATGCTGACAGCTGCCCCATTTTGTACCATGGCCCTAAGCTTGTAGTACCTGCCAAAGACAAGAGACAGGACTAGATCAACCCATGATTGTCTAACTAGATTTGTCCCACCATATATTTTCTGTGTTCTCATGTACACATAGATTGTGGTATTCCAAAAAATGTTTTTGCTTTTGTTGGTTTTGGCTGTGTCTAGACATATTTCTTTGGAAGGTTTCAGGTCTGTCCTGGTGTGGGACGGAGCTCCACAGATCAAGGAACAAAGTTTGGATCTCATTACGCATGACTCTGGTATGAGTTCTGTATTTCCTCTTCCTTCTGTCCCCACAGTAAATTGCTGATGACTTTCACTAGGTAGACTACAGCAGGTATATAAATATATATTCCTTAGAGGAAAACAGCATTGGAGGACATTAAGTAAATGCATCTGAATTAGAGCTACTAAAAATGCTTTATTTTGTTCATTTTTTCACTCTGTGAGGGACAAGCGAGCAGCTAGCTGTGGGTGTGGGCTGTTATGTGCAGTCCTGGACAGTAATGCTTTGGGCTTGAGATGCTGTATGCTCTGCCCATGTTCCAAACGGCATGGACACATTGCCATCTGCAGAGACCCTTCACGCAGGACTCCTGCTTCTGCTTCAGAAAGCCCTGATGTCCTGAAATCCTGGACAAACAAGCTGTACTGGGTGATGCTGAAGAGGAAAAGGGATCCAAAATGTTCTTAACCTCACTTGTCTGCTATTAAGCCCATGACTGTAAAAAGTGCTGGGTCACCAGGATACAAGAGAAACTGCCTTGCCAATTGCAGTGGTTCCCGAGGCTTAGTAGTCTGCTTAGTGCTTAGGAGTAGCTGGAAGCTGTGCTTTAGTTATTATAATTGAAGCATTTAAAGTTTCCTTCCTTTCAACCTGCGGGTTTGTATCTGGGGCTCTGATTTCAGACCATCAAGTCAACCTGATTACCATTTCAGCTGCACCTTTTTTACTCTCACATTGTACTTTGTTCCTGTTTTTATCCGTGTATTCAAGATAGAGGGATAGGAATCAGGCAGATGAGCACTGCAGCCTTGTCATTTGACTATGTAATTGCCTTCTCTAAGAATTCAAGCAAGACTGTCTCTGTGGTACTTCTCAATTTAACACTGGTTGTGGATGAAATGCCTGGGTGGGCGGGGTTTGTGGAGACCACTGTCTACTTGCACCAAGAGAGTTGGTAAGGACCTAGAAAGCCAGGAGTTTTTCTTCCATGTGTCCATGATGCCATGGCAGAAGTGGCCATTTTTCTATCAGGATTATTTTAATATCTTTAAGAAACTTGCTTCTAAATCTTCATAGCTGTAGTTCTTTTGCATTTTGGTAATTTTCCTCTTTAAAATTTGCGACTATCTACCCGATGCCAGTGATTTCAGCACCCCACCCCACCCTCCCCCAGCTGGCCACTCCATGCCTGCCAGTTTGAACAGAGGCAGGGTCATGACTGCCTTTTCTACACCCACAGATCTCAATTAATGCTGGAAAAACAACTTGATAAAAGAGTTACGCTGCATTCACTGTGTCAACTGTGCAGCACAGAAAAGCTGCATCTGTTCTCGGTGGAGCCCTGGAGCTGTGTTCCCAGGACTGTTGTTACAAGAGGTTTTCCCTTCCATTTGGGAGCAGAAACTTCTCTTTCGAGCAGCTTTAGGTAGTGGGCTGAATGCATGCAGGACCTGCATCATCTCTGCTGCCTCTTTGAAGCCCCATCCATTGTGGTAACCGTCTCTTTTTTGGTCTCGTTCTTCTAGGGATTTCTATGCCCATTCCAGTCATAGGTTTGCAGGATGACTCCAGGGTGTTTGTAAATGGGACCTGTGTCCTCAACGATGAGAACTTTGTCCTCACTGGATCCTTCATGGCATTCTTCATCCCTCTCATCATCATGGTGATCACTTATTGCCTGACTGTCCAGGTACTGCAGAGACAGGCAACGGTGTTCATGTGTGGAGAGGTGCCCAAGCAGAGGAGGAGCAGCGCAAACTGTCTCAAGAAGGAAAACAACACAGAGAACATTTCAATGCTTCACAATCATGAGGGTGCATCGCACTTGAACTCTCCTGTAAATAAGGAGGCAGTGCTTTTTCGGAAAGGAACGATGCAGTCCATCAACAATGAGCGAAGAGCCTCCAAGGTCCTGGGCATCGTCTTCTTTTTGTTCCTCATCATGTGGTGCCCGTTTTTCATCACTAATGTCATGTCTGTCCTTTGCAAGGAAGCCTGCGATAAAGACCTTTTGAGTGAACTCCTTGATGGGTTTGTCTGGGTGGGGTACGTTTGCTCTGGGGTTAATCCCCTTGTATACACACTCTTCAATAAAACGTACCGCAGGGCTTTTTCCAATTACATCCGTTGCCAATACAAGACCAGTAAAAAATCAGCGCTACGGCAGAATCAGTGTCTGAATGTTGCTTCAACAGCTTTATATGGGAAAGATCTGACTTTAACTAGTTATCGAAATGGCAATGAACTCAATAGCATGGAACTAGATGAAGTTGAGGAGGGGCTTGAAATGCAACCAGGGACTTCAGAGCTCTCCATAAACAGCTGTAACGTTGTAAGCGAAAGAGTGAGCTGTGTGTAAAGGTGGCTCACACAGCCTTTTGCTACAGTGTATCTGTAGCCAAAATATATTGTGTACAAATGTAAGTGTTGGTCAAAGGACAATGTAAATATTGCATTCTGAACAAAGCTTTTTTTAAAAAAAAAAGGAAAAAAAGAGTGTCTTTCCAATTCAGTACTTAAAATCATATCTATTAATATACTGCAGTGAAGTTTAAGGTTCTATATTTACTGTTAATACTAGATCAGAACTATTAGTTACTTTGCATATGTCATGGACAAAATGTTTGAATTCTTCTTCCAGTGCATGAACAAAAATGCTGAATATTTATCTCAGGTGGCATTTGCTGGAGTCCAGAATGGCACGTTAATAGTTATATATCAAATACATGCTATTAGACTTGGTCAGTATAACTTTCTTTTTCAAGTTGACAGTAAATATATACTTTAAATCCTCACCCCTATTTGTGCCGCGTGAAGACTGTACAGAAATGTGGCAGAGAGACATCATGAAAGCATAGCGGCTGTGCAGGCACCTGGCCAGACATGTCCTGTTACGGGTAGTGGCTTGCTGCTGTGCTGGGGCAATGCTGCACTTCAAGGGACCTCTGTTAAATTTTGACTCCCTTGCCAATACCACTGTTTTCTTTGTGTTCCCCAGGAGGCCCCAGCTCCCCTATGGAATGCGAGGAATGCAGTTCTGGTGTGGTTTTGTGATCCTGGCTGGGGTCACTTGCACATTTGGAGGAGAAACATGCGAAACAGAGCGAACCCTGGTTATCTGCTTCATCCATTTTCTAAAATTCATAAATTTTATGAAGTGCCCCAGATTTACAAAAAACCCTCCTTTGGTCATATAGATTATCAGCAGCTCTGGTGTGGAGCAAGCTGGGCTCTGTGTGGATGGCAGTGCCTACACAGAGTGCTTGGATGATGAAGGTCTTTAGTTGACCTGGAGATGACTTATTGGGCTTTGTAAGAGCTCTTGTCTTCTCGGTCCTCACATCTATTTAGTCCTTAGCTTGTTTAGTATTTGCTTTTGTTTTTCAACATCTCAGGACTCACGGTGTTGGTGATAAAACACGTTGCTTTTGGTGTAGAACAGAAGTTGCTGTGCATGTGGTGCTGGTCGGGGTCAGGCTGTGAGGTGTGGGACAGGTCTCCCTGGCAGATGCTTAGGAGAAAGGCATAAACAGGGGTCCCTGCTTGTTTCTCCTGTCTCAGGGGGTGGTGAGCAGAGCTGGACAGAGTATGTGACTGGAATAATTTGCTGGTGATGTGGTTCAAAAGCGAGTAATGACCAGGGACAGGAAGGAAGCAGATCTGGAGCTAGTCTGCATGGAAGATTAATCTGGATTAACTTTTAAATTTGATTTATTCCATTTCACTCCCTAACTGAATTATAGTATATCATATTAATGCCACTTATATCTTAATAAAAGCATCCACACTGGGATGTAATGAAGTTTAAGTAATCTACTTTCAATTCACACCATGTATAATTTGAATTAATTTTCCTCTGTGTTCCTGTGTAGACAAACCCTCCAAGGCACCATGTCTTTCTGGCACTGTGTCTTTGGGGTGATGTCTCTCAATGTAATTTTTCTTGTGTACCGTATTGTCTGATGACAGATATTACCCATAAGGTTTTTACATCTTTATTGACTAATACACAAAGCTGCAGTACCCATCTAACATGGATGCTTTTAGCATCACTGACCGCCTCTGGCTATCAAAATCCTCAGAACAGAAAAGCTTACACTAGGCATGGATAAATCGCATTTTACTAACATGAACTGATTATACTCTAAGCTTGCTGTGTTCATACCACCAAAATCAACTTGTAGAAGAAATGGAAAATTCTACGAGTGCTTTAGCATAATGTTATGCTGTTAGGCCACTACCGAAACACAACATGCAGGTTGCATCTGCTGCTAGGTTGCTCCCAAGTGGATGGTCCTCCCTTCTCCCTCATCCCCTCCTGGGAAAAATCCATAGTATTCCCATCCAGGCAGGTGAGGTATCCCAGTGTGGAGTGGAGCTTACTGCTTGCAGAAGGCAGCAGAAATGCACCATGTGCCAGCCTGCTGATACTGCCATGGGCTTGAATGCTTGGGAATCCACTTGCCTCCCCAAAAAGTCTGGTAACCAGTAGGACAAACACTGGCCAGAGACACGAACTTGTGCCTTCAGTGACTGCCCTTTGCTCTGAGTCAGATTTGACCGTCTCAAACAGTACAGAAATATCAAAAATATGACATTGCTTTTTAAGTTCTTTTTTTCTTTTGGGTGAATTCGTAGCACATCTTTTTCAAATATGTATATGTGTGTATATATGTGTGTGGGAATGTGTACATATATATATACATACATATATAGATATATATTTAAAAGCCAACCAGAGACTTTGAAAGCATTTAGCAATAAGTTGAATTACAGTAGCTTCTAGCACATGTGTGAATAGGTGGTGAGTAGCTTATTTTCCATAGCATCCTCAAACGTGGTATAAGTTTACACACAAGCATTGTCTTTGCATAGGAGCCTTCATGTCTTACCCTTGCCGGTTCTGTTATATGGGCAAAAAGGGAAACTACTACATTTGGATGTAAATAATTGGAATTGAACAGAGAATTTACAGAATTTTTATAAATGTTTTTTAAAAATTCAGCACCAGAACTGTAAATATGTTGAGCATTGCAACTCAGCTGGACCCGTACTGATGTATGTCACTTGTTTAGATAAACAGACAAGGGAACTGCCTTACAGCGCCTGCGTTCTCTCCCGCCCAAAGGGTGATAACATTTTTGTGAATGGTTAAATACTGTCACTTACCCAACTTCCTTTGGGTCATTCATATCAGGGTTTTGTGATGCTGCTATTAATTTATTAAAGAAAGTTTGTTGGTTTAATCACTCTTAATTTTTTTTCATGGTCTGTCAGAAAATAAATAAATGAACGTGCCCTCTCTTTCTTTCATCTGCCCTCAATTAAAATCTTTCCTGAGTGAAAAATATGTCCTGACCAAAAAAAAAACCAACAGAAAATGAGGATAAGGGTGAGGATAACTTTCATTTCTCCTCCAGCACTTCAAGTATGGCCCACAGCTGCCTAATCACAGAAATTAGTGTCAGCAGATATCCCAACACTTCCAACCCCAAAACGTGTTAAATATGAAGACAGTGACAGTGACAAATTATTCCCCCTCTTCTCCTTGCTCCCTCCAGGAATAACTGTTAAAAAATGATATTTTTAAAATTACCTCAATTTGAAGAATGGATTTAGTTCTCTGCAACTTAACCAAAGTCAGGTTATCCCCATAGCAGCTTTGCTTCTCCTGAGCTGTAGTCGTTAACCTTGGTGGTGCCTCAAGAAGCCCTGCCCTGGGGCTGCCTGGTGGGACTATCTGCTGGAAGTCTTGTGTGAGTCCTCAGACTGCACCTCAGGTACAGTTTTGTCTTACGAATAGCGTGTTTTATTTCGAGTTTGGACTGAACAAGTGAAAAAAGTTCCTTGGAAGTGGTGCTGTAGGCTGAAATGTGTTGGTTGCTTGGTTTCCCAAAGCCGAGGGGAGATCGCAGGCAGGCTGCCTGTGAGACGGAGCACACACGTAGAGCAAACAGGCCACCCCACCTGACTTGCGTCAGGGAGTCTACCTGTGGAGTCAGCCCTTGAAGGGGCTTGCAGCCTTCCATACCAGAGGCCAGAAAAAAACAGGCCTGACTTCCAGACCTCAGCTGGCTCATCTGCATCTGTGGCAAGTTGCCCCACACAGCCAAGTGCGGGGTGTAGCATCCGTGGATGTCCCCAGCTGTGGTGGCGCTGGGGACCTTTGAGGGCCTCAAAGGCTGTCCCTTGAGGACAAGGGCTTACTCCTTCAGTCCTGTGCTCGCTGAAGAGAACATCGGCTACCCAGAGGCTGTGGCACTTGGGAGGTGATATGCTTCAGAGACAACGATGAGGACTCTCAAGGCATCCCACCTCAACACAGTCCTTGTTGTTTTAATGACTTGTGTGTCAGCAATAGTTTTTATCTGAGTGATAAAGGTGCTAATGTTAGGTGATGTGTGAGTAGTCAGCCTGAACAGTGTGGTTAGTGCCCTTTTCTCTGTAGAGACACTTGTGTCAACCATTAGTGCCTTTCCTCTGGACATCCCTACAAAGACATTCATCACTGGCATGGAGCGTGGCCAGTGCTCTTCCCTTCCAAGTCAGCAGGCTGACTGCAGTCAACTGATGTGCTGGAGCCACGAGAGCCCTGGATACGTAGACACAAATTCTAAAGGAAAAACATATTTTAAAGAAAAAAAGCAAACCACAAGCAGCTCTTCAGAAATACTTTTTAGCTTTGAGCTAATGAAGGGTGTCTGGTGCTCTTGCAGATTAATTATGCTAATCTGGCATTCCAAAAGTGGCATCCATCATGTGATAGAGATGCAGATGTCTCTTGGATGGATTTCCTCCCTGGGTCACACTATCATTAGGATAGCTACACACCAAGCCAGGAACAGCACTTGGCTTTGTCTCCATTTCAGACTGGGGCAGAAAAGGCATGAGAAGGTTTTTCCTGGGAAAAAGTGTGCAAAGATCACCAAGCCTTGGGCAGGTGCAGCAGAAGAACAGAGTTGGGCAGATGTAGACCCACATCTACACACAGGAACCCACAGATCTCAGAGCCCCCAGAAAGCAACAGGAGATGTCATCACGCTTCAGCCTCCCCTTGAAAAAATAGGAATAGCTGAACAGCTGGGGAGGAAACCAGCAATGGGGAGATCAACTGCAGCTGTAGGTGTCACTGTGAAATGTGGGTTGTTCTAAAGATAATGTAGTGGTGAGGGTCCATGTAGCAAAAAATGCTTTTGTTTTTTCATTTTTAACTATGAACTTGTTATTGACTGTTCTGCCTCTCCCTCATTTTTCTTTAAGTCTCAGGTCTCTGCTTGTTTGCTTTTACCCACACTGAAACTTGTGCTCCGAAGCTGTCAGAACTCGACAAAGTATCGATGTGTTGTGTCATTCCCTCTCTGTGCAGGGATGCTGCAATCCCATAACAACGTGGAGATGGAGAGTCTTCAGGTGTGTGATTTTAGATATATATGAGACAGATAATCAATGCACCGAGGCGTGCTTCCCAGTTAAAAGAACCACACCAGAAGATCTTTAACAAACAGCCAAGCGTGTGAGCTAGACACTGAAAAATTTTGCTTCAAACTGTCCTAAATCATGGGTTTTCTGATAGCAGGAGGATGTGCCA
>Ga0181612_154112_pt1 | contig 16561 bp, 11 predicted proteins | sample HoacroProtozoa21_FD_119630 | JGI IMG/M metagenome (GOLD analysis project Ga0181612, IMG submission 119630) | Hoatzin crop microbial communities from Cojedes, Venezuel. Combined Assembly of Gp0051906, Gp0051904, Gp0051908
ATGCCCTTGTCAAAAGCCCCTCTCCAGCCTATATATGGTATACTGCTCCAGCAAGCACACTTCATTTTATAATACTATCCTTCTCTTGCACTTGCAGGGCTCAGTTACAGAAGCGATACCAAGACCCAGACCCCACAGAGGTCTCAGCAAGCGTAAAGAAAACTCCCTGGCTCTCTCCCACTCCGCTGCTCCGCCCGTATGCTTCACGTAGGTGCGGCAGCACTGCCCTTGTGCCTGAGGTTCACAGCGACCAAGGGACGCGGCAGCAGCACCGCTGCCTACACCACAACACGTGCAAGGGCCCCTGTGCAGCAACAAATCCAGCACAGATCAGGCATCTGTCATTCATTCACCTTAAAACATAAGACAGAGGAAAGGAGACAATCAGAGTGACAGCAGTGCGGATCTTTCACGCAGTAATACGTACCCTTACGAGAGGACTACGCTCTGGTTTTTAAGTCAGCGTGGGCATCTTGACGTTTTGACTCAGCCATGTACATTCTGAAACGGGGCGAGATTTGAAGGATATTCATCTGCCCAGCAGTTTGGGAAATGGCAGCTGGCTGGAGAGGCATCAGCTGGCTTTACACTCAGCATTGACAGCCCCCGGGGGTACTCAGTATCGCTTCAGCTGGACAAAAATCCTAGGAATCTAGTCTGAAATATAAAGAGCCCACTCTCTAAGTCTTCAACAGTATCTTGTGGTATTTTATCTGCCAGGTGTTTTTACTGACCTAAGAAAACACTTCAGGTTCATATCCGACAACGACTTCTACAGAAGCACAGTGATTACTCCCCATTTACTCCCGAATATTCACAGAACATACACAACTTAGCACAGTAGAAACCCACTGCTTTATGGACCAGAGTTAGAATTGTTGAAGTAAGAGCCCTCCCAAATGTATCAGTAACCTCTCATACTTCTTGCACGCAAATTTCTATATAGACCCCCTAAAAATAGCAAGACTTCCTAATCTAAATCATAAAGTTCTGACACACAGAAAAACCTTCAGTCACTTTGTCATCAGAGCACATTTAAATGATTATCAAATAATTTTTGAAAATAGTAGGTATACATACTACCTCCAGGCAATTTCTTCTTTCTGCTATGAACATAAGATTGGAGCCTAGCTACTTTAATTGTAGCACACCCTACCTGCATAATGGCCACTGCCATAACAGGGTGTTACCTGTATCACAGCAATGCTTCTTAATTACATTAAGCCCCAGTGGAGTACCCCTAAAAGAATGACTCAAAATTCTCACTTTTGCAAAGCAACAGTCACAAAAAAATTGAGGTGTGATAACATGCTAACTATTCTACCCTGGAAAATCACAGTTTAGCTTTGGTTCATTTTGGAAACACAAAAAACTTCAATTTCAAGCAGGTAGAACTTGCACTGAAGTCAAAAAAAACCCTTTTCTAACCCCACGGGAGAAAGGCTCCTCTTAATGAGGACTGCTGTGCTCTTTCCTTTTGCCATCCATGCACCAATTCTGCTGTAGCACAGACTCGCCAGTCGTGAAGTTACGCAACAGAGTATTTCATTTTTATAGTACTTCAAATTACATTTGGGTTGAACTTGAACATTCCTTTAAATTATTTTAATAACGACATCCAGAAAACAGAAATTTGGTACAACAGACTAACTTTGTGAACATTTTCAGAATGCATCTTCAGTAGCTGTTAATAATTAGCATGATCAATAAAGGATTCCTTAGTTGCTTGACTACAATGATTACCACAGTTATTATAAGCCGTAAATTTATTTCCCCATACTTAGGGACTAACCCACATAGTCTGGTCCTTCACTGAAATTTTTCTGATGTTTTCCCTTAAAAATATGAGAACAAAGTACATTTTTATTTGCCCAGGAGCGCAGGTTACCGGATTACAAACATATATTAGACAACTGCAAAAAAAAGTAACTTCTGTCATCTTTTTTCTGCCTTCAGTTAGGTATTTTAAAAGTAGACCAATAATATAAGTGAAAGAAAATCATCTGTGAATTTAGATTGTTGTGGGGTTTTTTTCTGACCTGTTCCACTCGCACAGTGGGATCTATACAAGAACTTACCTAGAAGTGGAAATTGCATACCGACACTGTTAAATGTGTTAAATCTATTAATTATTTGTAAATCCCACATTTCTGATGTGAAGAAAACAAACAAAAACACAGAACAAAAACACAACAAAAAATTCACAGAACCCAGATGCTTAAACCTCCCAAGAAATTTAGGAATGACATAACGCATTTACAGAGCTCATTTAAAATAATTAGGATGTAATAACAACGTAGGGCACATGCAAACTCAATGCAAACAAAGGATAATGCCATGTTTTCCTAGCTTCAGTAATTTCCCTCATTTTCCTCCATTGTACATGCTAGACATAATGCTTATAGTCTGAAAAACGACTAGAAAATTGTACCTTTTATCATCTCTTATTGTTTCCCAGTCATTCCATATTGCATTTGTTTATCAAAGCAACTCTCATACCATACTCACACAACTCTAGGATTTCTTTTGTCCCCTTTCTGCCTCATTAGAGGATATTTAACAATATCAACTATCCATTTCCTTGTCAGGCTTAACTTAGGATAGCTATTACCCGATCAATCAATTACTTCTTCACACCAGTAACTATTTCACACATCTCCTGCTTTCCAGAGTTCAAGAAACCTCCTCTTCTACCACACAGGGCAGCTGTTATTTCATTGCTTCTTCTTACTACGACAGTATTTTGGACATGGTATGTTCACAAAATGTCTTGTTTTAGGTGAGTATTGTCATCTGCAGCCATGAACTTAATTAAACGGAATTTGATTGTGAGTTGGCAAAACTTTTTTAATTCGGGATGCTTCACCTGAACACATCGTCCACTGGACCATGCAGGAGACACATCTGGACTCACCCCACACGTAACAAATACTGCCAAGGTTTGCATCTTTATAAAATGGACCAAAACTGTAAGGACCAGAACTGCAAGTGTGGTTACATATTGATGTTCTTTGGTATGTTTTGATAGACTGATTATAACATGCATTTGAGAAACACAAATTTTTTTCTACTTTGAGGGAAGTAAAAAACACCCCTGCATCTCATTCACAGCAGAAATCCCTTCTTGCCTAAGCACACTGGATCGTTGCATCGCTTGGCTGCTTTTACCCTCCTGCCCCCCTCTCTTGAAGCCAAACACCCTCACAAGAACTTTTAAGGCCACTCCATAAATGAAGAAAGCTTTCCTCCTTTGTGATCCACAGAATCTAGATTTTGATATCACGGATAAAATCCTGACCTTGTTGGCATGCACGAATTAGGCACAACTTTGCTTTAAATTTATTACAAATCCTGAACATCCTTTCAATAGCTCTTGCACATAAAACAGAATTCTGCTGTAGACTCTGCATTGAAACATTCAGGCTAGAAAGATAAATTCAAAGTTTCACCGGCTTAAGAATAAACTGGTACGACATGCTAACTTGTCCCTGTATTTTAAAAATGAACCACTAAAAATTCCTGCCTAGTTTAACAAATTGTTGTCTCGACAATTTAACTGCAAGCTTGCATCAGACTGCTCATACGTTCTCACATTTAAAGGAATAGAAAAGGCAATAAATCCAGACATAAGGTCAGTGAAACTCCTTCAGATCAGACGTTTTTAAAAAATAAATAAGCGTATGTACTAATCAGTATGTAATAATCTCATGCTAATATAAAACCAATATAATGAGCAACCTCATGTTAGCCGAATTAATTATTTCCATTCCTATGTATTTAAGTTCTTCCCTCCTGCTAATCCATTTATTTGCTGGTTGTTTAATTTTTCTTGTAAGCTCCCCGACTTAAATTTAAGGTTAAGTTTTAGTCTTTCTGTAATTATGTTCATATTGTCAACAATTGCATGGAGATTACTTGGTCCTTTTTCCAGGTGATATATTAACTCCTCGATGAAAGCTTGCATATTACTCCATTCAAAAAAGCATTCATAATGCTCACTTCAAAATAATTTGTCAAAACATGTGTCTGCATAAAGCTCTTTTACTCTGATAAATTGTACACATTGCTTTTCGAATCCTCCTTAGACAGGTGCTTTTGTTCAACTTATCAATACTGCAATTCTCATTTAGAGCTTAATTTAAAATCATACTTCTTTTCTAATGTCAATTGTTTTTTTCCTACATTTTGCTCCTCTGCAAAACTAATTAAATGAACATTTATTATGACTTTCTATTGCAAATTCTTCTTTTTCTGTCAGATTAAGACTGCAGTTGCCCTTCCTAAGAACTGAAGCCTCCCAGCTCTACCATGGATCATTTGAATTCCACAAATACTTTACGTTTCCTCAACTTTTAATCAAACATTTTCATCAAGGATATTTATATAAAAGAAACAAGTCCAAATGCCTCAGAATTTCAGCACTAACATACCAACACACATGCTAACATCTATATTAAGAAAATGATCATATAATTTTAGCCCAGTGTAGTCAGAGCCCCATGACAGATTGAAAATGAAACTTTTTTGGTCAATCTCAGTTGTGTTGTCTTTAATTCCTGGTTTTGGTAGCTCTTTCCAAATAAACTCTGACAAGTAACGCTGAGAAATAAAGGAAGTCAGAGGAATTCCCATACGTTACGTTACGAGGCACAGCTCTCTAGGCCGCCTTCCTACATATACACTGTCAGGCAGAATCCAAAAAAAGCAGCCACGTAAAGTACACTGCTGAACATTTTTTTAAAAACCGCAGCAACTGAGGCATGACACAAAACGGAACCAGAGAATTTCTAAAGGCGTGCCTTTGACGGCACATAACTCCTGTATCCACAACGGGCACTGGAAGCCTGCTCAGACAGAGCACCAAACCAAAGCGCTGAGCTCCACCACTTTGAGGACCACTGGTCCCTGACAACCTCTGTGACAAAGCACGTCACGGTCACAAGAAGGAAGAAAATTTTCAGTTCATCCCAAAAAATACAGTCTAAGGCAATTTCCACACTACATAGTTATTTGCTCACTACTGTGGAGCAAATACGGGTTTGTACTGCAGATGCAGCTTGTCCATGCCAACAGAGTTCAGAAGCTGCAAAACCACCACAGTGAACAGCTCAGATTGACAGGGCTGACTGAAGGCTTTAGGAAGAAGTCGTGTAACGAAGCACAGAGCAACACCACTTACAACTGAGCCCGGCGGAATTGTTTAACTGACAGAAGTGACTCTGGCTCTTAAGGTAATGAAAAATGCTCTAAAAAACAGATAGAAATATGTAGTCAGCATCTGCCAACGCCAAAATCCTTGCAGAGTCCTAATCCAAGTCTTTGAGGACAGGCCTTCTCTAAGTTAACTGCAAAATTTGATACAAGTCCATCTAGAAACGTTAATACTCTTAGAGCAGTATAAACAAACACAGTAAATTCCTGACTATTAAATGAAAATAAGGAACTTCTGCTAATCTGTAAGTGGCAGCTCCAAGAAACACCTATGCTTGATCAACAAATCTGGCTTTTCTTTGAAATACCAGAAAAATCTAAGTTACATTTGATCTGCAAAACATAGTTACATGCTTTGCTGGTAACAAGGAATGTTCATATCTCATTCTTTTCCCATCAGTTAATCTATTTAAGTGGAAGAACTAACAAAAGAGAGATAATTAAGCAAATATTTTACATGGCAAATATACGAACATGACTAAAACAATACTTAATTCCAACAGTTGCCACATATAGAGGTGGGGTGAGGAAATCACAGGAATATCTTTACCCTTACAACTGACTTGTGCAAATTAACCCAGCGTTTGTGCACAAGAGAAACGCAAGCCAAACGTGGATGTTTAATTCCATTGCGCCAGTGCTCATCTGAACCTCAGGCTGCATCATCAGTTTGCCACATTAGAGTCTTTAAAGATGACAGGGCAACAAAGAACGCAAAACGACACTCAAAACCTGAACTGCAAATGACAAGAGTGCATTTCAACTGAAATTGAGTAATAAAAGTGGTTTCCATCCCTCGTAAACACATGCAAAATCCTGGTTCACTTGGCAACCAAGATTTGCAAGTCAATTCATCCTCTCGTTAGCGAGAGGCAGCACGCAAAGCTTTTGGACTAGCTGACGATGGACTACGAGGGCACAGGAGGTGATGCAGGAGGAGGAGACCAAACGATGCTGACTGCTCCTTGCTTTTCGCCCTCTCTCAGCCCCGGCACTCAGGACCAGCAATTCTGAATACTACAATTCCTGGAGTTGTTACCACTGACCAACAGAAGATACAGCTAGTTATCACTGAGAAATAGGCTGGTTCGCTTCCTTCGAAGAAAATACCCCAAGTGTAAGAAACTGTTGCTGCAGGGAATCAACTGACAGTGAAAGCCTTGAGACAGCACGCTAACAGGGAATGACGTCAGACACAAAAAAATTAAAATAAATTGGTTTATATCACTCAGCCAGCTGCTGAAAACCACTAAAGCAGCATGTACAAATCTGTTTCATCATTCACCATCTAAAGGTTTTAGAAACATACTTTAAATATTGATGCAGGGCATTTTACTCCTGAAGCGTATTCATTTTTCCGTATGTAATGTCACCTTATGAATATGCCCAAATGAACACGCACATTTCCTTTCTCTTTGTAAAGCCATTAGAGTGCTTAACAGTAAGTAAGCAAATAACATAACCTGGAGAAAATTCCAGCAATTTCTATATTCTCTGAACACTGGGACTGAAATATTAATTTTTAGCTTACAATTACTAAGCTTCCTTAAAACTAATTTAACTCAAATATTGTTTATATCTAATCAACATCAGTATATCGGGAAAGAATTTGACACTTTGTTCTTCATCTAAGTGCAAACACACAGCACAGCCTACATGAAACCACTTCAGAGACTGGATATAGAAATATCTACAGTCACACTTCAACCTCACCATATTTTATGAGGTCTATACACACTTTCACTTCATTTTCCCAATATTTATATTAATTTTTCATGAAAACAACAGAACCATTTGAAGAGAGATATTTTCTGTTACTATTTCTAGCAAGAAGATGTGTAAACTCATAAAAAACAATATATATTTTTAAACCCTGATCATGAAACTTTGCATTGTTGATTTTTCAACAAACCCTGTTAATTCTGTGAGCCATGGAACTAACCAAGTGCAGTTGCTGATAGGGAATATAAGATATTGGGGAGTGTTGTGATTGCCTTTGGTGACGTACAAAGTAAATCACTGATGGATACTTTTCTACAGCCGAGGCATTTTGGAATCTGTCCCCTCTTCCGAGGGCTGCCCATAGTACAAGCATTTAAGAGTCCTCTGTCCTATTGCAGGAAATTAGTTATCTTCGAGGTCTCTGCGCCTTTAATGAAAGCCAGTGGACAGAGAGAACAAGTTCAAACTTTCGGCTGAAGAAGCTGACAGGGATGCAGAAAACACCATCTCGTAAGCCTCCCCATCGCACACAGCAGCTAAAAGGGCCTCAGGAGCGGCTTCTCTGTCCTCATCTCTGTCAGTACTCCCACCTTCCAACTGGCATAGAACAACGGGAATCAGGTTATTTAAACTGTAAAGCACATTAAGTAGGAAGCATAACTGCAATCTAACCACTCAACAAGTAGCTTTCTGAAACTACCTTTTTTTCAAAACTAAATGCAAATTGTATACTCAACAGAATAAAAAGGAGCATAACTACTACTTGTACACATACCTCTAGTGGCTTAATGAGCAAGAGTCAGCCTAGTTCGCATATTCTTTAATGAGAACTCTCCAAAGGCAAAGTCTAATGGTTGGGTTTTCATGTCAGCACGAAGGTTTAGCATTAAACTTGAGCAATGGGCTGCAGAAGCTAACTTAGACTATTTCTGCTATTATACTGTTTCATCCAGCTTTACTTGTTTTTTATGGCACAGAAAGAACATTTTCCAGGAACTTCAAAAGGCTTAATTATTTTCTGTGAATTCAACTTCTTCCTATCTGCAAACAAACTAGTGTTCTGTGTAGTAGAAGTCTCATTTGCATATTAATCATTAGGTACTCGTTTTTACAGTACTTTCTTATTTCTCACATTTCTAACTGCAGACGATGCCCACTCTCCCTGCAGTGTCCCCCTACACACACAACAGGCGCCGAGTTCTGCCAACGAAGCGGCTTCAATTCTTTAACATTCCATGCACCCGGTTTCCAGTCCTTCAGCACCTTCCTTTGCCCGCTTCCCCTACACAGAAACGAGCTAGAAAGCATCTGTACGACCGACTCGCCAAAGGACCCGTCCTTTCAAGGAGCATAAAACATCACATGAATAACCCGGATTCAGACTCGTAGCAAGACATAAATGTGAAAATGCAGCACCAGCTTGCACCAGGGCAACTGTTGGAAGTTCGTCTTCGAAGCCCGCACAGACACATGCAATACTGGAGATGGATGTTCGATCTATGTCTGAAGAAGCCTCTTCAGTGAAAGCAGCAACATGACAGGACCAACCGAGAATTTCAGCAGTGAAGAGAAACCATCATGGGCCACTTGTACACTTCAGCTCTACAACACCTGGTGTGCTAACAAGCTGAAGCAAAAAGAACGGACTGATGTTCAATCGCTACACATTCAAAAGCCAACTGTGTTTCTCTTAATTGGTATTTCATGAGTCGTGCTACATACAATTATGTAATAAAATATGAAATGATACATAATGCAAAGCAACCATTTAAAGATCTATTACGCCGTTTCTTCTACAACAGCTATTAATCTTCAGACAGCTCCTATAAAGACCTACTGCACTGAATCACTCACGGGAAGAGGGAGCAATCCTGATCTACATTCAAATAGAGATGCAACGGCTCTGACATTTACCCAAGTACCCAAGTTATCCTCAGGTACTCGGGCTCATCTCTCATTTCAGCGATGAAGCTGTTCACAGAAAACCAGCTCCTATCGAGACTAGTCTGCTTCTCGCCAGGTGAGCTCTGTCAAACCCTTCTGATGGCCCCGGATAATGTGTATTTTACAATGCGTGAGAACTGTGTTAGCTCAGAAACGTGGCGACAAAAGGGACAAGAGAAATAACATCCCTCAAATTAAGATAAAAATATCTGAACGAGTATCACATTAATCATTTAATTCAGGTCGACGTGTTTCATTCAAACAATGTTTACAACGGAGACATACTGGTTTGAAGGGGACAGGAAGGAGGCATGCACTTCCCAACAACGTGCAGATAATATTAAAGGTCTAGTTTGCCCATGTCTACATACACATGCATTTTCATAGGTATCGAGCTTCTATTGTATTGTACATGAAATAACATCTTAAAACAAATGTAATTTCTACTTTGTTACACATGATTAAGTTAAACATACTTCTATCCATGTAGTTCTTCCTGAAACAACTGGGAAATCTGTACAGATGGTGAAGGAACTGGACCTGCGATGTGTTTTCCGCTTGTAGCACCGTACATTTTTGTTTCCACAAGACAGAACAGCTTAGCATTAATTTCTGTTCAGCAAAATACATTTCTTTTTAACAGACCTCAACTTTTCTTTAGATTTATAAATAATTCCATTCTCATTCAAAACATTACAGTGCAAACTTCACTTACGAGTAGACGCTCAAGTTCTTCTGCTGAACTAAAGCCTCTACACTCTTCATATCTTTTCTTTCAACACTTGCAATCGGGAAAGCAAGCCACAACAAGGATGATCTGCTTAACTTCTGAGTGAAGACGACCTTCAAGCACTCTATTTCAGGAGATACTTCACTGGGTTGGAGAATTCTGCTTTGCTTTCAGCCTTCGGTTCTGTACTTCCAAATTACAACTGAACAATTTGCACATTTACTTAGTGCCACAACTACTATTTTAAATCGATACAAAGATAGTCTCAAAGTAGCTTAATTTTTATTGCTTTAGGTGAAAATTTAGAGTCTTTATATGTCACTTTAACAGTAACAAGAACTATTAGATAAGAAACTCTGTAATCCTTTTTGCGAACATTATGTTACAAAACTGAACTCTAGACCCTGTAGCACAAACCTCAACGCACACCAATGTTGAAAAACACAACAGGAGCTCTACAGAGATTTACGCTTTCGGCAACCTTTTCCAAAGTAGGATTATGCCTTTCTGAACAGTCACATAAGGGCTAAAGTAGCTCTGTATACACACAATGAAGATTTTCATAAATTTCTGAGATCAATAAGAAATTGTCATTAAAAAAGAAAGTTTTCTTGTATCTTCTAATTGAATTGCAATAACGCAAAAACTTTTAGTTCATTAGAAACTGCAGAGCTATTCCTCAGCTCAGACACTCCCCATTCCCACCCAGCAAACTCTTCCTCAGGTAAGGAGCTGGCCTGGCTCCAGAGAGCCGGGGAAGGGCTCAGCCGAAGCCCCGCGGCTCCCGCGCGGATGCAGGCGACGCAAGCTCTGCGACCGACAAAGCATCCGAACTTCAACAAGTACCGACACCGGGGTCAAGCGGCCAAGCGGTTACGTCCTTCGCTGTAGCACAGCCAGCAATTCACGGAGAGCGCTGGCCACAGGGAAGCTCCACGCACCCGGTCGCAGCCACAGGAGCTGGGGGACAAACCCGAGAGGCTGTGTTTCCGACTCAGAGGCAGGAGGAGGAGAGAGCCTCCGCACCACAAACGGTGCCTGTCTGCAGTTTATCATTGCGGCTACACCACTACCAGTTTAAGGTGTCCTATCAAATGTCTACCTTCAAATTAAATGTATTTTATCTATATATAATAGAATAAGGTTGATACACAGCATCTGACAAAAAAACACTTTATCTACCGATTGTGATAGACAGCAAATCAAAATAATTCAAGCAACAAACCGCACTTTGTGGAAGAAGCTTATTTCACTGTGTAGGCTAAACATGTTTTGAGGAAGGATTACATTTTGTTTGGCAATTTATTTTATTGACAAAGCGTATTTCATCAGATATTGCTTCGTATTTTGTAGACAAATGCATGCTGTCAAATACTCTGTTTCCTTTGGTGGATGAAAAGTATTTTTCCAAAGATTCCAAAACTTCTCTGGAAAGAACAATGGATTCCAGACAACATAGGTTGTATGGAGAAGATGTTTGTAGTCTAAATTTGTTAAAATTAGTATGATTTTTTAAGCGTATATCTAGAATATATAACAAAAAATCGCTTTTAGTATATAGATAAGTGACTGCGATCTGTCACAGTAATGAATAGTCATTATATTAATGTAAAAAAACCCTCATAAATTAATATCTAAGTAACTTTGGGTTCTGTAACTGTAATTTATGCAGCAGTCGACTGAAAATTTACCCTCAACTCTAAATAAGTATGAAGTCTCAGAACAGTAACTGCCAAACATTTGAAGACAATTACTTTTCATTGCTTTCTCTCTGAAATATTTTGTCTTATTACAGGAGTACACTGTCACTTTATCAGACAAAGAACCCGTTCTAACACTGTGACAGAACCCAGATCTGACTTCAGGTGGTCACTTCAGGTTGTTCTTAGGCTAGTTTTAACACATTAACTAAAAAACACCACCAAAAACCAGAAGAGCCCCCCAAAACCCATACACAAACCACAGATGAAACAGTCCTTGCAAGAATATTGATTAAATGAATTATATTAATGTATTTTTCATGCAGTTGTGGCAACAGTTCAGAAAAAACCCAGATTCTGAACATTCAGTCCAGTTAAAGTACGTATTTTAACTCCTCTATTCTAACACCTACTTCAAAAATATTAACTTCATATGTGTATTTTCTGCTCTCTGTTACCAACCGTAGCAATTTCAAGCTAAATCAGAATTAAACCTGAAACAGGAAAAATTGTGTCTTAATCATACTATCATTAAACTGACTAGGATTCATCCTTTGAATATCAAAGGCGTGTTCTTCATGAGTAGTCTGTCTTTAAAAATAACTTGTGGGCAGACATCACGAAGAGCTGCAGAGCTACCAGCTGTTGCCTTTAGGGGTAATTTCCCAAGAAGGTTAAAAAGGCAGCCGTTTGCTATGGCAGCACTTGAAGAGTTATATCCCTTAAACACGCGTGGAAGCACTGCTACCGAGAGCGCCATCTTCGCCAAGCACCCTGCTCGCTATTTCTTTTGCACCCAGTATTACTTTTTTACTCCACTTCAGATGAAAATGACTAATTCTTTTATCGTTAAATAAATTCCATCCTACGCAAGTGAGCAAACCCATGGACAGTAACGATCGCGTGCATATGAAACCTAAACACACAGAGAGCACGATGGCAAATACGTGCCATCTACTCTGAAATACCCTGCAGGAACCACCTACGTTTATTTACGAAGAGCACCAATACGTAAGCCACGATTTTCTAAAAATCCAGGAAACATTGAGACAGCTGGTGTCAAGGAAAACTCTGCCTTTCAGCGAAGGCTGAAGTGTGGATGGGAAAAAAAAAAACCACACACTTTCATATTTGAAATGGCTAGATGGTCAGCAGAGGAGACACCAGGTAACTGAAGTTTCTGCTCTTCTTACCTCAAACCACCTTGCAGTCACAAGCTTTGGGCGCTCTACAGAACTAGGGCATTGTGCAAAGAACCGTACTGATGACTCTACTATTTCTCCGAGGGACAAAGTGTTTCCTCACTGCCCGATTGGCAGCTATCATGAAGGAATTTACACCACCTCCTGCTTCCAAGAAAAGGCCTCCTACTCCAACAATTCAACTAGAAGAGAGCAGCTAACCTAATGAACTGTGTGTGCAGGTTGGACTTGATGATCTCAGAGGTCTTTTCCAACCTTAATGATTCCAAGTTCACATCAAACACATGACCACAGATTTCATATACCTGTTCTAATCATATTTACAGAAGATAACACTGGCAGTAAGATTTCAAGTATTTAGCTACTCTTATTCTATATGATCACTATTTGTTTCACCTGGAATAAACTCAACACCTAGTAGGAACCGCCACCTACCTACTTCAGAGCCAGCACCAGGCAGCAGACACTGCCTGCGGAGAAGCAGACACCCACTGTGGCAGCCTGGGATGCCTCGCTGCCTACTCAACAAGACACCAGGGTCTGCTACTTCTGTAAGGCACTTCCCTGCAACAACAATACCTGTCATTTTTGTAATGCTGTCCCTGACTGCGGCTAACCATAGCCTTCCCTTCGGAGGTCCTCCCGCAGACACCGTTCCTCCTCCCCATCCACAAAAGTAACAGCAGGATGACTAGCCAGTGGTGCCCATCTTCACCCAAGCTCAGCCTCTCCCCTCCCAGCCCTCCCCACACCATCTTTCTTTACCTGCCTACAGCAACCTCAGCCCAAGGAGCTCTGAGAACCAGCTCCACATTCAGCATACAGCGGCTACAAAGAACACGCACTTACTGAGGAATCAGGAATGTTTTAATGTTTGTATTTTGGACTACTCCGAGCATCTAACTTGAACGCAGATGGCTTCCACCACTGCTTTGACACAACCCTAAGGGGGAAAATCAGCACAGCGCCTGCTATCCGAAACTCCCAGGGGAATGGCATTTGGGCAGCCTGCCCATCTGTCTGGTGTGCTGGCCAGCTGAAAGGATTACAGCCATAGTTTACCGCTCGCTGCTCCACCCAGCTCAGCAGCTCTTCCACAGAGGAAGTTCTCAATGTTCTTGGCCCTCATACAGGCTCCAGATGGTTATTTGGTAAAGCTTCTCAAAACCATTTTTGCCACCTACATGTGCCAGAAGTAGTCTCATGCAGAATTATTATTTTCAGGGTTGAAGAGAGACAAAGAAAATGAAAGCATCTGGGAGAGTAAAGATGTGATTAAAGGTTGTAGCATAATACTAAACTTCTCTACTTTTTCCTTCTCCAATTCAAAGTTTAGGAGGTCCTTCGAGTAAAATTCAAGTCAAAGGCTTTATTTTCTTTTTCCTGCTGTACACATGCTATAGTCAGAGAGCATTACACGCAATAAGAGAATATGCCTGCCCTTTCACTAAAAAAAACACCCAGAAGAAAAACTGCAACATAAATACTCTGCAGAAGCATCCAAGAAAATCTGCTGTGTGGTTCCAGTGTGCAAGTGCACGCAAAGAAGAACTTGGTACTACAATGTGTAAAATGACTGACACTGCTATTCATTTCATTGCAAAAGGTAATGAAATTGATAAAGCACTAGTAGCCCTTTAGTAAATCCACACTATTACTGATTGCCTTCTCATGCTTGATATGTTTGCAAGTGGATTTCAAATCTAGAATCATGATCTTTCCAGGGACTGAGGTTAGGCTGGCCATCATGTACAACTGGCATAAAATCAGCCTTTTATCAGTCTGGCTGCACCACCACTCCTCAAACCAAGAGGGTACACACAGAGCTCTGGGATTAGAAATTGCTTGTGAAGGGCAAGGCAAAACTGGCATTGGGTATTTCATCTTTTTCCATAGTATCCACCATGAAGTTTTCTCCCCATTCATCAGTGGACCCATGAATACCTAGAAATTCCTTTTGCAATGAGCACACATTCCTGCAAGACCCCTCCTTGTTACACTTGCTAGTTTAGCTCCAGTTGAGCTTAAGCCTTCCCAGTTTCACCCATCTGAACATTTCCCCCCCCCATGCTGTTACTAATCCCCATGTGATGAACTAAGCAGCAGGTTCACGCCATCGAGAAATAAGTTTCATTTTTTCGCACCAGTTTTCCAGCACGTACGCAGGTCCACCCCCGTGCGGTTGGCTCTAAGCGACAGCCACTCCGTCACTCCAGGCCATGGGAGCAGGAAAGGCTCTTCCCTCTCAACACCGCAAAGGTAAGCCTGCTTCTCTCAGAACGGGGAAACCAGTTCACATCCCGCAGTCCCAGCTCGCGTCTTCCTCAATCTCACACGTGCCAGTTTCTTGTGATTCAGGAATGCACTCTTGGCCGCACAGATGAAGATTAAAAATCTGAAAGCCCTTCTGAAACAGCTTTAAACTGGGCTACAGTAACTACAGAAAAATACAGAGTAACTTGAGAAAGAGTATCACTATAAAACAAAGTCCATATTTGGAATTATACCACTTCATATTGTAGAGTGACGTACAAAAATATGTATTTGTAAGGCCATGCATATTTAGGCCTCTGTCTTCAAGGCAAACTCTTCACCAGCTTGCTTTGAAGTTGCAAATTAATAAAGCATTAGGTGCAACAACAATCCACAAAGTATCTCCTAAATAAACCAGAAATAGTCAAGCTCAGTCTTGTCTCTGTCGCACAGAAAATCACACAATAAATACCCTAGAAGAGCTGATAGATTATAGCTCACCCAAGCAGCACAGGTTAACTAGATAGCTATATTTCAATTAAAGAAAAAAACCAATTGTTGCATGCCTTATTATCATGCTAAAACATCTTAGCAACAATTAATAGCTACCCAATTTGTAGAAAATGCTTTCATTATTTTTGAAGCGGCTACTTTCTTTGAATGTAATGACTAAGAGAAAAGAAACAGATGTTTCTGTTGCTAAGGAGATTGAATAATAAAAAAAAAAAGAGATAAAGCAAATATTTAGAATATTTTTTCCAAAAAGGAAAATTCCTTCCGCTCGGATTTAACTACTTGCTTTATAGCCAGCAGCACAGCCAGTGATCATGTAGCAAAACACCAGCGTGTTTCTTTTTTTGCATCGTGATTGTTCTACTGCAATATATTCTGCATATTTATTCTGGGACAACACAGCATAACAAATGAAGATGCTTAGACACACACCCCAGCATCTCTCTGTCTTGAGTAGCTGCAGATGCTCACTGTCAAAAGCGGGTATCTGCATAACAAGCTCGGTTTCTGCTAAAGTGAGGGAAACTTCAACTGTCGGTGAAATGTGCCACATCACAGTTGTGACAAAGCTAATACTGAAAAATAATAACAGGCAACCTTGTAACACAAAAAAATCTCTATCAGTAGGCAGATTGTTTTAAAGTGGACGTTCACGTTACTGTAATTAACCTCATGTTGCAAAAGCACGGACCGGATTGCCAGGGGCTGTAAAAAGCTAGGTCAGTGAAGAGCTGTACGAAGTAAAGCTGCTTCGACTGCACTCGCTCAACAAGGCCAGATTATACTCATCTGCCAGTACACCCGGTGAGCAGGTGTTAGGTTAAAAGAAACTAAAATAAAAATACACTTATATTGAGCTTATGATACCAAAACCACAATTTTAAATTATTCTGTTGAAACCCATACTTTGAAAGTTAAGCTTATTTTCGCTTTCTACAGGAGATCATGTGAGACAATGGCAGTCACACTGTTTTTCCACTTCAGGTCACTGTAAACGTACTAACATTATGAGAAATGTTTATGTAAATGACAAACTTGTATCAGGCACAGTGAAACCGAGAATAAATAATAGCCTGAAGTCAACTAGCAAACCACAACCTTCTCTGCTTACAACTTTAAATTTAAAGAGAAGAATAACGACGCAGAACAAAAACTATTTGTGCTATGAATCGCCTTGCCTCGCACACCTACTGGAATTGCAACGCTGCTACAGCGCAGCATAAGCTTGTCACTCGCCGCTGCCCTCCTGACATGTTTTCCTACCGCATTAGTAGCGCCCATGGAGG
>Ga0181612_143059_pt1 | contig 16560 bp, 16 predicted proteins | sample HoacroProtozoa21_FD_119630 | JGI IMG/M metagenome (GOLD analysis project Ga0181612, IMG submission 119630) | Hoatzin crop microbial communities from Cojedes, Venezuel. Combined Assembly of Gp0051906, Gp0051904, Gp0051908
AGACACTCTAGTCCCGCCGAATGTGTGTGTCGGAGGCTGGTGAGAGCTGAGCACCGGCCGCTGAGGCTCTTGCAGAGCTGGAGGATTCTGGTCTGATGTCCTGGCTCTGAATTCTCCTCAGCTTGAGGATAAAGCGAGAATCCCTAACAAATAGCTGAATGTCTGCAGCTCATTTAGCCTTCTTTGATGCCAAAAATAGCTGGTTTTTTCTCTCCTCAGATTTTGTGGTCTAGCTTTTCATCCAGTTGAAAAGAAAGAAAAAGGGAAGTTTACCATGCCATGGCCTTGTCCTTTTGCGTGGTGTTTGCAGTCTTCCTTGCACTTAGGCTGGGAAATACCTCCAATACCATGAGGAATGCGGCTGCTGTGGGGGTGAATGTCCTGTTTCGAATGGCACACGCAGTGTCACATTAGGTGGTGTTGAATGTCTTCACACTTGATGTGCAGCTTACAGAGGAGGCGCTGGGAATCAGGTTGGAGTCGACAGTGATTTACCCTCCGCACTGTCACACATTTTGTGCTCAAAATTTATTCTCACCTTACTGCCCTAGCTAATAAACATTTATTTGCAGCTGCTTGACAAAAGGTTCGTTACTGCACCGAACAGCTTTTTATTATTGGGTACACTACTAGACAGTGTCTCTTCTCTGCGAGCCTGGTTTGATGCCTGCAGTTGTCACCTGGAGGCTTGCGCAGAGCCTCTGCTCTTGCTCTTTCTGTGCAGTTAGTGCTGATCAGAAGGACGAGTTTCAGCGTGCAGAATGGTGCCAGGACCCAACAGATTGAAAAGCAGAGGAGAACCAAGCCGTGTACAAAAGCCAGACTCCTCCTGATGTAGGCAGACAATTCTGACAATCTGATTTCTTTTTTTTTTTTCTGTTTTTTCTTCAATTTTGTTGTGCAGCCAGCCCAGGATGCTTCTCAGGCCAGTTTCTGGGGTATGTATTTTAGGAAGAAACCAATCACCAGGATGTGCCACCTTGTCAGCCTGCTAAGGAAGATATCTCTGCTTCCCTGAGGCTAACTAATCCTTTTAAGACGAGGCCCTTTTGCTGTTGCAAGTCAGCAATAAAGACGCCTTGCTGCTTGTCTTTCCTGACAGGCTCCAGGCTGTGGCAGTGTAAATTAGAGTTAGTTTCACTGTGGATGCTGTGCCTGTTGCCTGCTGGTAGGGCAGCCTGTCGAGAGCCTGGCGACTGAACGTGAAGCGTGTTTTACCGCAGGTGCTTTTTACGTGGCTCCCGATTGTTTAGTGACCTCTCAAGGTACTGGGTGGGCTCCCCTTGAGACAAGAAGCCTTCTGCCAGTCACGGGGAGGAATCTCACAGATGAGGCCAGCAGAGAATATGAGATGGCAGGGGTGCAGAAGACAGAGAAGCTGAGAAGTTACTCCCCGTACATCTGGTCTCCTTGTTTTCCATGTACCATTTTTCTCCTCCTGTCCCGTTCCCAGCTGTCTGATCCCCGTGCGGTGTCCCGTCCGTACGAGGCTCTGCCACAGAGCTGCGTGCTCTGCCTTAGTCCAGGTCTGATCTCATCCACCTTGCTGAGAACCCCTCTGGAAATCACAGAAGCCGTTCCTTCCCTGTGTGTGTGGTTTGTTACTCTGGGAGATACTATCACAAGTCTTGTGGGTTAATTTGCTCTGGCACTGGCAAGGCAAACTAGAAGTTTCTAAATGCTTCTTGCCATACCCACCTTCCCAGTCAGAGCTCGTGGTATCTTTACGCCACGTGCTTTGTAACCTCCCTTTGTAGCTGAACAAAGTGGCCATCAGACGCTGATGCTTTGTTTCTTCTTTCCTGTGTTGTTTGCTCTTGCACTGGAACTGGTTTTGCACAGATGGGAGCAAACGGGTGATTGCACGCTGCAACAGGTTGCCCGGGGAGGTTCTGGAGTCTCCATCCTTGGAGATCTTCAGAACCTGGCTGGACATGGGCCTGAATAGCCTGCTCCAGCTGCCCCTGCTTTGAGCAGGGGGGTCATTAATTTCCAGAGGTGCCTTCCAGCCTCAACCGCTCCGTCATTCTGTGGAAAGCACGGAAAGATTTCAAAAGTAAAGAAAGTCCTGAGAGGCAGAGGGGAACTAACTGGCTGCTCTTCAGGGTATGACTTCATGTGTACACTCCCCTCACTACCGCAGAGAAAGCCGTCTCACTCTTCTCTCTGTCCTCTCTCTCTCGGTCACACGCGCTTGTGCCGTTACAGATATTGGTGGGTTACAGAGTGAACAAGATCTGGGATATGACTCATGTGAAAAGTAACTTTTTTTCTTCTTGGTTTCCCAGTTCAATCCAATTAATTGTACAGACAAATACCTAAATGCTTTGGCCAGCACAAGTAGGAAGACGGGCCAGCTGTTCCTCTGCTGGTTTCAGGTGTGTGGAAAAACTTGGCTTAAGTGAGCAAAGGCACCCTTAAAGTCTCCCAGCACGGGCCATATTGCATGTGATGAGTTGTCAGTCCCATCCTTCTGTGAACCTCTCACACGCTGATAGTCTGTGACGGCAGGAGCAGCAGGAACCTGAACAGGGAAGGTCATTGGAGCTGTTGAAATGGCCATAAAGAAAATGGCACTGGAACAGCTATGGGAAGACATCAGATGTTTGAAAATACAGAGAATTTGGCAAGAAAATTGCTGCAAATCCAGGATAGTAAATATGGGAAGGTTGGGGTTTACAGCTTTTAAAGTTTTTCTTCTTTTCTGTTACTTGAGAAGGAAGAAGTTATTCTTGCGTTTTACTCTGTGTTGCATCAGTGGTTAAATTACTGTTTTACTTGTGAAAAACAGAATTCTCGTAAACATGAGGAACAGCTGAATCCACACTTTGTAAACAGTGCCATGTAGCTTTGCTTCGAAGTCCAAACAAGGTTCTGGTTGACCATCAAGATTCCTTCCAGAGGAGGGAGGTGGCACAACCCAGACCGGCTGTCTGAACTCTGCCCCCCTGTCGGGGGACGCTGTTCAAAACAATGCACAAGCTGAGATAACAGCAGCCCCAAAATGAGTTAATTAGTAATTAGAGAAAACTCAAAACTGGAATGTACTCTGCTGAACCTGCCTTTTGGCATCCCGTGTTTTCATCAGGTGGGTGAATATGCTTACGCTGTTGTGTACAACCCACCGCTTGGTTTGAGGAAATCTGAAAATCTGCTTTCCAGCTGGGTGCCTTTGCTGTTGGAGGGGGAGAACTACCCCCAGGGATGGAGCCGGGAGCTGCAGACAGAGACCTGGTGCGGCTGCACTGGGCCAATCATTTGCCTGGCGCTCGGAGGGAGGCCGTGGAAAGTTCAGTTCAGCAGCAAAGATTTGCTTCAACAGCTTGTTACATTTTTAGAGACTGGAGATGCCTCAAGTGTGGGTTCAGTTCAGGTCGCTCTTTGTACCCTGGAATAGCTGCGCGCACACGCAAAAAAAGATCATCGTCCCCTGAAAATACCCGGTCTGTTTTCAGGTGGCGTTAATTCCTTTTGTGTCACTGAAGACTGTTACTGGTTCACCATCTTGGTTAGTTCCCGACCTGGGATTCCTGGTGGTGAATGTGTGGCAGGATGTGAAGTGTTAGAACAAGGAGTTTTGTTTTGGTACTCATTCCCTTTTTTTCAATTCCCAAGAAAATTAAGTTTGTGAATGGTTCTTAATTCTGTTTATTTACTGACAAAATCTGACATTGAAGTTGGCTCGTTTACTTGCAAACTGGGGAGTTGACAGGATCACACTGCCGGTTCTGTTTTTACTACGGAAAAAAACTGATTTTCAGACCGAAGTGCAATAATTCAAGAGGGAATATTTGGTTAGCAAAACCACACAGCTAATATGTGATCTGAATCTGTGAGTTTTAAATGCGTCTGTTGAAAATACCATAAGAGATCGGTCTCTCAGAAGAAGGTTACGATGACCTGCCTAGCTATCGAGGTGTAGCCTTCGGGCTCAGAGTGGCACATGTATTCCAGCGAGCTGTGGAATGGGTCTTAGGCTTTAGAAATGAGAGTTTATGACACTTTGAGTATGTGGAATATCGAAGGTCGTCAGAGCTGGGGGCTGTGATACGACCTCATGTGCCACAATGTGGAGGAGATGGACTCCGCAGCGTTGCGACGCCGTACAAGGCATCTGTCGGGCAACCTGGGAAAGGTGTGGTTAGCTGAGAGGATCTGGAAGAACTGCAGTTCTCAAGTGAATACTTTAGACTTTCATTTATCTTTATTCCCCCCCGTATGGTGTTATGCAGGGCAAGAGTCTCAGGGATGCAGAATTCTCAAAAGCTGTGTGCGTTCCAGGGGGTGAGGCAGATTGCTTGTTTAATAAAAAGCAAAGTCCTGAATTTCTTTGTTGCGTTGCAAATAGGAGGCTGGAATTTGAGTGGCACTCCGAGCCCTCCTGTTCTAACTCTTCCTTTTCAGATGAATGTGTTTACATTGACTCTAACAAATAACATCGTAACCTGGATTATTTAATAGGCCATCGAGAAAACGAAGAGACCTTGGCTCTGCGGCCAATGCCACCGTGGTGATACCCACCATCGCATCCTCTCCAAACAATTCCGCAGCAGCATCCGAGAACGCAGACGAGCAGAAGCCTTTTGAAAAAGTGAAGTCTAAGGAGTCTTTGGTGATCTCGGGCCTGCGGCATTTCACCGGCTATCGCATCGAGCTCCACGCGTGTAACCATGATGCTCAGGAATCCCGGTGCAGTGTCGCAGCGTACGTCAGTGCCAGGACCATGCCAGAAGGTAATTCTCTTCCCGGGCTTTGCTTTGGGGTGATGGCTGGTTTCAAAATGCTGTTTTTCCGACGGGAGCCAGCTGCAATACAGAAACACCATGCAGGGCTGGGGCTTTCTTTGTGTCCTAATAGGAGAGGAGGATGGATGAAGTCTTGGCAAATTTTGCTGAAGACATGAAAGGGATCTGTTATTAATCATGACCTTGATTCTAGCTAAGGCTGATGACATCGTCGGTCCAGTTACCCATGAACTGGTTGAGAAAAATACCGTGCATTTGAAGTGGCAGGAACCGAAGGAGCCAAATGGTCTCATCGTGCTGTATGAAGTGAATTACGGACGTCTCGGGGAGACAGAGGTGAGAATTTCCGCTTGGCCCTTAGCACAGTGCACTTGGAGAAGGAGCCCTGCCCGGGACTCCAGGCAGTTTAGTCCTTGATAGTCCTCCTGCATGTGGTGTCCTGTCCGGCTTCCTTGTGCGTGAACCAGTGGGACACAAAACCAGACCGGTGGCTCTGTGTCCTCTGGCAGCCTGTCTGTGGCGACACTGAGAAATAAAAATCTGCCTCTGTGCTTGCCACAGAAGCAGGTCTAATTTGCCAGCTTTCTGCATGGAGGTTTTTTTTAGGAATTTGATTTCACAGGAGGACAGAAAACATACATCTAAATTTAAGTTGCTTAGAGAAATTAAAGAAAGCGTTGAGCGGCCAGAGAGCTTGTGGGCAGCCCTGCTGCCCGTGCAGAATGCCAGTGCCGCGTGGGTGGGAGGGCTTGCCAGCCCAGCTCCGGTTTCAGGGCTGAGGTCTCCTACGGCAAATGGCATATGCTCTCTGTAATCTGAACTACCAAACTGTAAAATGGAAATCCAGGACAAACCGCTATATTGGAAAAGACCCGAGCATGTGAAAGCCCTATTTGTGTCCCTCTGCCAGGCGAGGAGGTGAGGTAGGAATCCTGGTGTGCTGTTACAGAGCTCTGGGCCGCTGCGGAGGCAGGGTAAGGCAGCCTTCCTCTCCCTCCTCCCGCAGGAAGCACACTACTGCGTTTCCCGTAAGCATTTTGCCAGCGAGCAGGGCTGTAAACTCCGGGGACTGCAGCCTGGAAACTACAGTGTCCGCATACGAGCTACGTCACTGGCTGGAAATGGCTCCTGGACAGAACCTACCTATTTTTATGTGGCTGATTATCGTGAGTTGGTTTCTTTTTGGGTTTTTTGCGGCATTTAATTCCTGGTAGAAACCTAGGTTATTTTTGGAAGATGAGGGTTTAGCAAGCATTGCACAGGGAACTGTAGGGGGTCATAAAATATCTACCAATACGCCTACTTTCACGAAACTGAAATTGCTTAGAAATGTGAGACTTCTCTTCATGAGTTCTCCTTCCGACCAGCCCCGCGTTCTCTGTCTGAAATAGCCTCTAGTTTCATGTTTGTTCCAGTTTATTCAAGGCAGAGGTTTTATTGAGCAAAAGGCTTGGATTTTGGACCTGTATAATACCTCCAACTCTCTCTTTCTCTCTTAGTGAACGCTCAGCCTAATATAGCTGTTATAATTGTTCCGATTATTTTTGCCATAATCATTGCTGGAATTATTGGAGCTGCTTACGTGCTTGTGAAAAAGAGGTGAGTGCAATTTTGTGTTGTTTCCACCAGAACAAGTGAAACTTGCATCTGAAAATTTTGTTTATTTTGTTTATTTATTATTTATTTTATTTATTTTGTTTTGTGGGAAGTAACTCTGTGTTTATTTTATAATTTAGATAATGATTGCAACGTGAATTTGGTTTAGGAAATATTTTGTGCCTTTGGAAATTGGGACTGTTTGTATTTGCTGCGTGCTTTGGGAATTAATCAAACTGCCTTCAGTTCGAACGTCTCAAAGGGTGCAGATGTGCTGAAGGATTTGTGTCTCTCTTCCAGACAAACTGAAGGACCAACCGGACCACTCTACGCGTCCTCTAACCCTGAATATCTCAGCGCCAGTGATGGTGAGAGCTGTGAGGGCTTTTTTCAGTGCCTTGTTTCTCCTGTGGTCATTCAGGCGGTGCAGCAGTATGGGGTCGGCGTGGTCTTTATGGAGTTTTTCTGGTCTTTTTTTTACGTTTACACCCATAGTATCCTGTGGCAGTGCTACACAGCTACAGAAATGTCTTTCGAAAGATACTTGCTCAATTCAGACACGTTTCTCCCTGCTCAACAGTCTATGTCCCCGATGAGTGGGAGGTTCCACGAGACAAGATCACCCTCCTCCGAGAGCTGGGACAGGGCTCCTTCGGCATGGTGTACGAAGGAATCGCCAAGGACATAGTGAAGGGAGAGCCAGAGACTCGCGTCGCTGTCAAAACTGTGAACGAATCAGCCAGCCTCCGCGAGCGCATCGAGTTCTTAAACGAAGCCTCTGTGATGAAAGGGTTCAGCTGCCATCATGTGGTAAGCATCGCTGGGCGCCGCGGGTGAGGAGCAAGCCCCATCACGTAACTAACGGTGCTTTGGTGCTTTCAAAGCGTGACGTTCTACGTACGAAAGCAGCCCTTCTGTAGAGGTGCTTGTTCGAAAAGAGCTGGGATCTTTCCGCGTTGTGTTTTATAAAATGCATCTTTCCAAACTTCGCGTCGTGACAGGGCTTCGTGCTGCTGTTCCCAGCTCTTGTTCAGGGGGTGTTGGCTCTGCTGTGTCCACCTGTTTTCATATCTGGGCTCTGCACAGTGTGTTTGGACACAACTTTGAGGGAATTTCTCACGTATTTTCCAGGTTCGCCTCCTCGGGGTGGTCTCAAAAGGGCAACCTACTCTGGTGGTCATGGAGTTAATGGCACACGGAGACCTGAAGAGTTACCTTCGCTCTTTAAGACCTGACGCTGAGGTAAAGGCAGGAGAGAGAGAGTCTGTTGTGCAACAGGGTAACTTGATTTGGTTTCTAATACTACTTTATTTATTGTAGAACAACCCTGGTCGTCCGCCACCGACGCTGAGAGAAATGATCCAGATGGCTGCAGAGATCGCTGATGGCATGGCCTATCTGAACGCCAAAAAATTCGTTCACAGAGATCTTGCGGCTCGTAACTGTATGGTTGCAGAAGACTTCACGGTAAAGATCGGAGGTACGTAGCGTGAGATCAGAAGACAACTCTGTGGGTCGTATTCGGTGTGAAGGCAATCTGTGAAGCCCAAAACCAGTGCGGCAAACACAGGTGGCTTTCGCTGGCTTCCTTTGGAAATGCAGCAAACTTTCCACTTTTTCTTCCCTGTGAAGTTTAGTAACAAAATAATCTCCCGTAGAGCCAGAGCAGCTTTTCTCGCCTTCTCTATTCTCAAACCTCTGTCCAAAAAGTTTATTGTCTCCTGAGCCTGAGCTGCCTCGGGTTATCTCCCTGTTCGTTGCTTTCGTGAGAATTACGACAAAGAAGGTGTTGGGTACAACAAACCAAGCGTTGATAATCCCGTCGTTAGGTCAGGTGCCTTTTCAAAGTCATTTATCTTCCACAACAACCAATTTTTAACCCAAACCCTTTTAGAAATAAGTAAATATAACATTTAATAATCCCAAACTCCACAGGGTGGTGATTTTTCAGAGCTCTTTGGACTTAAAGCCAAGGCAGTGAGATTTCAGGGCAAAGAGCTCTGTTTTACTTCAAAGAGATGAATAAAAGTAATGTTTAGAATAGAAGCCGTCACTAAAAATTTTAACTCTGGAGTCTCTGTGGTGGCTCTGTAGAAAAAATGCATGGAAAAGGAGAATGTTTTGGATGTTAAATTGCAAGGTGACCCATGGCTGTGGGTTGGGCCATAGGTGTATGAAAATAGCCTGGCGTGGAAGGAAGGAAGGAAACATTCCTCTGGAGATGCTGCACAGTAAGAGTGGCAGGGAAGGAGAGATGTTTAACACTTCCCAATTGCTCTTCTCAGACTTTGGCATGACCAGAGATATCTATGAGACGGATTATTACCGTAAGGGAGGCAAAGGACTGCTGCCCGTGCGGTGGATGGCACCCGAATCGCTGAAGGACGGTGTTTTCACCGCGTATTCCGATGTGTGGTAAGTTGTGCTCTGCAAGCCCAGGTGGATTCTAGCTCAAGAGCTCGCTATTTTAACACAGGGGGTTTAAATTGTGAGTTGCTGGCTTCCACAGGGTACAGAAAAAACAAAAACATTGTTTTGAAACCCCCCCTCTTAAAAATATTGTCGTGTTCTTTTAAAGTATATGTTCTCTAAAAGGAAGACTGTCACTTGTAGCTCTCCAGGATGTTTCATTCTCACCCGGAGTCTTCTCGTTCTCAGGTCTTTCGGTGTTGTCCTCTGGGAGATCAGCAGTTTAGCAGAGCAGCCTTACCAGGGGCTCTCCAACGAACAGGTGCTAAAGTTTGTAATGGATGGAGGATACCTGGATCAGCCGGACAACTGCCCGGAGCGGCTGTGAGTACCGAGGCGGGGGACAAGCGACCAAAAGCTAGCTGAAGTCTGGCCAACAAAGGTGGCCCCGCATTTGACACCTCTTAACCCCCTTCTCTGCCGGGGAGGAACAAAGCAGACTTTAGTGAGCCACCTCTCACAGAAATTCAACCAGTGCGTCCTTCGGGATCCGGGAATTAAAGACCCAAGCCAGCCCATTTCACTGGAAGGGAAATTAAACCCACCTGGGCCTTACATTGCGAGTAGAGATTCAAGAGAAGGAAGTACAAAGCACAGGAAAAGCTTAAAATACAGAGAAGCACTGTATCAGTTGCCCAAACAACATGTTTGTCCTCGGCTCCAGACGAGTGGGTGGCAGTTGGCTCGTGTCATGTGGCAAAGCCTGGCCACCATCTGCATCCACGTGGCTGCAGAGGCTGGAGAGCAGCTTGTTAATCCCGGGTCTGCTGAGGCTTTCTGTAATTCATCCCTCTGTACTACGTAAATAGTCTGGAGAATTCCAGCTCCTTTTTACCACGGATTTTCAGAAATCCAATTTTATGGCTAATGAGGAGGGAGAGGCAGGAGAACGCCGTGCTGAGCCAAGAGCTGAGTTTCATGTCCGAGGCCTTTTCATTTCTGTTGCAGACTCATTGCCCCACTTAAGTACCAGGCTAGGCTGCCGCAGGCTTAGGGGAAAAGAGGGCACCGTGTGAGGACAGCGAAAAAAACCTCGCAGAGATCACAGGCTGCAGCCAGGCGTTCTCCTGCGCCAGGGTTAAGGGTTGCTCTCTGCAGCTGCTCGTGACGTTCGCTGTCTGGAGGCTGCTGCGTCGCCGGGTCTGCCAGCATGGCTGCGTACCCAGATGCCTCCTAAGCCGCTTCTGTCAGAGTAATTAAGAAAAAAATCCCGTTACTAAGTGTTCAACCTGAGCTAGGGTGTTCTGATGGGTGTGGGGAGCCACTGCTGAAGCAGCAGGGAGGGGAAGGAGCCCTGGCTGGGAAGGGGAACGCTGATGGTAACTCTCTGGCGCTGGTAACCTCTTGCCCCAGCCCGCTTCTGGCCAAAACAGCGCTTCCAGAGTCAAAAAACAAACATGTTTTGTGAGTATGCTTATGAAAAAAGCCTGCTGTCCTGGACATTTGTCTCTTATGGCCAGTTCCAAGCTCCAGTTCGAGACTTTATTTGTACTTGTGAGTTCTTTCTCCATGGTGTCTGATAACATATGACCTCTTGCCGCAGCCTTTCTTTTGGGTGGGATGTTTACAGGACCTCTGTCCCCTGCACAGCCTCCTATTTTCCTTGAAGTTTGAGGAGCTGTGTTGTCTTTCAGACTGGGTTAAAATTAAAATTGAATGAATGAAGAAATTGTGACCTGGCTCTGAGTGCGTGCGCGCACGCTCAGGGTGTGTGAACCGCAGCCCTGTTTCCTTCGGAAGCCGAGTTGAGAACAATTGAAGGAATTGGAAGGAGTTTTTGATCTAGACAGAAATAGAGAAAAAGGAGTGTCAGGATCCACGGGCAAATACGGAGGCTGGAAAGAGAGCAAACAACTCGGTTGGCGTGGTGGAGGGGTGGCGTGTGTGGTGGGCGGTCTGATGGGGAGGCGGTCCTGGTCTGTGCCAGCCTTGCCTGCGTGAAACTCTTTCTTCCTACCCCTGACTCTTGTTTGCCCCGACCTAGGCACAGCCTGATGCAGATGTGTTGGCAGTACAACCCGAAGATGCGCCCCACCTTCATCGAGATCATCGAGATGCTGAAGGAGGACTTGCACCCCAGCTTCCACGAGGTCTCGTTCTTCTACAGCGAGGAGAACAAACCTCTGGAAACGGAGGAGTACGAGATGGACTTTGAGAACATGGAGAGCATTCCCCTCGATCCTTCCTCGTACTCGCAGAGGGACAAAGTCCTGGGGCGGGACAACGGACCCTCCATGGCCCTCAAGGGGAACTATGAGGAGCACATACCTTACACTCACATGAACGGTGGCAAGAAAAACGGGCGGATTCTCTCCATGCCCAGGTCGAGTCCTTCCTAACGCTTCCCGGTTGGCCCAAGGGTTGTGTCTGCTTTGTTCCCCTCCACAGATCTCAGGACTCTTGTTATTGCTGCCACAGTGTGTGACACACATCGACAAACTCTTCAGATTTTTAATCATCTTATGATTAATACCTTTTTTTGTTTTTTGTTTTTTTGCCAAGTTGACTGGTTGTCAGTGGACTTATCTGTGAACATAAATGGAAGAGGTTTCCATGGCTGCTGTCCCTTCTGTAACCATGGTTTCACAACAGGAAGCCACCGTGTGAGTGAAACCGAAGGAGGAGCATCCACGTTTGCCAACAAAAGACGTGAAATTTGCTGGTGTCTGAGCTACAGCGTAACGGTGCGGAACAAAACTTCTGCAGGACAAAAGCATTTCCAGTAGAATTCCAGGCTTTCAGGCATACTCTTCACTACAGCTGAAGGATTCAACACATCAGTCGGACGCGCCAGATCCTCAGATCGACCAATAGCTGCTGCTTTCGTACTTTTTAAATGGGTTCAAGCCCAGGGGTGCGTGCGTGTGTGTGTGTGCGCATGTGGGCAGTATATATATGTGGGGTGGATATGTATAGCAAAATATACACCTCTCTTTTTTGTACATAAGTCTTGTATGTTCTCACAGAAGCTTTCCTCTTCTTGGAAGTGTGTACTTATCTTTTTTTCCCATTTCCCTGGAGTGACTGAATCCTAAACAGATTATTTTTATACTAAGGACTCTTTGGGAGTAGGTTTTCTCTCATTAACAAATGAGGAAAACGTGCTGGGAGCCAAAGGAGCAGAAATCTGAGATTTGTGGGTCCTTTCAAGACCAAACGAAGTAGGAGTCCCCTGACCTGAGACACGGAGTTTTCTGTCCTTACAGCGTTGAGTATATATATTGTTTGTTGTAACATATTTAAAAATGTCTTTAGTTTAAATTTTAACTTCATATAAATTATTGACTGTTTATGGTCCTTTCGGGGAGGGGAGAGTTTAGGGGATTGTTTGGTCTTAAAGTGGTCCAAAGATTTCAGAATGAACTGATTTTAGCCGATGACCCTTTTAGCAGCTACGAAGCACACGTTAAGTTTATACTTGACAAGGCTTTCTCATACAGTGTCGTGATTTATACAATGCAGTCAGCTGGCTCCGGGCAAAGCCCTGAGACAAAGGAGCTGGGACTTCGCTGGGTTGTTGGGGGCTGAAGGACACCGGAACGTCCCGGTCCCCAGTCCTGCTACTCCTTTGCCCCCCTTGCTTTGCCTCCTGCGCGCGCGGTGCTGCAGAAGCAGCCGGCGAGAGAGGACGAGCGAGAACTCCAGCCGATAAAGAGACGCTGAGGCCGGTCTGAAGGGGGGAGAGCGCAACGCTCCTGGCTCTGCGCGTGGAGCAGAAGCTGAACGTGACTGTGGTGAGCTGCCCGCTGCCCGCTGCTGCTGCGCAGGCGGCCGGCCCCGTGCTGCCTGCAGGCCTGCGCTGCTTTCCGGAGATGCCCAGGACGCGTGCGTTAGCCACTGCTTTCACCTCTCTGGGATGTCAGCTTTCATCTTCTGGACTGTGCTTTGTTTTGCTGCTGTTTGCATAAAAGACAGAGCTGATGAGCATGAGAGGCTAGAAAATAATTGTGAGACGAAGCGTGTCGCGTAGTGGTGAGGGAGTGTGCTGGCAGGGAGAAGTGCTGAAGCAAGGAACGAAGAGGATCGATGTTGCAGGCCCTTGTCACGCAGGAGCTGCTTTTAAAAGGGGAGAGAGGTGCTCAGTCCTCTGCTTCTCCTCCTGGAGAAGTCTGAGAGCCGCGCTGTGCTCTCTGCCAGGAGGAGACGAGGTGGGAGCGGGGACCCCAGGCTGGCGTGGGGGTTTCCACTGCAGCCCGCGGCGCTGCTGGTTTCTCCGTGTGAGCGACGAAAGGGGCTGGAGTCCGTAGGGAAGCGCGAGGGGAGGGCGACGGGCTCCGTGCACCCCCACGAGCTGTTGGGCCGAAGGTGGAGGCTACAGGATGCTCGCAAAGTCAGGTGGAAAAGAGACAGCCCGGCCGCGGGTCAGGACCTTCCGTCTCAAAAGGCCTCGTTTACATTTCTTCTGCTTTACAAAGTAGTAACTGTTCAGCAGCTCTATACTGCACTGCAGGAAAGAAGACATATTCTCACGCTTTTCTAAGGAAGAGAAGTTTTTCTTATTAGAATTTTTTAATTTATTTTAATATATAAAACACTGTAAAAAACCAAACCCAACAAACAATTTGTTTTCTTAAACGAACAGAACATGTAAATTTGTATCCGTAAAATCTTGGCAGGTGGATGTGGTGGGATTATTTTTGTCCTGTTCTGGTGCAGTCTACCTCAGTGTTTCTTAAGGATATTTTTAATACTACGCACCTCTAACACCTGTTCAAATTTTCTGGTCTGAACCTGTTGTGGATCAGGGAAAATCAGTATCAGCCGATTCCAGTACTAGGGACCATTCACCGAAGGGAATGGGTAGGAGAACGGCTCGTCGCTGTTTGTCGCTAATCTGAGCAGTAGTGACCAAAGGAACCGATTGACAAATTTGGATCTGGTGTTTTGCTGTCATCCTCTTAGTTCTGTGGTGATTAAGAAAAAAAAAAAGAGGACAAAAAGCCTATTAAATGTTTGGACTTCAGTGAGCGAATGACCCAAAAGGAGCAGACCGTGTCGTTCTGGAGCGGGATTTGCCAGCGTGGAGCAGGGACCGGCTGTTGAGGTTGGATTGGGGCACCTTGGTCACTCTCGCTGCGCATGGGTAATCCGGAGTCCTGCCGGTGGGATGTCACCTCCCGAAATAAACCTTCCCCAGCACGTCCTTGTTTTGATAACATTTTAAATTGCAGTGATCATAACTGTGGGAATAGCAGATCTTTTCTACAAAACGTTGGAAGGTTGTGTTGGGTCTGGCTGTTGGGTTGCTGCTGGTTGGCCCTCTGAGCGCAGGCGGTTTGCAGCGCTCCGGTCGCTGCCCGAGGGAGCCGCGTGCTGTGCTGCGGGCGCGCTGCCCGTTCCCACGGCTCACCCGACCCTCTTCACTCTGCACCAAACGGAGCGGTTGTCTGTACCCAGTCCTGTGCGTGAAGATTATTCCAGGTGTCCTTTCTGTGGTGTGCCAAGGTTGAGGAATGGTACCAGCGGTGAGGATATGGTTTTTCCCCTTGTAAAAACAAAAACACTAGCGGTTGCCACTCATGGCTGCTGAAGATGACACTCACTGCTGAATTAGGAAGAATAAATATCATTTGTAAAGCCCAGCTCTCGCTCCTGGGAAATCCTTTACTCTCAGCCTGCAGCTGATACTTTGGTCTCAGTTGTTGGAAGATCCTCGCCCTGGGGATGCCGGAATCCCTCACTCGGATCTTGCCGATACCTGTTCAGAGGCCCCCGGGGGTTGCCTGTGAGTTGAGATTGCACGAAACGGTCTCCGCGCGGGGTGCTGCGAAGGGCTGCTGGTGCTGTGCGGCGGGCGCAGCCGCTGCTGTGTGCCCCGGCAAGGTCCCTGCCAGGGCGAGAACGTGGCAGCACCAGCACTGGCCGCTGCCGCTGAGGAGGAGCCGAGCGATAGCGCGGGGAAGCAGGTAGAACAGCTGGCGGGGGGCAGCCAGGACCGGCAGCTGGGAAGCTCTGTCTTGTCTTGGGGTCGCGTCCGAGGGTTGGATCCTGCCCTTTGTGGGCAGGGACCATCCTGCTCCACGGCACAGGGCAGCCGGCCGGACTCTGCAGCCTGTTCAGGAGCGGCCGTAGCCTCCTGCGTGCGACCCGGGGACAGGGAGGGAACCAACAAGTAGCCAGAACTTCACTATCTCTGAAGCCGGTGAAGGAGGAGGTCTAAGGAACAGCTTTCCGTGCTCTGCTCGGTTGTCGCTGAGCAGATGTTTGAAGCGTGAGACTGGAGAGGTTTCTCAGAAACATTCGCACGTTAAATTCAGTTGCCACTTCCTGAACGCCTCTTGCAAATCTGGTCCTTCTCGTGCAGTGCAGTGCGGCGTAGCAAGGCTTGGCTGCTGGGTCAGACCCGCGTCTCTCGGCTGCTTGTAAATACTCTCTTGTGTTGTAAAGTAGAAGATCGAAAGCTGACACCATGAACTCTGTGCCAGCCTGGCTTGGGAGAGGTGACAGGAGCTAGACCACGCTGCGAGGAGGGTGTTTTTTTCTGTTGATGGTAAAGCAGCTGTGTTGGCATGGAAGAGGCTGCTTTTAGGTTGCTTAAGGGTACTCTTAATTTATGAGTAGTATATCTCTCTCCTCCTAAATTTGTATTATAGTGATGGAACACTTTGCTTAATTTTTGTATGTTGCATATAATGTTGGTATCTCTGGAAAAATCTGAAAAGTCGCTTACTGTGTTATTGACCTAACTATGACAAAGGCAAATAGGAAAAGACAGGAGCAAGAAGGGTGCTGTGTCGGTTATTCTTGAGCCTCCATTCTGGGGGAGGGAGAGAGGCAATCGAGTTCCCCCGTAACGTCACTGTGGTAAGAAGACAGGCCCAGAGGAGCCAGCAGTGATTCCTGATTCCAAGACTGGAACCTTGTTCTACAAGTCAGAGAGTCAGATACCTTTGTGCCATAAAAACCTTACTCTCAAGGCTGTGCTAGGTGCTACCACGATCCCTGTGAGATCGGTTCAGAGCCTGGAGTGAGCCAGAGACTGCGGATAAACCCTCTGATCCTCTCGCTGTGTCCCAGCGAAGCTCCCTCGGAGCTGCCGCCGCTGTGGGGAGACTCGCAGGGACCCGCTCCCCTCCGCAAAGCAGCCGCTGCCCCTCGTAGTTTCCTCCACGCGTGGTCCAGGGAAAAGAGCTGCTGAATGGATTGGAATCAAGAAATAGTTCAGAAATACATGAAATTCAAAATAAGGTTAGTTTGGTATTTGTATGAACTTAATTGAATTTGGCCTTTTTATTACCTTCTGCTTGGCTCTGTGTTAACTCTGCTTGGATTCTGTATGTGAACGTTGGTGTGAGAGCGTTAACGTGTTCGAGCTGTTCCGCCCCGGCTTGCCTGGTTACGAGCATCCCAAGAGCGAAGCCAGTCGTACGATTGACTTTTGGAGGAACCTGACTGTTCAAAAGCAATTCTAAAGCTACCATTTTTCGCAAATCTGCTGTCGTTAAATGTGTATTTCTTTTTAAAATGAAATTGCTTGTCCTACTCAAAAGTAAGCACTTACTCTTGCAGTTTCAGCCGATTAACTGCAGCACAATGCAAGCTATAAGGGGACAGGTAGAGAAATGACTTTTTAAATATTGTATAATAAAGTTAGTATTAACTCCTACAGCGTTGTTATTTTTTTGCCAACAGATTTGCAGTCGGTAAGAAACCAGCGTTTCTGGTAGTCGTTTTGTTCCGAGTCGGGCGTTCCAGCCGCTGGTACCAAGCAGGTTCTGTTTCTCCGTGCAGCAAGGCCCTGGGGCTCCCT
>Ga0181612_174898_pt1 | contig 16558 bp, 11 predicted proteins | sample HoacroProtozoa21_FD_119630 | JGI IMG/M metagenome (GOLD analysis project Ga0181612, IMG submission 119630) | Hoatzin crop microbial communities from Cojedes, Venezuel. Combined Assembly of Gp0051906, Gp0051904, Gp0051908
AGCATGTTGGTTATCACCCCAGATCTCTCTTCTTCTACACCACCACACAAAGACAGCAAAAGCAACTCTTGCACCACATCACCCTTGGCCTTCCTTGCATATCAGGATGGAGGAAAGAGCGTTTGTACATGTGTCAATCTCAGTCTTTCAAAGACTCTTATTCCTCTCTGCAGAGTCAAAAGTCATCTGAGAGATCCACTTCCACACTTGCTTTCCCTGGAAATACCTCCTTCAGGAAAGTGGGCAATGCATGTAAACATGTATGTATGCAGTTCAGCACTGCTAGAACTGCTGTGAAGCCAGTGATACACAGTATTTGATGCTGACAGTTCTGTAGGCATAACTTACACATGGCCGGCACTTAGATGAAAGCTGCTTACACAGATAGGAGACCGAAGTTGGGTAGATTTCAACTGCACAGCTATGCCACCAAGAAAACAGGGGGAGAGCTAGTTTTTTTCCATTTTTGTCTCCTCTTCAAAAAGACCTGTTACCCTTTTCTCTTACAACATATGCACTGATATTTGCAGAGGGCTTGTTCAGCCCTGTAGTTGATAAAGTTGGACTTGCTTCAAGAATGAGGAAAAACAAAACAGAAGAAGCACCCACTCCCATAACACTCTTCCAATAGCACTGAGGTTCACCATCAGCACCATGTACCACAGCTGCTCAGAAACTGGAACTCCTACAAAGGTCCCTTTGGAGGAGGGACACCAGGTACTTCATGGGGAACGTAACTATTGCACTACCTATGGCAGGGATCATCCAACCCTGTTCTCTGTCCTGGGGGATATCCTGCATCTGAAAAACAACATTCCTGCAGATGGGCTGTCTCACTGAATTGGAGATTCACTTCTGAAAAATCTCTTGGTGGGTGGGGTGGCAATGTACGTTCAGACCTAGTGAGTGATGGATGGCAGCATCCAGTCAGGGTCCTGCTTGGTTACTGTTCTAAAGCATGAGAGGAGGCAGTGATTTATGACTACCACTTGGATGAGGGGATTCAGTTATGGCACTGCATGGCCTACGTTCAATAAGAGAAAGTCAGACCAGAAAGCAAATATCTACTTACTACTTACAGATTTACACTAGGAATCAATTAGAAAGAAATAACTCGAGCTACTTTACTTTCCTAATTTTAAGTGTGTGACTGTGGAAGGTTCTGTGCATACTCCTAACTTCCTGGGAACTAAATCCAGAGAGGAAATACAGTTTTGGAAGTCTTGATTTCAACCCCAGGTATGCAGAAAGCATCCAGCTTGATGTGCCTGGTAGCATTTCACTACACTGTATTCAGTTCAATGGTGTGTTGCACCACCCCAGCGCAGGCAGCAGTCAGTTTTCTACAATCTGCTTCCTCTGTGAGCTATAAACCAAGGACTAAACTCATCTCAGTAGGACTTTGTATAATCCTTCAGTGAAAAGGAGCTTTATGAAGGAAAACTGTAATTCCTGTACTTTTCATAGTCCAGGCCTTGGTCCTGAGTAGAGGAGCAAGACACTAATGGCTGTACTACTTCAAGAACTAGAGATTCCCAGCTCTCTAAATAGCAATCTGATAAAGATTATCCTCAAAAATCTTACAGCAGTTGTCTGCCTCTTTTCCCTTCCTAAGAAAACAACAGATCACAAAAACGTGCAACAGACCACCTTCTCAAAATTACTACTGCAGTCATTGCTGATGGATGACTCCCCTGGATTCTATTCATTTTTTATACCCCCACAGTGAAGCCAGTAAGTGATACAGGCTGGACACACACGGTAGATCTCAACAGTGATTTTACTGACGCATGGCTAAGGAGGACCTAGCAGCCACCATGTCATTAGCAAAGGAGAGGTATCTGAACTCACTGGCAAAATAAGAGGCCTGAAGCAGCACACAGCTTTGCCTTCTTCCCTAGACCTTTGCTAGCCCTTGGCATGCCTTTTTTGCGCACCCCTGTGCTTGCAAGCCATGGAGTGCTGGCAAGGACAGAGGAATGGAGAAACCCTGCCGGGGTGCTTGCTTTAATGCAGACGCAATTATCAGAAAGCAGGCCAAGCTCAGAATAGCCTGTCTAGGGAGGCTCAGAGTCTGTGATAAACAGGAAACATGGAGAAATATTTGCATAATAGTTAGAAAGGAAAAAAGCGAAGCTTTCCCTGTCACACAAATGCTGGGTTGTGACACAGGGTCCCAACTACAGCCTGAGTTGCCTCACACCACGGCAGGTTACTGACTGTGCACCACTCCTGCACCTTGGAGCTGGGGGAAGGAGCTGTGTAAAGCTCCGCAGGGCAAATGAAAAGATGTTTGCTAACTTGTAACCTTGCAGGTGCCAATTAGAGTTTTTAAAAATCTATGCAGGAGGCTGATTTGACAGGATGCTGCAGCGATTCAGCTAATGACAAAGTGCAACACAGGGACAACACAATCCTTAGACGAATGATGCAAAACTCCAGTTCCCTCTCCTCCATCTCTACTTCACTTTCCCTCTCCCTCATAAAAATTGTATCTCTGGTTTAAGCCCATCTTGTCGGCACAGTTTTCACTGGTGACAAGAGCTCTGCTCTCCTGCCTTCTGACTCACAGAGACACGGGGTGCTAATACACCTAGAAGGCAAGAAGGGCAGGTCAAGGGAGCCTGATAGTTTGTCTCAGTGATGAAGAAAGTATCCTTTCCTCTTGTATTCATTTGCTCAATAACAGTTGGGTCACCCATCACCCATGTGGTGTTGTAAGACCTTGAAAAATGAAGTAGACAGCTGTCTTGTATTACCAGGCTGTATATCATCTACCAAACCTGTGCATGCACTATGCAGCAGTCATTCATAGCAGTGTTTCTCAAGGAACATCTACGCCCAAAAAGCAGGGGGACAGCAGATGATAATTCTCCTTGCATGCTTTGAGGTTCACCAGCAGCATCCCACAAATCTCTCTCTTTCCCCATTGACACCAGTGGCTCCTATATTGCTCAAAACGCTGGCTTGAGAAGGAATTCTGGAGCTACAGAAGTGGAGAAGGGCAATAAAGCCCTGTAGGCTGCAAATGTGTTGCAATGTTTCTCCTACTCACAGTAAAAGGGGGTGGGGGGGGTAGGTTTTCTTGTGAAAATCAAGCTCTCTAATGTTGACTCTGCTCTGCTTTGAAGTAACTAAGGAAATAATTTTCAGAACTTATGGCTGTCCCTCAGTTACTAGAAACTTGGACATGAACTTTCTTTCAGTTCAGAATTACTTGAATTCTTGACTCGGGAAGAACTTCAAAGGATGCAGAGATTTGGATCCTCATCTAACTCCTCAGGCCAGAATTCAGGCTGGAAAGGTTGTACCAAAGCACCTGCTTTCTCCAATGTCTGGCCTGCTGTGCAGTCATTTGCATTTCCATGATGAGAGCACAGAAAGCAGAAAGTAAATCACTGTGGTAATTCACCGAATTGAAGTGGCAAAACCAAAGGTAACAGATAGGGAGAAACTAATCTCAGGTTCTGTGGAAAGTCTGTGTTCCTGCCATAACAGAAATACCGCAGGAACACACCCTGGGATTTTATCAATTTGGTGCTTTTGCTTCCATGTTATGTGGGACTGAAAGTTAAAAATGGTGAAAAATGACTGGATTTGGTGAAGACTATGTAGGTCACCTGTTGACTCTTTCCCACAATCACAGAATAAATAGGCTACTCTTGAAATCAGCAGAGAATAACATTAAAGCAGAAATGGCTTTATACGACAAGTAACTGTAGACCCAGTACGTCCTGTAGGATCATCGCTGCTGTGGGGATATCATTCTTCCAAACAAACTTAAGCTGTTACCAAATATAAGCAATACCATGTTGTATCAGCAGCATCCTTAATTTCATTGAACCATAAATCGAGTAGAAGTAGAAAAAAATTGGGTTTTAAATGATTAGAGTATATTCATCTGAAGCTCTGAATTCAGTTGATTTTTCACTTAAAGTGGCTTTTCATTACAGTCACCCAAAACTTCTTCAGCAGGCCATTATGGAACCAAACGGAGAACCACACAAGTTGTCCATCCATGGAGAGTATTTCCTGCTGCTATCGTTGTCATTAGCTTCACATTTCTGAATATACTGAGCCAGATCCAAAATGTATTGAAGTCAACAAAAGACATCAGTTGACTTCAGTGGGCTTTGAATCAGACCTTCTAATGATCATTAAGTAGTATCTGGAAGAAATCTTCTATTACACAATTTCAACTAATTAAATGCTTTAACATGAATTCAGGTTTTCTGCTAAGAGCTATTAATTACAAAAAAATTCTATAAAAAGTGGATAAATGAGTGGGAAAACTAGACTCAGATCTTCACAGAATCAGGCAGCTAGACAATGCTGTAAAAAATACTTAAAACAAACAGACAAAATTACTGGAAAGCTGAGCAATTCCTCATTTTATTGAAAGCTCTATTATGGGCTCCTTCCACCACAATTTTGTTTGCGTGCGTGCTTCTCAAAACTGTTTCCCCATAAATGAAAATGAAAATAGGTATGTGTAAGAAGCAAGTGAGATGCATATTTGATGTTACAATTTGCATGTGCAGACTTCTGCACCATGAAGCTTTAGTAAGGAAATCTATTTTCCACAAACTACTATTATAACAGAATGTCAGTTTCTACTTGTCTTTATTGAAACAAGTATTTTTCCATACTCCCTTCAAAACTGCAACTCTAAAGCTCCACTGAATTCCAAAATTTGGCATAAAGTCTAAGGGTATGAAGTCAGCTGAATGGCTACTGTAAGAATTTTCAGGGAAATCCTTTCTGCTGGTGCACAGAACACAACAGGAGAGGATTCCTAGCCTGGCCTGGCATATTGATTCCAAGATCTTGAAGTGATGGGGTTTGGATCCTACAGGTTATCTAACCATGGAAAATCCTACCCAGGAACCATGGTTTAACTCCGCAGTTAACACCTGCAATGTTCCTCAGCGCTCTGCCATAGGCTGCTGAGTAAATATGGCACTTAGACTTATCTGCAGCGTATGCTTCTTTAAGAAGCATCAGGGATTCATGCAAGAGACACTGATGGGAGTTGACAAGGAGTAGATTTATTCATTCAGCACTTGAGATTATCTGTTGCCTGGTGGTACACAGCTAACGAGTGACTGACATGTAAGTCTCTGCCAGCAGTCAGCAGAAACGGCCCCTTACACTGGAAGGCAAATAGCCTCCCTGTGCCTCCTGTCACCTTCGGTGAGTGCCACATCCTGGCTGCCATCGCCGAGTAGTGCAGGACACAGGACACAAACCAACAGCCACTCTGCAGGAGAAATAACCTGATCTTTGACTTGCCTTTCCTTTTCCTTCCTTATCCTCGTTTCTAATGTTAATGCATACTGTGCTGTCTTTGACCTGAAGCAGAATGTTTTTGCACAGCTGTTTTTCTTGCTGGGGGAAAAAAAATCTAACTCACATGCAGCCAGCCCAGTGTTTATGAGAAACCCAAGATCCCCAATCAGCAGCCACAGCCAAGCCTGTGTGAACACCGCTATCTGCTGCTCCAAAGCAGCATGCTCTGTCCCTCTCATGTCAGCAGCCCTCTCTGCCATGCCAGACCTGCAGTGCTCACCCAAACCTAGAAATCTAAGTCTAGCCCTGACAAGAAATGCTGTAGGCAGTACTCATCTGAAGCTTTTTCCCCCTGAAGGACCAACAAACTTATGCCTGGCTCATTTCAGGGATGCATATGTTAAAAAATGCAAGAGCAGGAAGCCAACAGACCCTGTGCAGGAGTGCAGGAAAGGAGCACAATTCATAACTCATTTTCCCCCAGCAGAAGTTACTTCTAATGAAGGTAGAAAGTATATTTAAGAACATTTAATGCCCTATGGGCTGCTATGCTGAGCTACACAAAAATAGTCACTACACACAGAGGAGAAACAAGCTGCAAAACTGAGGGGTATGTAGAGTTCAATTTCAAATAATACAAGTGCAGAACTTGTATTATTTGATATATTATAGATTTAATATGGGCAGTACTAAACACAACACTGGAAACTCTGAGCCCGAGAGTGGGTGGAGGATGCAGGAGATGGTAAATCCCTTTAAGAGAATAAGGGCAAGCACAAAGGAGGCAGTGTAGCACAGCACAGCGTAACATTCTGCCAAAAATGTAGTGCAGAGCTTCTGAGAACACTGGCTGAGGATACAACAAGGCAGAGGGTTTCCCCAGAGCATGCAGGAAAGGGACTGAGACAGTGAACCAATGCTGACAGTACCATGGACTGCATCCTTAAGGGAGTCCACCATCAGCAGAACAAGAAATTTAAAAGCACAGTTTGGGAAAAGCTTCAAAGGAGAAACTCTCCACCATTTCCTATGTGTCTCAGCTACCTCTTTCCCCCTCTTCCTTTTTCTTCATTAGTCACACTGGCCTTGTTTAGCTCTTTGGCATTGTCTTACATAAATTCCCTTTACGCTTGGTCCCTAATACTCTTCCAGAGGTAATATTGTTGCTGTTTCCTTCTCTGCATCTTTCCTTAATGGCCATCTCTGGTTCCCTAAGAAGTAAGGCAGGTAACAAATGCTCCAGGAGAGGGCAGAATAGCTGGAGCTCTGTAGAGATTGGAGGCAGAATGCCAGACGCCATCCCCGCCTTGCCTCGCTCCACAACAAGCCTAATGACATCAATCATTTCAAAGTGGAAAACAGATAATAAGATTTTTGTTATTCCACTATATTCTCCTGTCCTTCACTTTTGGGTGCCCCTTGACTCTTTAGATGGATATTTGTAGGTACTTGTGTATTAGGATCTCCTTTCAGCTGAGTTAATAAACTCAGTGAGATACAAATGATTAGTATCTAGAAGAGATTCTCCAGTCCGACAGTCCTTCACAGCTGGCAGTGACAGAAGCAGAGACTGAAGCAACCCACAGCTCTCCTCTTTGTTCCCATTTTCTAAACATGCTGTTGAAGCACAACTGCACCTCCCAGAAGGACACAGTCCCAGACAAACAAGAGCATGGACCTCATCCAGGAACTGTGAAAAGGCCAAGGGCAACACAGACTGTCACAAAGTTCACGTTTGCAGTTCACTTTGCAATAAAGAGGGAGCCTTGAGGAGAAGCCTGGCAGCTGCAGGCAGAGGAATCAACAGCTGACTTTCTGTCAAACTGTGGAGCTGGCGGCTGTGTACTCAGGGAGGCCGAGCAACCCTTCAGCCCAGCTCTTCCACAGCAGGCCGGCAACAGTTTCTATCACACTGCAGCATGAACAGCAGGTCCCGCCTGATGTGCATCAGCTCTACAGTAACACTTCTGTGTCCATCCCATCTTAGGGACACTGATCCCAAGAACTATTTGTTCTTATCCATAGTGTTGAAATTAGTCTGCTTCATCCATAAAATAAGCGCTCTGAGCACAGACTGTGTCTGAGGAATGCACTTGTTCAGTGTCTCTCTATAATGACGTGGACCAGCACTTCAGTTCCAAAGATCCTTGCCTACTCATCTGTATGTGGGATCATAACTTCAATGCAGACTCACCTCAGCCACAAGCATGTCTTATCGTATCTTGCAAAAAGGCTTGAACGGCATGGGAAATCACCAGTGACCTCTCAATATCTTCATATGTGGCCTACCTCTCTGGATCTAACCAACAGCAGAAGGGTTCAAAGCCTGTTAGTCTCAGCTCTTTGGTGACTCACACAGCAAAATTAGCTTTATGGACTCACCCTCAGTCCCAGGTCAGGAGTAAACTACAGGCACACAGTTAAATGGCTATTGTAAAACTCTCCCCTCCCTTCAACTACTTCAACCTCAGTGCTGAGAAATGACACAAGCTTTCAAAACAATGCTAGCTTTGTCTGTGGTGCCTGCCATTTCTTCCTTCTGCATCAGGGATGCAGCAAAGACAGCAACACTAGCTAGGAGCTTTCTGTCGGGTTTTGATCTGCAAAAGGATGGCTAATAAGGCAGGAATTGTAGCACAAAGGAAGAGGAAGAAAGAGAAAGGAGAGGAAGAGATATGAAATTGCATTTTTTGCCTCAGTCTTGGGGCTGCCTGTGCTCAGTCCCTGCCTCTCCTCAGGTTTGCCTGCAATGGAAGATATTACAGCAAGACTTGTACTCCCCTCAGTGAAGACAACGTCTTCCTCTGTTTTGTACAAGCAACAGAAGTGGCAGAAAATTAGCTGATTGCTGCCATCAGCATCCAGGATCTCTCACAGCTGGGAGTTAAGAGATCAAAGACAGCAACGAAGGAACATTTTGTTTCTCAGTTATTTTATCTCTGCTATTCTCATATCCTTCTCATCACACACCAGTACCTTATTGCTGGAGGTGGTGATGACATCTTGCAGCCTATCAACATCAATATCAGGACCAAGAAACCTCTTGGCAAGGGAAGTTTACAAACAACATTTTAAAGACAGGCTCTCAAACATCTCAGAACAGGCGACAAGGATAAGCCAAGTCTCTCCTTCACCACACTGTCCAAACGTCCTTGCGAAAGGAAGACTTAGACATCTCTGGCCATGTTGTTAAAGAAGGGTCCAGCATACTCTCTAGAGCTGAATACAATTGAATTCCACATCTTCATTTTATTTTCAATACATCATTCATTCTGGTTGGACTTTCAGAAGTACTTAGCATCAGCTTATCTCTTCATCTCAAAGTTCACGGGACTCTTACTACTAAGTGAGACCAGAGTCAGCCAGCAATGAATAGCAAATTCCATCTTTTAGTTCTAAGTCCCTAGAGACCGGTCTTGTACTATGAGGCCTGCGTCCCTATTTATGAATCTATACCTTGAACTTTACTTCCCAGATCCTGCACTATTTCTGAGCCTTTCTGAGTCCTAATGGTGAATTCTTCAGCTTCACCATACTAAACCATAGCCAAAAGCATTCTGTATACTAAAACAGATCATCTTTTCCACAGTGACAAGCCCTTCTGCAGTATAGAAAAATTCTCTCTTGAATTACTTCTGTCACTCTGAAGCAACCTATATGTTTATGACAAGTAGTATAGTGCAGTGCAGATGCACCCACCAACACAGCGCTATCGCACGGAGACCAGGAAGAACAAAGAAAAAAAGGCATTTTAAACTTGAGGAAGGTGGTATTTTCTTTGTTTCAGAACAGATGTCTTTAAGTGCCATTGCTTACTTGAGTCTCTTCCCATCCCTTTCTACTTCCCCTACGCAACACATCTAATCCAGAGTTCAAAGCTATTTGGCTTCTGATGAAAAGCAAAGACAGGATGTAACACTCTGTTTTGTCAGGCAGTAATGCATCACTAAAGAAAGTGCTAATGACTCAAAAATTATATAGAGGAAGCAACAGGAAAGTTCTAACGATAAGCAAATTAGCTTAATTCTCTGAAAAGAATGGACTTGGCTGGACATGCTTACTCTAGGTATTCCTGAAAGTGGCAGAGCAAGCATTCCAAAACCAGAAGAAAATTTGAAAACTGGGGTTCACTTAAAACATATCGTCTCAGGCTGGTACACCTTGGGATGCTTTGGTGCACATACAGGCATCCTCCTTTCACAATGTAACTCAAAATCCCTTGCACTTGCCAAATACTTACGATAACACTTGCATGTGCAGATTTAAAAGTGCTCACAAACAATTTGCTAAGAAGATGGTAGGCTAAATTTGAAACCTGCAATATTTGAAATGGACAGCTGGGCTAGATCTACCCCCCTCCCTCCCCAACTTTTCAGTATTTTCTGCCAGAGATCACATTCATCATTCAGCTGAACCTTGTTCCCAGATGTCTGGAACATACAAAAAACAACCTGTGAATTGGGGAATTTTCCAAGACTCAGCAATATGGTCACAACAGAGTTCTGGAATGAAAAGGCAAGGGATGCTGTTCATGTCATCCTCTCTCTACAGAAAAGAAAACGAATTACATCTCTTTGTAGGAGACATAATTAGCTCCCTTCTTTGCAATGGAGAAAGCCTTTGCTTCCACGAAAAGCTTATACTGCCTCCCATGTAAACCTGGGATAGACAAAAACCCCACCAAAATCTTGTTGAGGCAGATGCCATGCTGAGGGAACCCAGCAGTAACCTCAGATAGCTGGAAAGAGTGCTTGTGCTGTGAGGCTCACATGTTGAATCCTGACTTATGCACATGTATTTGGGAGGCAAGTACGGTAGAGATGGTCTCCTTGCACCATACAGAACTCAGAGAGTTTGGACATAAAGCCTCAAGATATTTAGGGGTAGCTGATCATTACATTAACACAAGTATGACAGCAGGGATTAGAGTGCATTCAACTGCTGTACAATATGGATTTGTGTGGGGGTCAGAAGTTTAATTTGTGTTCTGCCTCCTACCCTTAAGCTCATTCTTTCACCAAAACAGAAATAATTCCTTTTCACAGTCTCTTTTCTGAGGAGAAAATGTGTGTTCCAGGTAAAGGATTTGCCTTCTGTGCTTTGTTGCTAGATGCCATGGGACAGCAGGGCAGCACCTTCTTTTAGTTGCTCTGTGTTGGAGACATTTTGTCAGGTCCAAGGACACAAGGTGAACTAAAGACTTCTGCCAAGCATCCTTGCAGGGTACTCAAGAAAGCTCTACAACATTTGCCCCATGCCCGCCTCACATTTTGTTTGCCAGAGGAAAACAGTAACATTGACGAGTCTTTTTTATTTCTGAGAGTCCTAAAACTATTGCTGGGTGTCATTCAGTGAGAAAGGCTGGGACAGCAGCTGACAAGGAATCGTGGTGATTTTGGGAGGCCAGCCCTATTCTCCACAGAGATCTATGTAACAGTTAAAACAGTTGAGGCGATTTTCCCTCACTTGGTAACAGTCTAACCTCATCCTAAATGGACAACTTGAGGGTTATCTACAGTTTTGTCATGTCCTTTGGTATCATTTTGCTGCCCGTATGTTCCCGTATTTAGAGCAGGGTAATATTACACATCCAAACTGGGAGCCTGTTTTTTATGTTGGAGTGGATTCCTTGTACCACCACAGAAGCCACACAAGAACAACCACGTTCTGTGAAATCTTGAGGGACTGGTTTTGCATTCTTATATTTCCCAACCTGTCTGAAACGTTAATCTTTTCTGCTCCATACTACTTTTATCTATGGCAGAAATTATTTTCCTTGCAATTTTCCAGACCTCTTCCATGTTCCCTTCAGGGTGGCTGGGGACATGAACTTATGGAAAATGTTTTACTTCCATTTCAACAAAGTGTTTAAAGTGCATGCTTTAGTCTACACCACTACTATATAGTCTAGGGTCTACCTGCAAGCAATAGAAATACAGAAAAGTGATGAAAGGTGAGGGAAAAATTACCTTGTAACTTCTTACAAACCTGTAGGAGAGTAACACATTTAGTCTGAAAGCTCTTGGTGGCCAATGTGAAATTTTCTGGTGGCCAACCAGGAAGTGGGGATTGTCCTTACTTCTGACCCATTAAACACACTTTTTGCAGAGCTACTTTTTTGATGAGATTTCTTTGGACATGTCTTTATTTACACAGGGAGCCAGGCACTGTTGTCCCTCTTCTTTGGGAGCAGTGACCTGTTTGAGAAACCTGAGATGTCTCCACAGGGTATCACTTAGCACTCTCCAGGCATACCAGGATCCCTGAAGCACTGTTCTGTCTGTTTGATCCCTTACCTTGTTCCTGATCTGCAAATGACCAGTCACTCGAAACCCACAGGAGGGGGGATTGCTGCCTACCTACTGAAGACCTGAGTCTGTCAGTTCTATCTTCAAACAAATGAACAGAAGCTTCACTTAGGGAAAACACATACAAGCATACCGCTCTGACACTCTCATTAAGGAAATATGAAGCAGCTCTTTAAATCTGAAACAGGAAATAAGCAAAAGTGGAAAAAACCAAAGCAAACAGCCCTCCCTCAAAATCACAGAATGTTTGGGGTTGGAAGGGACCTCTGTGGGTCATCTAGTCCAACCCTCCTGCCGAAGCAGGGTCACCTACAGCAGGCAATAAAAGCGGTCTGAATATTTTCAAATAAGACAACGCTCCTTGTAGAGGGAAAGGAAATGTGTAGTGCACATCTATGTCCTTTCCTTGATCTGAACTGTAATGGCTTTTTTTCATCCTTTTCCATATAACATGTGCATATTCTCCAAGCCTTCAGACTGGTGTCAGCACCTCTGTTCAGCTCTTCAGTGCAATAACTCTGCTGATGATCTTTAGATCTGAGGATTCGTGTACCCACCCCAATTTGCAGCAGGCTTCCTTCTCCTGGGAGAAGTGTCTGATGTCACAAGTGAACTCAGGACCTCAGAGGTGAAACAGGATTGCAAGAATCTACAGAGGCTTTACATGAATGAATGAGTTTGATTTTCAAATTTAGGCCAGAAGCAGCCCGCCCAGCCTAATTTTTTCTCCCTCATACTGTTTATTCAACCAAAAGGATTTTCAGACAACCTGGGGGGGATTGCCTTCATGGGTGAGTGTGCATTTTACCAGAAGTGCTGTTTGGTAGATTGACTTTTTTTATAAGCATTTTGGTTCTGTTGCCCCTGATGCATGCTGCTTTCCTTGGCCTTCTGGCTGTCTCCAAATACTGTGCAAACTTGCCTTTCACAACGCACTGGGGATCTAGCAGACGCACAGACTACGTAGTTGAACAATCACTTTATGCCTCAAGCACTGCCAAACAGTTTATTGTGCAGCTTAGGAGGGCACATATGTACTGTTGTTCTGCTACAGAAAACCAGGGCGTCTTTCTAGAAATGCCCTCATTTTGCTCGAAACACCACCTGTATTTTGCAGGAGTGATCCTAAACCAGCAGAACTAATCCGGCAAGGGGTTAAAATAGGATTTGTATTTTATTTTTAAGCCGGGCTGGAGAATTCCCTTCTTTCCTTTTTCTCTTCCCCTTATGACACCTCTTGAAATAGAGTTGCTTTTTCCAGCCCCAAACCCACCCAATGCCAAGGGGTCAAGCTATGTTTCTCAAGTCCTTTGTTCACTGGAACAGTATGGGGGTGCGAGATAAGTCTTTGCCAAGGCCACAAACGATTAAGACATCAGCACCATTAAGAGCTGCTGCCTTCCATGCAGTCAGCTCTCTGCAAGCCGCCCCCAGCCTTCCGCCGTATCAGAGCATCCCACCTCTCCCTGGGGAATGCCCACAGCCAGCGCCGCGAAACGGCTTGTGCTCTGCTCCCCACATCCAGCCCGTCTGCTCATTAATCATTTGGGATGCAACTGCTACCGCCACTGCTGCAGATACCTAAAGACTGAGGATGTTGTCTCCTCCTCGCTACACCCGGCTCTTCTCCCTTCCCCAACTGCTTTTAAAGGGAAAGATCTTTTCTGTTTGTTTGTTTGTTGTTTTCTTTTTAGGTGCTGCGACAGAGGAATATAGGTTCTAACCTTAAAAGCAGGGAAAGGAGTTGTACTGCAGTCCTCACAGTGGCTGTGGCTGGCTCTCTGTCACAGTGACGTTCCAGCAGAGTCAAAGCATTAAAACGTACGCGTGGAAGCAACCTCCCAGGCAAAAGGCCACTGTAATCATTGCAGATCTGGACTAAAGACTCTGTGCCAGTTTTGTCAGGACAAAAGTGCCAGCTCTTGGGTGAAGCACAGCTGCTATTCTCTTTCAGTCTGTGGAGTACAGAAGTATGGGAAGCAAAACAGAAGCCAGAGCATTTGTGAGGCTACACTAACTTGCCCTTAGAGACAGGCATCTTTACTCCCTCTAATACAGCAGAGAACTTGAGAAAGCAGGCTGTGCCCTTCAAGCTACCAACAAACATAACTGCTTGGCAAAATGCAGTATGCAGTACCAAAAGGGAAGTCCTCTTTCATTAATAGCTTTTCCAAACCAAAGACCCATCAGCAGCCAGAACAGGACATGCATTTCCAAAATGGAAGGCATGTTCCCCTTTTTCAACTAATCAACAGAAAAGTGAGGGAGCTGCACATGACCTGATGTGCTGGTACAAAGCAGATGCAGTGATGTCAGAGCTCCTATTCCCTCTGAAGCACTGGCTGAGTACAAACAACAGCAACAACCCCTTCACTGTCACAGATTGCCCTTACAATGTGGGTATTTTGTCCTGCAGGACAAATAGAAGCAGGAATCCAGAGAGAAATGAAGAAAACTGCTTTCCACAGACTCATAGGGCAGCTCTCATGCACTCGGGGCACTTCTACCTTCACACAGGACTTTGCCTGAACAACAGCTCCACTCAAACCCAGTGAGAAAAGATCTAATGTTCTTTTGGTGGTAACTTCCATCTGCACCCCTTTCTTGCCCTCCGGCAAACACCCCCTCACCCCGGACCAGCTCTGGGAGTGGCCAAGCGCAAGGTGGTCCTTTCAAGGATGACTGTCCACCTTTTCATATTTTGTTCCTTTGTCCTTTCCAATAATTTTTCTTTGGTCCCTGGAACAAGCAGTCACTTCAGAACAGTGTCACTATCGCATGCACAGTGGCTCCAGGACCTGCAGGGCACATGTGAGTGGGCAGGCTGTATTAGAGAGCACCAGCGTTGAACACCTCACTGGCACATCTTCCTCACTGGGGATTGCTGTCAGTCACTGTAAAGCAGTCTCTTGGTGCTAACATAACTTGGGTCAGGCCCTTGATACGTGCTAGCACCCTTTTCTTTCCCAAGAATGATATTTTTGAAACTGGAGCACAGGGGATTTTCTTACTTTAGGAATAAAGAGCTTTCAGTCTCTTCTTAAACGAGGGTTTTTTTTCCCCCAAACGTCCAGTCATTACAATTTTTAAAAAATCACTATTGAGAAATATTAAAAAGCTTTCTGTAATACTGCTTACAGTTAGTTATTTGTTTCCCTGTGGGAATTCAGGTACCGCCAGTGGGAGCTTGATCAGATTCTGATAACTCCCCCCACCCAGAATTCCCCCAAGGAAGGTTGTTTCCCGTCTGGCAGCTCTCCTGCGGGTGGCAGCAGCAGCTAATGCCCACATTTACAAAAGGTTCAGTAATTCTGGGTTCTCCATACTCAAGCACTCTGGAGACAGATTTTCAGCTGCTGAACTACCCATAGACAAGATTTTAAGAAGAAAGAAGAATCCCGTTTCCAATTAGGCATGATATAAAAATCGGATTTTTATACTGCTCAGACGCTACAGTTGACCGGGTCTAATAAAAATCTGGCCTAATGATGGACGTTGAGCCATCATCTGAATAGCCTAGGCCTAAGCCCTAAATTTTGAAGGTGCTGAGAGGCTGCTGCGGGGTCCCAGCAGAGGTAGGAGTAGTCAGTCTCATTACAGCAAATGTCTTCTACATATTCCTCAAGAAAAGCATCCCAAATACTGGACACATCTATACTGTTTGGCATAAATACATATATAAAACAGAGAGAATATTAAAATTAAATAAAAGGTGCAATATCTTTTATTGCATATATATACATAGTTCCAAACTGGAATCTGAATGAGGTCTGCATCCAAACCCACCTTGACATATCTCTAAACAAAATGATAATCTAAAATATGGAGGTTTCATGGGGGGGGGGGGGTGTTAAAGTTGGAATAATTAACTGCAATGATATCTGTAAGAAAGCCATAAAGCTGTCCAAGGATCTCATTACTTTAGCCTGGAAAGACTCTGGCAAATCACTCTGTGAAATACGGTATCAATACTGGCTTGCTCTGACAAGGGTATACAAGGGACAGTGTGAGGTTGAGGCGCTGATTTGGGACTCAGAAAGTCTAGCTTCACTTTCTGATTTTCTTGACAACTACTTTTGCACTGGATGGGTTACTTAATCTATCTGTTCCTTAGTTCACTATTAAGAGAATGGAGATGGTAAGATATTTGACTTTTCCCACATTTTTCTGCCTTCTTACGTGCACTACCTGTTTAGACTGTAAATACTTCAGGTCAGAGATGGTCCCTTGCTTTGTTTTTAAACACTGACACAGTGCCTAGTATGCTAGGATATGTGCTAAGACACACCCTCTCACAAACACAGACAAAAAATGATGTTTCAAATGTCACCACTAACTCAACAGCCTGCAGAGAATGAAGCAGTGGGGGGTGAAGTCTGCAATATGTCATAGGAGCAAAATGCAAGTTCAAAGTATGCTGTCACGGCTGAGCGCCTGACTGTGGTTGGTGCTGGTGCTCTTCTCTACTGCCCTGGCTCCACGCAAGTAATCAGGAGTCAGAAACTGTCCTCAGGTAAGCCAGAACTAAGCAGAGACACTGCACACCCTCTGAGAACAGGAAAATACAGCATCTCGTGAGCTGGGTGGGAGGGCAGGCAGCATTGGGCTTCTTCAACTACATCAGCAGCAAAAGGAAGGCTAGGGACAATGTGGGGCCGCTGCTGAATGAGGTGGGTGTCCTGGTGACGGAGGATGCGGAGAAGGCAGAGCTACTGAATGCCTTCTTTGCTTCAGTCTTCAGTGCCAAGGCAGGCCCTCAGGAATTCCAGGCCCCAGAGGTAAGAGAAGCAGCCCACAGAGAGGATGACGTTCCCTTGGTCGAGGAGGACTGTGTGAGAGATCACTTAGGCAATCTGGATGTCCACAAATCCATGGGCCTCGACGGAATGCACCCACGAGTGCTGAGGGAGCTGGCGGATGTCATTGCTGAGCCACTCTCCATCATCTTTGAGAGGTCCTGG
>Ga0181612_171074_pt1 | contig 16556 bp, 11 predicted proteins | sample HoacroProtozoa21_FD_119630 | JGI IMG/M metagenome (GOLD analysis project Ga0181612, IMG submission 119630) | Hoatzin crop microbial communities from Cojedes, Venezuel. Combined Assembly of Gp0051906, Gp0051904, Gp0051908
ACTCCTGGAATGGGAAGCCACGTAAGGTGCTTCAAAAAGGTTTGTTTTTTTTCTTTTTTCTTTTTTTTTTTTTTTTTCAGTTTCAGACATTTTAAAAAAAGGACCGATTGAGCATGTGGTACGTGAGAGCAAGGCCGAGAGTTTTGAGACTTCTGACATCCTCCATAAACAAGAGCTTCCTCAGGGCAGGATGCATTTTTGTTTGTTTGCTGCTTTTTTGTTGTTGTTGTGTGGTGGATCAGTTTAGATGCAATTTTTTTTCACATAAAACAAAAAAAAGTAACAAACCAACCCAATGTGAGAATTAGCGTAAAAGTCAAACTGCATTATTGGGCTGAGTTTTTGTTTTTGTCTTTTTTTTTTTTGCCCATTCATTCAGTTAGCACCGTTCCTTTTTATTCTGGTGACGACCCAATTCCTTCTGTAATTATTGAACGTACAGAAAGGACCAAGTAGTTATTCTGATTTTTTGTGATCTGTTTCAAGAGCCCAACCGTAATTCCTCTGCTGCTGCTGTGTTTGCGTAGCATCTGGTTTCATGAGTTTAAGGAGAAAGGTTAGTCTGCCGATATTTAAGGTTGACGTGTGTGTTTGTATGCATACACATTGTTCTATACATACACACTGCATGGAGTACATTTCAACTGGAGATAAAGTGAACTGGGTTCAAACACATATGCACTATCTTCCCCTATGTATTTGAAACAGTCTGGAGCTTTGATTTTTTTTTTTAAAGTGCATTTAAAGCAAAATAACTGGCATTCACATACCCCATGGAAAACACGATAGCAGTGGAAAGCTTGACTATGCTAAACTCCTCAGACTCGACAACGCCAAAAGCAAATGGGGCAGTGACAGGCCTCAGTGTAGGCAGCTATTCTTGGGCAGCACCATTGGCAAGGAGGGAAGGCAGGAGGTGGTGCAAGGGAAATTGCTTTAGAGGTTGAATATTTGAACTGTTTTCAATTCCGACACAGCTGTGTCATTCCCAATACAGCTTCCTTTATGATGATTAATGACCTCTGTACACGTCTCACTCTCCCTAGTTCTGTCTTTCATCGTGTGTGTGTCCCAAGTGCCAGCATCTATTAGGAATAAGGCACTGTTGAAATTACAGTTTTACAAAAGATGCAAGACAATCCAACCCTCACAATCCCGACTGCCCGCACTGCTCTCCTCCTCCTCCCTCCCTTTCCGGGGGGGAAATATTGCATGTGATAGAGTTTATTTTTATGCTCTCTAAGTGTGTCAGAAGTAGGCCTTGGACAAATGTCTTCAGTCCACCAGCACCGAAGATGGGTAGGAATACACCCTTTCTCTTGTATATATGTGCACACATGCAGACCGTTAATTGGGAGGTGGGAATAGCTACACCCTCCCCCTGCGGCTCCTCCCTGGCTCTAGAGCCCAGCCTAAAGAATAAATCTCCAGTCCCCCATTCACAACATTTTCATTTACTGGATCCTCCATGGGAGTGACCAAGGGATCCTTCACTCCCGCCACCCAGGTGCTACGGGTTTTACAGGTGCATTTCTGAAAGGGTAAGCTGCTGGAAAGCCTGCGCGGAGCTTCCTGCTGAGCAGGGGAACAGCACGGCTGGGCGCCCGCCCTCGCGCCTGCCTGCCAGACGGACACTACTCACGGGCTGCTTTGCACCAAGTCTTAGGATCAGAAATCCTCTACAGCACAGCTGGCTCCTCCACAGAGTCTGGGACACTGACCAGGCAGCGGGCAAGTCTGCAGAGAAGCCGGGCGGCAGTTGGGTCCCTGTCTTTGCCCATGAGCAGCTGTGGACTGGAAGCCGCTTTTCTGTTATGCCAACGCACTCTTTTCTCTCCATGATTTTGACCTGGGAACAAGCCATGTTCCAGTAACTGGGTGGGGTTTATAGGCCCTAAAAATACTGCAGTCAGCCCATCATAATCTGCGTTTGCTGCGGCAGCTGGTATATCCTTCTCCTGCTAAAATGCTGAAAATAATCCATCAACTACATTTCCTGAGTCAGGATCCCACTGGCTCCTCTCACCCTTCACCACAGGCTCGGGCTGCCTCGCAAAGCAGAGAATACCGTAGAAAGTGAAAAAGCAGGCAGACAGTAGGGGTTACAGCAAAGAAAGCATGAGACCAGATGGCCTAGCATTTAAGCTCTAGGCTGGTCAGTTTAGCCACCACTGTTAAAATGGACTGAGATTAAAGGAGTCTAAACTGCTACAGACTGGATTTTTAGAAGTGACAGAAACTTTGGGTGGAAAATGAGTTGCCTTTTTTTCTTTCAGTGGTTTAAAAGTCATCTTGATAAGGCCACAAACTGCATTTGTCTTGTCCATGTAACTGCTTGCAAATGGCAGGACTTGAAATCAAGTGAGTGCTTCACTCAGCTAGGACAGCAATGGGAGAGAAGAGTCACCCCATGCCCACTACAACTGCTCTGTCAGGAGAGAGGAGCATCTGAGGAGGTGGTGGTGGAGGGTGTCTCCTTGGGAAGACCTGCTACGTGTGGAAAGGGAAAGGAGCTAATAGCATCTCTCCGCTCGCCTTCCCTTCACCACCACCTTACTGTTTTGCTGGACACCTATAGACAAGTAGCACTTCTGAAGAGCCTCCTCCTACGTCTCTCGTGTAAGTTGGGGAAGAGGAGGAGATCGGTATAATTACAAAAGGGGAAAAAGAAGGCACATGATTTTACTCAGTCCTGACTGAACCCACATTTTGAAAGCAAGGGCAGTTTAGGTGGAGGACAAAAAAGTGCTCAGTGGAGCGGGTGCTCACTGAGAAGAAATCTCAGGGCAAAGGAAAAGGGAGAATAAAAAGGAAAGGCAGGATAAATGAAGGCCACATTCAGCTTTCTGTCTGCTTGACAGTCTTAAGATTTGGCTGCATCATTGTCCAGCAAGGAAAAGAGTCTGATTGGTCTCGAATGTAGCCCAGTTACATATCTCCAGTTCTTGTTATGGCTGTTGGTGTCTTCCTCCTTCCCTTTTCTCTGGTCCCATGAATGACTGGAGCACTGCTTTAGTCTTTTTAAGCCCGTTCTTCAAAAATTGAGAACACGGCACACCTCTTTGGTCGCCCTCAGCCTCTACTTCTCCTCAAATCCAGAACCAGTGATCTCCGCTGGTCACTCACACTGTTGGGATGCCAAAAGGGCTTTGATTAGCAGCTGAAAATGCAAACCACCCTCATGGTTTCAGCTGGGTTGGTGAGTTGGTCACAAAAGCCACCGGCCGGATGACAGGCAAACAAGGGGAGCTGTTGACTGAGAAACTGGGATGTCATTTACAGAGGTCATTATGAGCATCGCAACTCTCAGTCACTTAACCCCTTGTGCATCGCCACGTCTAGGTACCGTGAGTTTTCTTTCTCTGCCAATGACTGGAAGCCTTTCTCATTCCTGTGGTAGATGGGAGAAGTAGAGCTGATGGCCCGGCTTTGGGATTCCAAAACACTGTTTTGCATTTTTCTCCCAAGTCACTGCCTCCAAAATGCATTTAGTTTCTCTCCCCCCAGCACCCCCCTCCCCCCCGATCTGCTCAGGAAATCATAAGGCAGAGTAATGAGAAGCAGGATCACCAACAGCTCTATGAAGACACAGGGTGGTAAAATGCTTCCACACAAACTCACAGTCCAGTGTTTGTGACATTTCATAAATAACTTTTTTAAAAAAAAAAGAATAACACAAGAACAATCCCTTTACTTGCTCATCTGAAACAAAATAAACAGCAGTGGCTACAAACTTCTTCTTGTAACAATTACAAAAAACTCCCACAATACAATCCCCCAACTTTTAACACGCGCCTTGAATGGTTTTCTTTTCATTTTAAACCTCAAAACTGCAGCATATCCTTAAGGGCAAACTTTTCAATTAGTTTTTTCTTTCTTTTCTTTTTTTTTTTTAAATAATGTGTTCACCAAAAAGAAAAAAAATTCCACAAAACAGTCTTGTACCAAGAAAATGCATTCAAAAATAGAAAATACTACACAACAAAAATATGTACCCTTCCTTTCCAAAAGAGTCTTCACAAAAATGTAGAAAAATGCCAACCATTTTTTTCCTTTCCTGAACACTTAACTTTCAACCTAGGGCACAATTATTTATTGACTTATAATGTCTGTTTTTGCATAAATATGGAAGATACAAACCAACTATCAGGACTGTGAAGTTACAAACAACACCTCATTATTCTCCCCACCCCACATTCCCTCCTTAGAAAACAAAACAGAGATAGCCAATGTTTTAACAACTGATTGAAAGCCGTCAGGCTAGGAAAAACCATCAGCTGATACGGGGATTCAAAGATGCTGGCATAACAGGAAAATCTTCTGCCTTTTAAAACGTATGCTCTTTGCATTTATCTCAACACGAGTCTCTGTCCCGCTCTACTTCACATGACCAGGCACTATGGGGACAGGACACTGCCGGGCACAGAAAGATCTGGGAAGAATTTGGGGCGATGAGCCCAGGGACCTCATGTGGGTGCGTGCAGGCGTGTGCGCACGTGCTGTTTTACTTGCAAAAGAACTGTTGCCATTTTGAAAGACAGAGAGGATGTTTCCCTATGCCTTAAAAGTGCAAGGGCCATTTCTGGATCATAGTAGTTAAATACGCAAAAGTTTTACTATGCTTAATAGTCAAGTCCATTTTTCTGGCAAAGGCCGGCTCTTCAACCAGAGTTAGATCGTATCAGTTCACGGCTAGGAGTGGGTAACAGCTGAGAGCTGGCAGGCAAAAAGTGTCACACCAAGGTGCATCCAGAACTGATTTACTCAGTGGGGAAAGTGTTTTGCCTACCTTGAACAACGTTCAAGGCATATCACGTGATTAACACAGCCAAAAGACCAACCATTTCGGCAGCAATAAAATCTAGCAGTGGGGACTTGGGTACTACAGGGAAGGCAGCTGTATCTTGCACGCATGTGGCTAAATCCATCCTTTGTGTATCTCCTTTGACTTCATTGCAATTACATCTGCTTGCATCAGGGATGAATTCGCCTCATGTGGTTCCGGATTTTATGACTGTTGGCCATTTAGGAGCCTGACCCTGCAAAACACTGTGCTAAAATACTCCAGATTGCAGAGCTAGGATCAAAGAGGCTTCTCTCTTCTTTTGTTTGAGATTGTTGGGTTTGTTTTCTTTCTAGCATATGTTTTAGAGGATGCTTCCACAATAAGGAAGACGAGGGGAGCTTTTTCTTAGCCTTCTCCACTGCGTGGCTGTGTGTTTTCCTTTTTTTCAAATGGCAAAATGTGTTTGTGTTTACTTCCAGTGCATTTTTTTCTCAAAAATTCAAAACAAAAAGGAAACATCACTTTTCCCATCCTTCAAAAGGAAAACAAAGCCAAAACAGACTGATAAAATACAATACAATAAAAATCAGTCATTAAAAAGACAACATGATGTGCAACAGCAATACCAAAGAAACAAAAATAAAAAATATATATATATTAGGATACAAGTATGAATGAGCCAAGAAAGCTATCTAACCCACTAACAGATGATTAGTAAGCATTGGTTAAGAAATAGGTAAGGCTATTCTGAGATTTCTAACTTAACACAGTTAACCACTGCTTCTCTCACACCTTCGCTTCTTAAATTTTTCACCTTTCACTCACTGGTCTTTCATGTCTTGAAACTGATTTTTTTTCCTTTTCATATTTTTTGGTCTACAGTAGAATTACATGTTAATAACAACACCAAAACAAAACTCAAGCTTGTTGTGAGAGTAAGTCGGTGCCACATCCATGATGCAGAAGAAAGAAGACAGACAACAGAACAACCGCATTCAGTTTTTCACACACAAAGCATATTCGAGGGCAACAGCATAGTTGACCAAAACAAGTCTGGAGGGGCAAGCAGCAAAACCTGTAAGTTTACAACTACACCAGCAAACAGAGCCTGGTCTTTTACCTTTACTGGTGTCCTTGAGGACAACAGTAGCTCAGCTGCCACGTGGCTTTGCCATCCTTGTCATCTGGAGCAACAGCTGACCTGCCATCTACTCACCACGAATTGCACTCCTGGTCTGATGGAAAACCAAAAGGAAAAGGAAAGGTAAAAGGCTCCCAGATGGGGCGAAGGCTATCTCTTGGTCACCTTGGCTGATGTGATAGATCACCAGCCAGCATGATACTAGGATTAGTGAGGGAGGGCACCTGGCTGGCAGACCGTCTGGGAGCTGTCTTTAGGCAAATTCAGACTCTCTAACATGACGTGACAGATTGTTAGCCTCCTCTGTTAGGGAGAACGTGATGACCACTGACAGGTTACTCTGGGATCTTTCTGTTAGTATAAATTCTCTTAGTTCAGCAGGGATGAGGAAGCATACGTTCTCTATTGCTTTCAAATTGCCTTCGTAAATGTCAGCATCACCAGCCACCAGAAACGCGTTCCCTACAAACTTGGCTGTAGCACTGTGAATGAAGCTCCATCGTGATTCCTGGCATTTTCTTTTTACCGTGGAACTTCTGAAACATAACATTTTCCTCAAGTGTAAGCTCTAAAATTACCATAATGTTGAAAATATCACTAGCATCTTATCGAACCATAACTACACCATATAGTCCCAGTGAAAACTCAAGGTGATCCTCAGTAGTGCTTGTCAATGTCGAGGAAAGGAACGTAGAGAAACAAGGTGATCAAACAGTACAGGGGAGCTCTGTTTTGGATCTAGCCCACTGGCCAAAGTGATATTCATTCAAGAGAAAAGGTGCAACAATGAAGTAGGGTAACAAATGGAGGAGAATTATGGAAGTTAGTGTTTCTCCATCTGGAGAAAAAAATAGGGCATTAAGTTATGCGGCATCTCTAGTCAGCAACATATGTTTTGGCTTCTTAAATTAAACCTCAAGTTATCCTTGGTTTCTCAGTCAAGCACTGTCTACATGGGGCTTTAGTACCATGCTGAAAAAAAAAAAGTTTGTGCTATATTTAAATGCAGTTCCAGTTAAACTAGTTTCAATCTGACCGTGTAAAAAGGAACAACTTCTTTAAAAGCCATTTAAACTATACAATCACACACCTAGGAACTGATCTGGTCAAGCATTGTCACTGAGTGGGAACATAGGCTGGAATGTGGCTTTTAAAAAATGGTTTGGTTCCCATTTACACGGACTAGACCAGTTTTGTTGAAACCGAGTCAGCTGGAATCAGGTTTAAATAGGCTGAATTCAAACCTGGGTTTGGAGGATGGCTCAAAGCCCACTTCTTCAGGTTGCAGTACTTTTTAAAAACTAGTGCAAATGGCATCTTATCACAGCATTGCAAGCATGCAGTGTTCCTCGCCTTGTCCAAATATGGTTGCCATCAGGTCACAACACAAGGGAGGAATATGCAGCAATCAGTCAGCCCAAACAGCTCTAACTACAGAAGTTCTTTATTTTACCACAGCAGGAAAGGCACTCTGGGCACAGCAGGCTCAGTAAACCCTCAGCTTCACTTTTTTTCCGGAGCAGTCCGCTACTCCTCTTTGACAATTCAAATCCACTCTGACAGTAGCAATACATGCAGCTGCCTTAAACAATAAAACAAAACAAAACCTCACCTAAACAAAAAAGGGGAGCATTGGCTCATAACCTGAATTAACTTCAGCAGACAGACTTCATTTCCTCCCATATCACGCCTCTGTAGCTGTCTCTACTCTTACAGAAGCAAATGCCACTTTACAAACTAAAGGTGCTCTTCTGCCACTGGGTTATGCTGGCTCTCAGATGAACTGTGCTTTTGTTGGGAATCCACTGCCTCGTTACTGGAAGATACTTCCAGCAGTTTTCATCTTACAGACTCCTGCAGATGGCTCAGAAAGAGACTGCGTGTTCTACTGTCCTGCCTGGTTTCAAGGGAAGAGTCATTCAGTAGTTCACCTAACACTACACCAGGGGGTATCTCCAGTTCTTCTCTTCCAGTTCTTTCAAGCCAGGATGGATGAAATCTAAGAGCGGAAATCTCAGAGCTTGCCAGAAAAACACATCCTTAACTCTAAAGTCTCTCCTGGTTCCAGACAGACTTGTTCCTTCCCACCCAGGACCTGCTTCTTGTATATTACTCCTCCTCTAGTTCTTGATACTTTTCTCAAATAAGGCAGCCCAACAAACTGATCAGCAGCAATCTGCTTTGCATTGTGCAGCTCTGTGTGCAGTCTGTACTTCCCACTGCTTGGTACTACCGAAGCCAAAATGTCTTACCTTCCAGTCTAAGGAGAAACTCAGGGCATGAATAGATTTCTGACCACCCAATCACTCTAGACTTTCCTTAGCAACTGGGTGACTACCTCCCCCTTTTGTCAATGAAGCTTCTGTGTACATTAGACAGGCGGTCCCTCCACTACAGGACCAAAGCAGATGCACTCATGTTTTACATTCTTCTCCCAGTTGCTATACAGAGCATTTTTCATGATCCTGTTCTACCTTCTGGCTGAAGTTGTAATTATAGTGTGACTGAAGAGATTCAGCACAAACTTTTGAGAGTTTACAGACCACAAAGAGCTACAGAAGAGATGGATCTTGCTGCACATTACTACTGGTTTCTTTTTTCTTATATTATGCTTGTTACAAAGTTAATGACCAAGGCATAGGCCAACATGCATCTTGACTGTAAAAATATTTTCCAACTTAGGATTCCATTTGGTTCCAGCCAAAAGCCTTCGTAATGCTTGACTATCTGTTTGAGGACAGAAATCAGACCAAAGATCTTAAAATGCTAGACAGTAGCTTTGCCTAAGCAGGAATATTCCTTATTGTACTGAATTGCATGTAACCCTTTCCTGTTCAAATGTCCCTCCTGCTCCCTCTGCCCCAAAGGCTTGACTGGAACAACTTTAATCGAGTGTTCAGGATGACTGTTTATTGCACTGTTCCCATAACAGCCTCGGAAAGACGTGCTTTTTTTCAGTGACCTTCCCCTTTGGTAAGCCTGCTTTGTGGCTTCACTTCTCGAGCTGAGAGATCACGCTTACACTGACGGGATGCTAATCACAGTTGAACCTCTCTGAAGAAATCCTATCTGACAATGCAAGTTTTGATATCTGAACTAGGAATTGGTATCTTTATGTTGAAGCCTCATGTTGTTTGTCATTCTGAGCAGTTAACTCTTAACTCTCTCACAGCCCCAAAGAACGGAAAAGAGGGAAAAAGATCTGTAGCACCCTGAAACCTGTGATGCCTCTTCGGTTTCTCTTATAGTGCTTTTTTTTACCTTTTTTTTTTGTACAGAAGCTATCCAATACAACTATCTCAGTGTCTGACTAGTTGCTTAAAGTAAAGGTAACCCCAGTTCTCTTTCAACCTGGTCAGGTTTACGGTACGTCCTGTCTTCTGTGCCTATCCCTTTCTCTTCTCCCTTCCTGCTTAATTGGCCTCTTCCAATCCCACCACATGTAAATACATTTCAGTAGTGCAATGCAGTGCAGTGCAGTCATACTTAGTGCAAAAATAAAAAGCCTTCTCCAGACCAAAAGAGCACAAACTCCCCCACCCCCACCCAGCCCCCAAGAAATCAGCTCTCAGTAAAAGTATACGAATGCCCCAAAACAAAGAGGGATTTGCAGTCGCCCAGCTGCACTTTCACATGCCTCATTTTCTCCCCTGCCACTCAATGCAGAGATGTCATTAGCAGATAGGACAGTAAGTCAAATGACAGACATTGGAAAGGAGACAAGCCATTGCTTGGGGGCTGCAGAAAGAAGAGAGAACTAAATGGATACAGCAAAAAGGTCAGTAGTGGTTTCACACAAAATTGTCAGATGCAAATTTGCAAGGGCACACCTTGCACAGGGCATGTGTTAAGTGTGGATAAAAAACCCCCAAAGCTTCCCTGTTCCCAGTATACAGTCCTTCTTTTAACAGTGCCCAAGCTAAGGTTCTGTAGTGCAATCAACTCTTCAAAGCGGCAGTTCTCTCTGGCCACCCTAAAACAAATGGACAGATCAACACTAACTTCAGTTTTCTCCCTCTCATGCAGACACGCATGTGCATCGAAAACTCCCTCCCCCATCCTGCAAATACACAAGCATGGATATACAGGATTTTTTTTATGGCCCTTCTAGGGCTATGGTGGGAAAAGCAGGAATTTTAATGACAGGCATATAAGCTCTTAAGTACCTTAAAATGAAAACACGTAAGAAAAATAAAATAAAGCTCACTAATAACAAGGGCAAGCAGGTTACTGAATCCAAATCAGCCCATACCTCCCCTAGCCTATCTATCCCTTTTAACAAAATAAAATATCTGCCAGGCCTTGCCACTCATTAAGATATCACTTGGGAAAACACAACAAAGACTTCGGGGTACTCACTGGTTTGGAGCTTAATTTCAGTTTGGACAGCCACAAGAGTCTCCATCTAACCCTCGCAACTACTAGAAAGGATTGTGGGGAACTACTAAAACAGTGTAAGAGGCCACAAAAGCAAAGGAGCAGCAAGAAAGGAAAATATATGGATAAAGAAACACATGAGGGCAATACTGCTGCTGCTATACTAATCTCACTGTAATTGTTCAGCATACAGAGGGATATTGCATGCCACTTCACTTAGGCTCAGGCACATGCTTGCTCAAGCCGTCCGCCTCTTCTCCCACTCCCAGTCCCTTGCTGAAGTTGGCAGCCCACCCCAGAACGTAAACAAAAGCAAATACCAACAAATAAACCAAACCATAACTGAGAAAGCAGGTTCCTCCTCTCCTCTTCTCTCTTAAAGACAGAAGAACTGTGCCCTCCCCTCGAGGCACACAGATACATCGTTTCATCCTAGTGCAGAACAGATTAACAGCATTTCACACGCACAGAAATAAGGAAAGAACCTGAGACAAATAATCTAAATAAGGATGCAGGGATCCTGAATATTCACCTCTAAAATAGAAAAATGCCAGGTCGTAAGGACTTTTGCTGCTTATCAATGAGCCTATCATGAAAAATAAACAGAGCACAATGGAATCACTGGCCGTGGCAAGGGGACAGCACCTAAACCCAGTCTCTCCGGGTGCAGACACACAGCGGTGTGTCCCATGCCAGAGCACACATGAGACGCAGAACGGATAACGCTTGCTAGGTCTTCTTCTGCAATGTCTATAAACATCAGTTTAGCCAGTATAATCAGCAGCAATGAATTTTCTTGCTGTTCAGCTGTGTGTACTTTGAGGGTGTCCTACCTGTCTGCTGAAATGCTAAGTTCACACTAGACTACGTGGGTTCCCATTCATCCTCCTGCATACCCAATGCAGTAGCACTATTTAAAAAAAAAAAGTCCACAAAAAAGCTTGATGTATAATCTGAATTTGGGCTTATAAAATCAGATATTACAAAGAAACAACGTTATTTCACCCCCATGAATACGTGATCACCATTACATAAAAGGTACAGCCAGAGCGCTTCTGCGTAAAGCAGTCACAAGCCTAGAATCAAGAAACTCCAAATATCCAAATACTTCTACATTGTTCCGGCAATAGAAAAGTTACACAGCAAGGGTGTAAGTCATGGAAAAGCGATTGCTGTGTATCATATATTTACACTAGCTGTTGTGGCTCACTATTTAATTGTTTAAGATAAACACGCCATCACCAATCAAACACCAAGAGGCCACATACTTACGGAATAAAAGACTCAAGGTTATTTATGACTCTCTGGACAAAAAATAGTCCCATGCCTTGTTCAAAGGGAAGCAGCTGTCCTGCCCTGTACAGATCTTTTGAATTAAGCCTCCCAGCAAGAAGGGGATACTTAATCACAGAGCCCTTAACACAGGAAAAATCTGCCTGGTGGAGTGAAATAAAATCTTGAGTCAGTTTCATGAAGAATAGAATCTTTATGCAGTTACATGCATTTATGGGGCATGCATTACAGGGAACCTGTAATTGTCCTGTGACATCTTCAAAGGTGTATACGAAACTAGTTTTTAGGACTATAGCTTTCTGTAGGACTACATATGCTTTCCCTGTCAGAGAAAATGCACTGAAGTCAACAAAAGGGCAAGTGAGTCCTGCCTGTAGAATTTAGCCCACAGAGTATTGGTCCAATCAATTTTCAGGATTAAGTGCAGACCTCACTGATGCTGACAAGAAAGGTCACGCGTTACATCCTGCCTGAACTGAGCAGCCTATTTATGTTATGTTTGACAACAAAAGCTCATTATGGGTGGAGTTTATGGGAAACCACCAATTGTCTGCTTCATTTCATCATAAGAATTTATTTGAATCTGAACTTTGGAGCAAGGATCTAGGGGACTGAACATTCAGCACATATGAAACTAGGAATAAATTCCATATTTAAAGGATCCTTATGAGTTTCACTGCAGTCCAAGCTACATCCTGGCATCAGCAAAAAGGCAACAGGGCACCCCAAAAGACAATGAAACCTGTTCAAGATACTTGTGAACAAGCAGTTCTGACTCCAATAAATGAAAGTGTGACACGTCTTCCATCAATAAATAGGAACCATAAATTATTTCAAGGACATTATTACACTAAAAAAAAAGAGAAGCAGCAGATACTGGAGATTCAGTCTTTTCCTCTCAGTGGCATGGGTGAAGAGCAAGTCTGTTGTATGGAATTCAAGCATTCCTCTCTCCTGGGAAGCCCCCCAGTCTTTGGTGCAAGCACCCCCAAGATAGGGGACTCTCATTCAACCTTGCAGCAAAGAGCTTTAATATCACTTTCTGTCCCTGCATAGTAGCACAGGGTAACATTGTCTTAGTACAAGGTTCTCCCTCTCGTGGTGACAAGTGTTACCTACTTCAACTGTTGTGTTCCTCAAAAGCTGTATAACACAGAAAAGAAGTGCAAAAAGGAGCTGAATATAAATGCTTTCGACCACAGCAACATGAGACCAAAGCTTGCATTAGCCCTGGAGGTCTACTTGGTCAAGGAGGAGATGGAAAACAAAAGTAATAATGACAACCATATACTGGAATAAAGCTAATATTTGGACAGAGTCTTCCCTTGATGTTTCTATCATACAAGGCAAGTCTCCAATGCAAGAATCTATAAAACTGTAAAGCCAGTATCAACTTCTGTTTTCTCTCTTAGAAAAGCAGAAAATATGCGCATACGAAACAAGTTTCTTAGAACATCACAATTCTCAAGACTAGCACTTCTTCAGAGAATGAAAAAGAAAGGATACATGTTCAAAAAAAGCAAGATTGCTGGATTCACAAATGACTGACTGTCTTTTATGTAAAAGATATGTTAAAATAGTGTTCACCAGCTGATTATTTTGTTAGTTTCACTTTCCCTTAGGCAATTGTATCTGAACACACTGCGTTCTAAAAGTACAATCTCTAGTGTGGATAATCTACCTGTTTGGTACCATCCTGTTTGTAAAACCACTTCTTAGCCTAAAAATATAAACTGTAAACTGTATAAGATGCAAAATGAACTGAGGTGTTTAAAAAAGCATTAGGAAAAATAAAAGGCAACAAAGAAGTTAAATCAAGAAACACATTAAACTAGTAATTATCCTAAATGAATTACTGAACCTTACAAAGGATTAGCAGGGGAAGCTTGGAATGGGTACGCAGCCATTTAAATGATCAAGTATTCTCAGTGAAGAGAGAACGCTCTCCACGAAAATAAGCATGATTCAGCATTCGGTCAAAGGAAAAGGCAAAGACCATGGTCAGAAAATGTGGACCACTGAATCAGCACTCTGTTGCAGCAGCTAATTGGAACTAATTTGGGAAATGGCACCTGTTTGGCTTAACGGGACAAAGCCCATCCTTCATGTAACAGGGTAATCTAGTTTTGGGACCTGCGTAATTAATATTGAGAGGATAGTCTCTTCCTTCCCGTATAAATTGGTATACACAGAATAAAGAAAAGCCAGACTTAGAAATCACTGCTGGAAGACCATAACTTTTAAACTGCAAGTAGAAAGGAAAGGGATGTGGTAGTGGCCTCCACGTAAGTGCAAATGGCAGATGACAGGAGTCTGTAAGGAATGCCAGCACTTGATGATTCCCATGCTTGAAGTTCTCATTTTATTATCCCAAGATGTGGCATAGGTAACTCCTTCCCTCTCTTCCCATTCCTAAATAACTTTTAAGTTTATTGATTTGCAGTGACACAGATTTCCTCATTCTCAGTGAAAGCACAATTTATATTTGATGTGACCATCTCTCATTTCTCCCAGTCTTCACAGTTAGGAGAAATGAGATATAACAAATACCTCCTCCACAACCCTCATCCACTTGATTTTGCACATTTTCATTTAGGATTGATATGTTATCAGTCAAAGGAATGAAGGTCAGCTGAGATGTACCTGAACTACAAAAGCAAACACAAATTCCCATGCTCTGGTAAGTCTGTACTCTTACGAAGTTTGGATCTAGACTTGCTGCCTGGGCCATCTGTTGCAAGATGAAAATACAGAAAGGACACCCCAAGCCTCAAGGCTTGCATGTCAATCAGCTTCCTCTGGCCTATTTGAATCTAGCTGTTGACATATCCCTAGTGACATTTTTTTCAGCAGCTCTGTGGTGACAATTAAAATCTAGTGGGACCGACCCAAAATTCAGAACGAAGAGCAATGTGGTGTCAAGATTATAAAGGTAACACTCAGCTTGGAAAAGTTTTGAACTGAAACTCAAACTTGAAAAGTTTGTTTTCGTTGGAAAAAGTGGTATAAAGTGGATAAGTAAAGATGCGATTGGAATACACATATAGTGGTGGATGGAGGTATTTTTTATCCAATTCCTGGCAAAATCCACTGGTCACATTTAAGACAGTTGTATGTAACTTCTCACATTTAGTATAACTGTAACATTCTAACCCAGGTTTAGTATGGAGGATCATTTTTGGAAATCTTAGAACTTTAAAGGAACAGAACTTGTGAAGAGTAAAAGACCACTTGCGGCATCTTTATCCAGGGCTAGGAATGGAAGAGGAAAGTCTGACATAAACTTCTACAAATGAAATAACAGGACATATTAGAAGAGCGTTAATAGATAACCTTAATTGTCTGGATTAGTTGTTCTTCTGATATGAAAGGGTAGCAGGGAACAACCTCTAACTTTTTGTAGAGCCTAATACTGTTTTACCTTTTCTTAAAAAAAATAACTTTCCTACATTTTGCTACATAGAGATTTTAAAAAGCTTGAAAAAAATACTTGTAAAGACAATAAAGAAGCCAATAATATGAAAAAGCACAGTAGAGCTGTAATAATGATTGTTAAATGCTTGAAATAGCTGCAGCAGTTGATTGGGTTGTGAATGATACATGTGAAAAATAATTTTTCTATGATCATAGGCAGATGCAAAAGTTAAATGATTATACTATGTATATATATTGATATAGAATTGCTATATATATTGTGTACTGTATGTTCTAGCTTTCAGAAATACTGTATTGTAGTGTACTGTACTTAACTAAGCAGATCTAAATAGCAACTTGTCATTTTCCACAAAGTCACTAGTACTGTTAACAAAACCCAAAAAGTCTATTTTCTCCAGTAAAAGAAATACATACTGTTACAGTCACAGACATCTTGACTACAGAGAGACAATGTACACTGAACCAAAGAAAAACCCCAAATCAAAATACAAACATCACCCCAAAATCAACCAGCCAAAATTGTTGCATTTATCATCTTATTCAAAAGGGGAAGGGAAATGCCACCAATCTAAGAAGAGGAATAACATTTACTCAACTTTGTACGAGTGAAAATGAATGAAAAATTCCCCCCAGAATCTCCAATTACCCTTTCTGGGACAAGGAGAATCCCTCAATCAGGCAAAAGAGTTAAAAGAATAAAATGCTACTTTTAGGGCCAACATGATATCAAAATAGGCAGCTGTAGCTAAACATACTTATTCATCCCACTAACTAAACGGATGCAAAATGAGTTCTAGAAATCCTGCAGTTCTCACAGATTACATACTGAATACTCTCACTGACCAACTTCTTCTCCTCCTCACAATCTATTCGTCTTCTAGACACACTAACTATGTTCCTGAAAAGATTTTGATAAAGACCAAGGGAGAGAAAATTAATTATTAATTGTTAATGACTGCACACTTGGAATGGATTACTCAGACTACCTGTGAAGATATTCATAGTCAACATGTTTCAGAGTACATGAGGTGGGGAAAGAGCTGTTTGATATGGTGCTTTGGATCGTAAAGACTCCAGACCTGGAGTATTTTAGAGCCTATCAATACATTGTGTTGCTAACTATTTAAAGACTTGATAATTTCTTACTGTTCTTTTTAAGGGGAGCAACTGGCAAGTTAGATTATTTTGCTTGGATTTTATTCCTTTGTCAGGTGAACATGTTGAAATTTAATGGAAACGAGTAACTGAACTCAACAGCATTGTTTCACAGCTGTCACCCCTCATGGATGCCCAGCTCTGCTAGCGAAGCCTGCTGATCTGGACTGTTTTATTTATTTTCTGGTTGAAAGACCACACAAGGCTGTGAGAGGCACACTTCAGCCTTCCCTTCAGAACAGGTACTCACAAAAATGCACTGGACCAAATCTGGGTGTCACATTTTGAATGAGGGCAAACATCCCATTTGGGCAAACATCCAGTTAAGAGCATTTGGCTGACAGAATGCCTTTTATGAATATTCATATA
>Ga0181612_177086_pt1 | contig 16556 bp, 4 predicted proteins | sample HoacroProtozoa21_FD_119630 | JGI IMG/M metagenome (GOLD analysis project Ga0181612, IMG submission 119630) | Hoatzin crop microbial communities from Cojedes, Venezuel. Combined Assembly of Gp0051906, Gp0051904, Gp0051908
AAAAAAAAAAAAAAAAAGAGCGTGACAATCTCATTTTGCTGAGCACCCTCCCATGAAAGGAGAAAATAATAGCCATAACAGCTATGGCTAGTACTGACCTTACATGATCCATTATCCACTAAACACTTTAAAAGTCAGTTTTACATACACTGTGGGGGAAATTAGAGAACTATCACAATCGTTTTCACCTTAGTGAATTTGTCTTCTGCTTGAAGTCAGTTACTTGATATCCTCGTACATAACTCTCCATATCGCTCCAAAAAAGAAAGAGGAAGTCGTGCTTCAAAAATTGATCTTGTGCAAAAAGCTGGGAAGCACACCATACTTTTCCCATTCTGATTAATAAAGATACTAACAGCAGTGAAACTCAATTTAGCATGAACTTTCTTCAGAGTAAATGTGAAATAATACAAAAATCGTTATATAATTTAGAAGTGTTCAACATCAGTACAAAATATTTTTATCAATCATTTCAGCTGAGATAAGTAGGTGCCAAAGAAAGTGCAGGCAGAGCAATTATCATCCTGTGCAGTCAGAAAGATATTTATTCACAGACTAGAGTGACTTGCATTTTACCACTAACCAACTGTGAATGTTACTGATAATAACGGCAGTGCTAGATTTTCCCAAAGTACTGCAGTCTCTTTCTAACAACTTAATTGTACAGGACAAGAACGCCTGGAGCATGAAGTTCTCTCCTACTTTCAAGACGGCTCAACCTTCTGTGACTGTGAGAATTAATTTCTAATGCATGAATTCTAGGCATTTACTGCTTCCTGTAAGTTAAAGTCAGTAGTAACCCATAGCTCAAATTAGAAGTATTTCTTCTAATTTTATTGAAATAAATGTTGATTATAAGCTATGACTCAGTGGCTCAAATTTTAAGATTAACCCAGTCTATCTGAACATCATTTTTAGGTTCAAGTTGTGCAAGTTGTCCTTTCTAAGCACGAAATTTGGCTATGCATTAGTCAATTTTTTTTTTCTATGATGGTTTTATTCTGCTTTACACACCAGGGTTTTCTAACTCCACACATTGCTAGAAGACTTTCAACTTTCATCAATCTATTACCATAAGTAATGCATGTTTGACTACAGAAAAATAATTAAAAAAGAAAAAAGCAGGAGAAACCTATCAAGACTAAATTATGGCATTTACAACATCAAATCATACTTCTCTTATGGCAAGAGAGACACAGAAATATGCAGATTTACATCAAAGTATCTCTCTCTCACATATAATACCCATTTTTTAAGAACCTAAACAAATACCGATAAACACCATATTCTTTACACTCGTTTTCAGCAATGATTGAAGATAAAGATTAGGAACTGGGTTCAGATTTTTAATCATTACAAACACAGGAAAAAATATTAATCACGCATGGAGCTTGCCTGGGTAACCTTCATTTTATCAATGAGGCCACATAATTAAGGTCAAGTTAATGTACAGATTGAAATTTAGGGAACACGTCAATTAAGATAAACAGGAGAATTTCCTCTTCCCAAAAGGATTAGCCTCAAGTGGAAAAGCTGGTTCAGAAAATTACAATTCATTTGGTAAGGAAGACGGATCCACAGTAAAGATAAATCTGAAGTGCATAGCCTGGCATATTTTCCCCGAAAGATTTGCAAAAAAAAAAAATCACAATAATATCACCTTTCTTTTCATTTTTTCCCCTAAAAAATATGATTTGCACAGCAAAAATGGTTGTGATAGGTATGACATGTGTCTTCCTTTTTTTTTTCTTTCTTCGTTTCAGATTTCATTGGACCTTGAAATCTTAACACCCACAGAAAAGCAGAAGGTACCCTGTTTTCAGTGACATTATACATTAGCGTCACTGTAAAAATATCTGGACCAAACAGATATTTGTAAATATCCACTTAAGATTACCATGTTTTGTACCCTAAACAACATCAATTATTATTCCAGAGTTTGACAAGAAACATGAGAGTGACAAAACACAAGCAAAAGTGATATTCTCTGTTGTCTAGAGGGTCCTGCCATTTCCCACGTGGTCACGCCCACTTCAATGTCTGGAAAGCATTTAAAAAACTAAGAATTTTACATTAATTTCACTCCTCTTTGTTTTGTTGCTTTTGTGATAATATAACAAAGAAACTACAGAAAGTTTGAATACAATATGGGAGCCTTTAGCAAGATGAGAAGACTGATAACAGTTTCAGACATGGAGACTTAGAGTGACACTCCTCCAACATCCTCCATCAGAAATTCTGTACCTGTTCGCATGCTACTTCCCCACTTTCCAAACACAGAATAACACAGTAAACAAAACAAAGGTCGCAGATTTGATACAGTCAAGGCTCCACTGACTTGAGTAAAATGGTTAACAATGAAAACGTGAAATGAAAATGCATTCCATTTCTCATCTAGAAGTACATATAGGAAGCTGTGATTTTATATATATATATAAAACCACCAATGTGTGCATGTGTGTTTTTCCATCGCAGAGTCCTTATTGGAAGCAACGATTTGCAGAATTATTACTACTGACTTCTCTTTCAACAACTCTAGTTGCTAACAAAGTTAACTTCCAAAGCACCCAGCAGAATTCGCCTCATTAAACCTGCTTGGGGGCAGTCATCACTCTGACAGGTCTGCCAGTACCAAAATGCCCAGGACCAGCCTGACACGACCTATGCAATCACCGCTCACCTTCTATCCTCTCTGGCTTCTCCTTCCACAACAGTGGCTCAAAAGTGCGACATCGCCCTGACCACTGCAGCACCAGGTATGTTCACTTCACCTCACAGGCACAGCGCACGCATGAACCTAGCATGTCTATTTGCAGATCTGCTCTCTGACTGAAGTTTTGACTGATGACAGAATGTTCTTACGCCATCCTTTTTTAAAAAACATTCTGGGACTCACATTCTGGAAATCCGTGCCAGCTTGTCTGTATAAATGCAGTGTTCTTATTCAATAATAATTCCAAAGGTTCAGCTTCGGTTTTCTCTTTTTTTTTTTCTTTATTAAATATATACCATAACATAAACTATTCTTTCTACTGAACTGACATGCACATTACAGGAATTTCAAACTATCCTATCCTGCAGAGGAGCAATACATTATGCTAGCCTCTACACAACAGTGAGATTTTAAAATTCAACATAAAGACGAACACAAGTATTTCATCACAGCAAAGCAGCAATATCACATCTCAATGTCAGATTTTTTTTTAATTCAGCTGTAAACTGTTGAAACAAATCATTGCAATAAAAAGCTATTACTGACCACAAATTTGGGAACATATGTGCCAGTGAACACATTGACATTGCTGCAATATTGCTTATTAGGGCAACAAAACTTTTCTTTCTTTTAGGAAAGGAAGATTAAATATGAAAACATATGAAAGGCAAACAAATGTATCTATATATATCTATTACTAAAATGGATGAACAGGAAAATAGGAAAAAATACACAAATGCAGCTTAAAGGCACCATTCCAATTATCCCCTGGGCATTGTTATACACCTTAGTTTTGTTAGGCATGATAAAGAGGAGAAATATTAGAGCAACCAAGCAGATGGTCTGTGGAACTAGATTACACACTTCAGAAATAAGAGAGAAGCAATGCATTCAACCCTTCTGTTTGGACAGAAGAGCTGTCTTAGCCTGTCTGACCTATTAGCTAGTAAACTGGAGCGTACCGGCAAGTGCTATCATGCTGTTCCTTTAAAAACCAAACAGCCTCACTTTTTATGATAGGCACTGGATCATTGTAAGAGAATTGTAGGTAATGTCTGCTGCATTAGACAGATGGTCATATCATGAAACCATATACAAGTCAGTACGACTAAAACTCATGTTCACTATCTTGTTAATCCACATAAACTGCAAAACAAAGTAAACCTATGCTGAATGTTTTCCTTAGCATCTAATGGTTCATATACATGCACATATATATAATACTCACAACTTAAACATGTAATAAAGTTCAATATGTTATTTGACATGCTTTCTCATAATCTAGTTTTAATTTTGTATATACAATTTTGCAGTGTGAAAACTCTGATTCTTATCTCACCTTGATTTAACCTTTGCATAACTCCACTGACTTCCATGGAGCCAATGATAAAGCAGAGAACAGACAATTTAGATCCAAGAACAGTATATATCTTCTCTGGCCATAAATAAGCTATATACCCATAGAGAGCAGCCTAGTACTCTACCAAGGCCAGGTTTTACTGTACATTTTCCGAAATACCTGGGTTTGTTTCTGTGCACGCTTCAGAGCAGCTCACATTATAATTGCAGAATGTTGTGACTGCCTTTGCAATAGTATGTATGCATCTCTCATTCACACTTATGCAAGGAAACAAGGGAGATGTAGCCAGACTTCTTGGGAGCGGTCAGTAAAAGCATATCACTCCACAAAATTGCATATCAAAACATCTGTATGGTAAATATTCCCCACACCAGCACTGCCATGGAATTAGAAGAAATATTAGAAGAATTGGATTTCTGTATCTTGCTTATTTCTGATGCACATTAGAGATATCATTTGGTAATAAATTATAATTACTTGGTAATTAAATCTACTTTTTTTTAGACAGATAACAATTAGTTAATCTTTCTTTAAAACAGTAAAAAAAAAAGTTTCCTGCAACCAGCCCTTTTCAAGATGAATTGTCTCTACATATACTCACATGGAGACTTGCTCAAGGCTAGAGATGGTTTCCCCCTCCCACAACTACAGACAGCATATACAAGCCCCACCTAACCTCCTGTTCAGCTGAAGAATATAGGAGAGAGCACATTTCCCATCTGCTAGGCTGCTCTCAGCCACAGAACTGCACCTGAACCCAGCAGATCGGGAATGATTTCAAGTTGTACCTGGACAGTGGCTGGTAAGTCACTGCTGCCCCTTCCACGCGTGGCAGCCCCTATAGGTGCACGTTCCCTGTCAAGCTGACTCCAGGCAGTGCTGTAAACACAGTGACAGATGCCAGGAGACAGCCCTGAAAAACTTCCAAATGAACAATTCTATGTCTGCTGCGCTAAAGGCAGCAAGAGTTCCTGGATACTTTCCCGGCTGGTTTAACATTTGGAAAAAATACAGATGAGAAACAGTGCACGTGTCCAGGGTGAAGACACCCATAAGTGAAGCCAAAGGTACAGACTCCGCTCTGCTGTGGCACACGCTGACTAGCAGAGACCTGCTTTGTCTTCTGATCCCTCGCCTCCTGACAGAAAGTGTTGGACCCTGTGCCGGTAACCAGAGGCACAGCCCAGCAAAGTCCCATCGTGTGTCTAAACGGTGTCTAAACCATTCAGCATTCTTATGACCAACAATATCCTGTGAACTGAAGTGGGAGAGTGAAGGGGAACGGGAGAGCAGAGGGAAAAGTTTTAGAGGAGGAAGGAAATGGAACAGATGAGGGTGCTTATGGGTCATGCCTTGAATATCAACTGATCAATCACAACAGTTGCCCTGGCTGGGTTAAAATGCAGAAAAGAGAAAGGAAGAATACAATGACATAAAAATGAGAAAATATATTGCAATTCTTGGTTATATCTTCAAACCTGAAGGATTAGGTGTGATAGAGGGTTGAATCCCATGGAAATGCTAGTATTTCTCTCTGGATACCTGACCAACAGCCTGTTGCTGAAGTCCACGGAATCTGTATGTCAGAGCATACGGCTAGTCCTCCAGCCTGTTCCTTGGTGCCAAGCAGAAAATTCCCAGTGTTCTGCATAGCTCTTGAGTCTTTCAGGGAGATGAGTTTGAAAGAGCTCTTCTTGCAAATGCCAGATGATCAGCCACAGGAAAATCTTCCGTTGGCCCTTTCTTTAGCACTCTAAACAACATACAAACCTTGTACCTTTGGCACATCTGAGGACTGGAAAGTCATATCTGCTGTGCAGAGGGAGCCAGCTATCTACAGGCTGACCCTCTGGATGTCTACCAACTTCTCCAAGTTCAATTTTTCCAATCGCAGCTACCAGACAACTTGAGAGAAACTAAATAAAAGTTGGATTTGAATATCCAGTTTTCAAGAGTTATCATGTACAAACGTAAAATTAAGAGTTCTGCAAACATTTTTAAAATTACAACCAAAATGTTGCTTCAAGATGTGAAATATTATTTGGATTCTTGCACAAAAACATTAGCATGGAAACATAATCGATTAAAGTAGATGGCTGCCATAAAAGATCTGTCTAGCTAACTGTGTATGAATACAGTCACTAAGAGAAAACATATTGCCAAGATTATCTTAAAGGCCACTATCATTTCAGTAGTCACTCGGGGACTACAGAAGAACCATTTTAAAGATTATGGGAAGCATTCTCTATTAACTTGATACAGATTTGCCTAAGACTTTACAAAGACTGGGTTGTAATCAAGACAACATTGCTGCATTGCTTGCAGATCATATTGTACTACATGATGACCAATTTCCTCATCTATCTACAGAATTTTATAGGAGAAACTGTCTTATTTTTAAGTGACTGCAACACTGAATTCCATTTATTAAAACTGAACCTCACCGTCCACACAAAAATAAAGACAATTTGTCAAGCATAAGCATTCTTGGGATCCTTTTTGTCCTTTGCATTGCAAAGTGAACGATCTCACTTGTACTCAAATTATATTCCTTCAAAGAACTTTAGAATGAAGTCAATTAGATTCTAAGATCTAAAATAGCTTCTGAAATACACGAGTAAAACTGGGTTTTAGTAAGTTATTATGCATGTAATTTCTTCAGGCTTCACTTTACATGTCATTACTATCAGGAAAGAAAAATCTTGGTGCAAGCAATGATAGAAAAATAGCTGTTTCTATACTGATTTTATGATCAAGTTGATGATTGCCTTAATGGAGAAAGTCTGGCTCTAAACTTAAATCTATATAAAAATCTGAATTTTCACAAAACTCAAAAGAAGACACACCCAGAATGTTTATTTGATCACATTAAAATCATCACGTATCATTGCTCAAGCTGAACACAATGCATTTAATGCAATCTAATGCATTTAATGCAATCTAATTCTTCATACAGGTAGTACACAATATCAAGCAGACTTTCAACTCCTTAATACTTCAATTTTGCCTCACTTTTACTTGACACTCTTCGTAAAGACAGCAGTGACAGTAGTAACGGATTACATTGTACTTTTGAAAAATGCACATGAAATTGGGTTATCTGATTTAAAACAGAAATTACAGATGTGACTCAGTTCATTGTAATCAGCCAAATGGTGCAAATTCAGAGGATTTTTCATAGCGTATTTCCTTAGTATACATTACATTTCCCTAAAATTACTAACGTGTGGACTTTGCAAAACAAGAATTCTACAAGTTGGTATAGTAATAACAGTCTGCATAGATCTTACTATGCAAAATTTACATAATACAATTTAACACATGTCATCAAGGAAATTCTTAAAGCGTAAAAGTATCTGCTTATAAGTAGTATGGGAGAAGAAGCGTAAAACAAACCTGACAGGTTCTGGCATCCAAGAGGTGCTCTTGACAAGGTAAATTAATTAATGATTTTGGGTTTCCACACTTTGTATTAGTAGCAGTTTAAAAATGTATTTCATGTAGTGGCATTCTCGAAACACAGCATCCGAGTGTGATTTTTCGCAGAACAGTCCCCTCTTGAGGAGAATACTCTCAAACTAAAAATTCTGGGTAACTCACATAATCAAAAAATATTTTCAGAGGTCTTACTGTCAGTTGTTGGAACATACATTTACTACAATAGGGTGCCACTCTTGGGAAGCACCAAAATAGTGTCTTGACACGACAAAGATGGTTGCTGGAAGAGAAATAACTGAATGATTCCTTCCAAAGTTCTCAAATAAGTAGTCTTACAAAAAGTTATTTTATTAAAAAAAAAATAAATCCTGATATTGTGTAATTTTAAATATCCATGACATGACAGCATACGATTAACAACAAAAATATTCATTACTGACAGAACAATGGATTACTTAGATACATAACTTCTTCTATGTTTATGTAATAAGTAATTCTAAGACAACATCCAGGAAACTGTACACGTCTGGACAGGTGATTGCATCAAGCACTAATGGAATGTACACCACTGAACAGTTTCGCTAATATGCCAGCAAAATGTCACTGATCTGGCCATGGATCTTGACTATGTACTTTCATTTTTTCCTATTACTTATGTCTTTGCTTAAATAAGCACTGTAAAAAAAGTAAACAACAAAAGAAAGCAAAAAGAATGAAGTCAATGTTAAATTTAGGGACACATGACGACAATACAATATACTCTAAAGTGTATTAGTTGGCTTAAATTTCTTTGGCTTCCGAGTTGGGTATTTCTTAAATAAGAGGGCAGAATTAGTAACATTACTTAAATGAAAATTAAAATCAGTATGAGTCAGGGTTCCATACTACACGCGCATGCACACACTCGTACATGAAAGGAAATACAGTATTTCTTTACTACTGGTACATAAGAGTTCCTTATGCTAACGCGAAGATAAAAATAAAGAAGTGTTGATATACCAAAGCAACCTGTTCTGAATCTTGTGTCACTGTGCAAATTAGATTACTCACCCACTCTTCATTCTGATCCACCTCATGGCAAGCACTAGATAAATCATTTTGCTTTACTCCATTCATCTACACTGAATGCAATGAAGATGGTGTAACAAGCAAAATACAAATAAAAGTAATGGCTAAAATTATCCGAAAGGATTTCTAAGGCAGGAAACACAAAAAAAGTTTTTCTTTCTTTCTTTTTGTATCTCCCTGCACCTCTCTTATTTTTGTTTTTGGTATTCAAGATTCCAAAGTAATGGAGCCCAGAATGGTATGCATTATTCCAATATCATCACGTGCCTGAAAAAGCTTAAACTGAAGTAACAATTAGTAATTAGCAATATCTGTAAAGACCTGGAAAAGTAACAATGCAACAAGCTATAGTGGTATTAAATAGTAAAAGGATCCTGACCTACATATACATAAGAGAGTACTATTTCCAGTGAAACCACAAGCAAATTTACTTCATTATATCCATCACTGTTGCTCATTTTTGAAATCTTATACACGCACTTACAATCAACTAGACATTGCCTTGAACCAGAAAATTCTAATCTAAATTTACATATATATATATATGAATAAAAAAAATTTAAACCACTAAAACAGGTAAGACAAAGAGGTCTCTTGATCCACTGATAGTGTTCATAATTGTGCATGTTAAATAAGATCATTGTGTATCATGCGCTGACTTCTGCAGGTTCAGAGGAAGAATGTCTTCACATTAAGTGCTGCATGAATGGACAGAATATAATAGAAAAGATTCCTATTTTACAGCACCATGAGGAATGGTCACTACTGAATTTGACATGTTCTTTCTGATGTAGTATGACAAACCTTGTTGTTTTATGAGAAAGCATACAACCAAATTCTGTGATTCCTATTTAGCAGTTCACAACAACGCCAGATCCATCAGAAAAATGTCAATTTAATAGAACAAGAGTAAAACTGAAGTCTTAGATAAATTTGCACTGAAGTCAATGTAGGACAGTAAATACGACCTGGGAATGTAAGAAAACCTAGCGTAATTCTTCAATCTGCTACACACTGGCCATCTTACCGTGAGCAAGTCACTTGCGCCTTACCTTCCTCATTTTCATCTATATGAAGGGCAGAGCTTCTCATACTCAATTGTTTGCACACAATTGAAGGTGTGAATCTACATTCTAATCCCAGAATAAATATGGACTTTCTGCATTGCTCTCAAAAAGTAATTTCATTGCTTTGTGGTGGATTCTGCCTCATCATTTCTTTTTCTTTTTCACTTACTGCTCTTCACGGTAATACATCTTGCTGTATGCTCAAGTATTGGAGAGTGTTTTTACACCCTTAGCCACATTACTTAAGCAGCAATGTTAGGAAATTTATTTAGCCTTGGATTCCTACATAATCCATGAGGAAAGCAGGGGCTCATCAGAGCAGAGACCTTCAACAGGTTTTCTGAATTACTCTGTGGAAATGGCTACCTTTTCCACTGACTATAACGGAAACCCAAAGGTCATTAGATCTCTAACCTCTGCACCTATGTTTTAACAGTGGTAGTCTCTACAAACTATTACAATTCAAATAAATAACAACAAACTGTTTGGATTCAGCTTATCCTTTTAGGTACTTCGAATTTGGACCCTGTGAACACAATGCTATTCTGGGATACGATCATCCTAATACACTGCCGTTTCTTTAGGTTTGCATGAAAAATATCCCGTGTATGTTCTCTTAGTCTGAAATTAATGGGTATGGCAGCTGCCCAGTGTTGAAAACTGTGCTTTTACCCAGGGTTTCCACTTCTGTGTTGTATGCTTCACTTCTCAGCCCAGAAATACCTGCTCTTTCCTCTAGCAAGGCCTTGTGTAAAAAGATCACACTCTCACAAGAAATAGTTGTCTTCAGAGTCCACAAATCAATACATCTGATTGTCACATATGCAAAGTTTTAAAACATTATTCTTTCTTAACAATACTCTGATCACTTTTACAGGGACACACACTTCTCCAGGAGAAACCCACATGCAGGATTTATATGCAGTTTTTCAAAACAATCTCTTTTAAAGAAGTCTTTTCACAAAGAGTACTCAAACACTATTTCAGCTGGTCCTGTGCTGTCACGCTCAAATATATCTCAGAGACTAGTGGAACATACCTTTCCTTGCCAGAGCTCATGCAAGTTTTGACTCTACCATATGGTGATCTTCCAGGTGTTAGTGTTCCGTTTTGCTCACTGGTTCACCCAGCTGAGCAAGGACAAAGGTAAAAACCTCTGTCTGAAATCCTCCTGATCATTTCAAGCAGCCTGAGAAATATATTAAATTAAGGTACAGCATTCTGTATCCAACAGTCTGCTATCACTACTTTGAAGAGGAGACTTCTTTTTGTTTGGAGCTTGATTCTTTCACAGATAACCTGCCTCAAAATTCCTGAAGATGTATCACCTAGGCTTAATGACTTAGTGCTTTCTTAACACCTCCATCTTTGTTCAGTCTCTCAGCAACGCTATCTTCTGTCTTAATTACTCCCAATTATTACTGGTAATCCATTAGATCCATTTACTCTTTCAAAATTATCCTATGTCCCATGCACCGATTTTACCTAAGTTTCACCTTAGAAACTCATTCTGCTTCTTCAGTTCCCCTTTTACTTTCAGCCTGCTGTAACTTCTCTTTCTAGCTACTTGTTTTAGCAGGGTGAGTCTCAGAGGTTTGAAGGGCTTCTTTCTGGTTGAACTAGCTTCCTTGCCATTTAATAGCATTTGCCTATTTTTGTTTCCTAGTTCCATTCTGCTGAGTGGTATGAAAGTTTTATGAAAATGAACTCTTTTTGTTGTTAAAAAACTGATCTATCTCTAAGGTTCTTACTCTCTTTAATCTTAAAATCTTTTTGCCTAAGCAGTCCTATTTATTGCTGAAGTTTAGTATCCATTAATTTTTTTTTTTTTTTTTTTTTTTTGTGCACAAAGAAATTCTAGATTTAGTTATGCTATGGTCAGTAAATACTATCATCTTCTTGAAAGAGCTTGTATTATAGAACAAACCAGTGTTGTAGCTTTTGGTCCTCCATTCTTTCTTTGGGCTAACTGTTAGATTACCCCAATGCAGGAAAGACAACACACTTCTAGGCCTCAGATATCCTTTTCCCTTCCAGTCTACAAATCAAGGATTTAAATGTCCTTGGTGAAGTAATTCTGAAATTTTATGGCTCTTCTTTTACTGTAATTATACAAAAAGAGGTCACAAATTACAGATGGTGAGCTATTTTATGGCTATGAGAACTTAGTGCTGCTATGTTATTAGAATCATAAAAACCATCAATGTGAACAAAAAGAAATTAAACAGATAGGAGACAATGCTGATCTTTCATCACTAGAAACTGGGGAAGAGTTCACTGAAGACCATTAAGTTGTACTAATGAGAATGATGGAATACAAGCATTTCTTCTTTATTTCTTGTTTTTACAACTCTTACATTTCCTCTTTTGCGATCGTATGTCATAGTCCTTTTTTGAGATTACTGTATACGCTTTGAAGTTATCGATACAAGTTTCACTCGCAAAATATACTTCTAAATGAAAAAAATCCCTTCTGGTTTGCTCTTCAAAAATATTATATGGCCTTAGTTTTGTAATTGTCATTTAAAAATATGTGTAATCCTTGTTTATGATAACAAATGGCATGAAAAAGGGCAAAATAGAAGAAAATAAGGTCAAAACGCTCTACTGGCACTGTTGCCTCCAGCAAGAACCAGTTTGACGTCAAGAGATCAAACAGCAGCAAACACTCTATTTTCAGATATTTGAAAGCAGTAATAAATACATACAAAAAAGTGTAATATTCTACTCTGTATTGCATTTTCCCCCTTTATAAGCATTGCTATTAATTACGTCTTAATGATTTTAAGTTATGATTACTCTGCTTTGTGTTCTTACAATTTGTGAGATTCACATAAATCTTGAAAAAGTTGAAAACGCTACTGTCACGTAACAAAAATGGGGAGGACCACTTTAAGTCCCAAAACACTCCTACGTCTCACAGCAGTAACCGAAACATCCCTGAACTCCAGATATTACTGATGCAAAACACAATCAAATATACTAAATATCTGTTAATAAAACAAAATATGGGTTAAGTTCTCCTCATTTTAGTTATAACAACTAATTAATGTCAGTGAGCTACATTTTTGGTTTTATTTGATGATAATTGTAATAGTATATATTAGTAGAATATAATAATTTATACCTTACATTTCTGAATAATTGGGACTGGCATCTAATTTGCTGTCCTGAACTTTTGCGTGCTCTATTTATTTTTTTTAATGAGTCCCTCGACAAGTATTATATTGAATGAAAAACAAGGAATAGGTAAGATAAAATGATGATGAAAGGTAAAACCAGTAACAATTCTGTTATTGCCACTGAAAATAAAAATTAAAGAATAAAAAAATAAACCAAGAAATTGTCAGAATTAAATGTATCTCTGCACTCAGCTATACATCTCACTACTTTGTAGTTTTACCTATCTTGCAACTCCATACAATTCTCATATAACAGTATTTGCAATTTTAGATTAAATAAAACTAATTTTAAAGTCAAATTAACATCTTAATCCTGCATCTCCGAGATAGTCACTGTTAAGCTAGCTAAAGTTTTCTCCTGTTCCCTGTGCTTCAGGGACAATTATCCTATCTAAGAGCAGTTCCACTCATATTGGAAACAATGGGAAGCACCAGTCATTTTGCAGAAGTGCGTCTTTGCTGAAGGCAACTGTGGCTTCAATCCCATTGAGAGCAATAGGAGGTGGTAGTAATTTTGGAAGAAGGAAGTTGTCTATGGAATAACTCCATAGGAGAATAATATTCATCAGTTCTTGCTGAACAGGAAAATTTCAGTTCTGAAGAATAACAGCAAAAGAAAATCTTCAAGCTTTTAAAAATCTTTTGTACACAGAATCTTAATATAAAGTGTAGGGAATAGGTATTATTCTTTTAATATCATCTTCAGTAAATGCTCAAATAAAGAAATCATATCTTTTAGTAATCTACTGAAATTCCTCACAGATACACTTACCTTACACTTACTTTAAGCCAAATGCCTCGACTTTTAGGCACTGGAAATCTGCAACAACTATCTTCGTGCCCCAAACTATGTGTGGAAATTTTAGTGTGGTTTGTTTCATTTGTTCTCTAGGTAGCACTTTCTAAAGCTAATAGTGACTGAAGAATCCTGCAAAACTACAGGTGAAAATGATGTTCTTACAATAGTGCTATCATTTGCTTTAAAATCTACTTAATATATCTGCAATTAATAAGCCAAGTGAGGTTAATATAAAATGTTTTAAATAAATCATATCAGAATGAATTATCACTGATATTTCCACCTCCTCCTGCCATTGTTTTAAGATCTCTCATTCCTGCTGCTGCAGACATACTGTCAGAAAAAAAGGCAGAGAAAACCCTTCAGCTTCTGCTAATTGTTGAAGATCCAGAAGACATGCGTATTGATTTAAAACTGACCTAAAACAGAGGCACAGCCTTCGTTCTGTCAAAAATGCATGCGTACATGATTTTTCAGTAATGTTGCTGACTAAGATAAATTTTAAACATTCCTGATTCAGAGTATGAAAACTCAGTCCAGAGTTCATGAAAAAAATTTACATCAAAATCGCTAAAATTTCAGATTTACAATTGTTTTAATAGAACCTAATGAATCCGTTTCACCCTGACAAAAAGTTGTCACTAGGAAACAGCATGACAGCACTTACAAAGTGTTGTCATTTTTCTGTATTACATGCGATAGGTTATTATTTCCAATAGCTCACATAACAAAATACCACCAGCAGCACTGCATACACACTTCACTCTTCAGAAGAATTACCTGTAGAAGCTCCTCTACTAATACTCTGCAGTAGTATTGACTAAATGTTTCAGTATGTCCCTTGCTCTTTGTGCAAGAAAACAGTCTTACTAACTCTCGGAAACAGGGTTGGGTTTTTTCCCCCCTTTCCCTGATTTCGCACAACCATTACATACACAAATCCTGGAGGACAGTTGTATCTGAATAGTACCTGTGGACTGTAAAGACTTTAAAGGAGCAACAGTGATGCACAATTTCACTTACATATTATTTTAATGATGTAAAAATGTACCCTCACTTCAGAACCCAGAGTATGTTTTGGGAAGACATGTAGAATTCGTAAGAAACATTTTTAGCAGAAAGTGCAAACCTGAAGCTGGAGACAACATGACAGAATACAAACCCCCCAGGGCACTATTTTAAAAGAGAGGGGTTTAAGGTTAATGCATTTGCAAAAGTTTTTTGACCTACCAACTCTGTTTTATTAAATATTTCACATAACGATGAATAGAACAGTCACAAATAGTCAGTGGAATACAAATGGTTAGCATAAATTTTGTTAAAAATTTCAAAAATTAATTACACTTCATCTCAAATAAAAGAGAAATCTGTCAGGAATACACTGATGAACAGCTTATGTTAAATTCCAGAATTTTCCTAACAAGGGTATGAAAAGACATTACAGCACAAAACCATAAAATAGTAGGAAAAATGTGGGAGGGATCAGAAGGAAAATAGTTTTTTTACATCTATTTGGAAAAGAAATAAAACCCAAAAGGATATTGGCCATTACAATGTTTTACCTTGGTATTTTCTGTAAAATCACCAAAAGAAAAAAGAAGGAAGAGAGCCCTACTCTACAACTTCTGTGACAGAAGCTGATGAAGGCTGACTTTTCTCCATCTGCCTAGGATCTAGCGGAATGATGTGTAAACACACGTCTCTCCCTCGCTTAGGAACTAGGTCTCTTTACAAGTCCTGTACCTCAGTTATTACAGAAACACCTAAAGTGTCAATGTTTGGTGGGGTTTTTTTTAACCTTTGCACTGGCTTTTTAAGTTAAGCAATTGCATGCTAACATTAATCATGTGCATTTACTGGAAAAATGTGCAAAATTTTGATTGTTACCTTTTCACATATGTGAACACTAAATAAACTCATATTCCTTCTAATACAAAGTAGATTAAAGAATATCAGTGTAGTGAAATGTGTTTTCTGACTATATTGGGAGATATGGCTGAGAGTTCAACAACAGACAATCTCTTATATCAGACAAGGAATCAAGCAATGATTTTTAAAGACTACAACATACAATTAAAATCAACTATATAAAGTGAAAATGTGATATAACATGAAGCTCAACATAAAGTTGTTCAGTGCATATAATTACACCAATTACATTTAGAAATTGTATTTACTTGCCAAGAAAGAAATAAGATTAAAAGTCAATTGTATAAAGTGACACCACCCAACTTTCCCATTCAATTTTACTGAATGCAGAATTATAGCAAGATAATATTTTAACTACTTCAAAAGAAAGGCCATCAAGTTCTAATTCAAAACATCAACAAAATAAATCATGCAACTTTCATACTCTGTGCTTTTCAGTGTGCAACAAATCCATTTTGCTATTATGAGAAGCCTTTTGAGTTGTGATATACTGGTTTCAGATTGATCTAGAAAGGGAGGTCGATTACACCTTGCTGACACAGTTACTAAAATTAATTTCTTTGGAAAATTTTCAAACAAAAGCACATTATGGATTGTGAATCAAATTAATTTCTCAGGAATGTCTGAAGAATTAAAATATTGTCACTTCAGATTCACTCTAGTGTGGTATTTCAACAGGTCAGAGAGGGAGATGAGAGAGGGATACACCATGGCTCTACAGGATCAGATTTGAAAAGCTTTGTAGATGTTCTTTTCTTAAGATAGATTATCAAAGATCTTAACAATCTTTTAAAGTCTGAAACTACGAAAGTAAAGACAGAAGAAAAGAGCATCCAAATATAAATTTGAGAATGAAAAAAAAAAAGAAAAATTGCTTCTGCATAATGAAGCATGTTTTTCTTATTTATCTTCTGTTTAAGAACTACATTTTCAGAAGTATCGCAATTCTTAGCTGCCTATATCTTGATACACATAAATATAGGTATTTCACAGAATCACA
>Ga0181612_182844_pt1 | contig 16556 bp, 9 predicted proteins | sample HoacroProtozoa21_FD_119630 | JGI IMG/M metagenome (GOLD analysis project Ga0181612, IMG submission 119630) | Hoatzin crop microbial communities from Cojedes, Venezuel. Combined Assembly of Gp0051906, Gp0051904, Gp0051908
CTAGCCTGAAAAAGCTCCCTCCAGTCCATCTGGTATATAATTCCTAGACTTCCTAGGAACCAGTGCTGATTATCTCATCCTTCTCCTTTGCCTATAAAACTGTGGGATGTAGTGTGTAGACAGACAGACTTCAGAACATCTTGATCTCAATAGATATTTTATCACAATAAAGTTACAATAAACAAAGCACCATCATATGGCCCTAATTAAAGTGGTTTTTTTGGACAGAAAATACACTTGTATAGGTATGTGTCTTTAAATACTATTTTTGAAGAAGTTATCTATTGTAAAAGGCTACAATGCTTCTGCAAACTCTGAGTGGACATTTATGCCTGTGCACATCATCACAATCATTGACACAAGGATCCACCCATGCATTTCAGATTACAATAGCGGCACTTCTGGTTTTGTCTAAGCTCAACATGACCGTACATCACTCCTCCTTTTGGCACTGGGCTATTGTATTTCTATTGTTATGTATTTGTATACCCACTGTTGCCTGCTACTATCATCCCCTCCCCCTACTTCTGGTAAAGGACTGAGACAGTACACATTCACTGACAAAAAAATTAAAATTATCTGTCTTAAAAACAGTATTCATGACATTTTCTAAGGCATATTGCAATGCCAAAGGAAAGCATGCTGTTCTGGTACACACAGACGGAGCGGATATTTAACAGCTGCTTTTTTTTTTTTTCAGTTGAATTTTCACATCAAGCAGTGCTTTGGTATTTGCCTTTAGCATCAGGCACCAGCAATTCACCTAAATGAAGATACCTTCTCTCTGGTATCATAGAAGGTAAGAATTACTTCATGTCAATGGAACCAAACATTTGGAGAATGGCTTTTAATCAGTATCAATACCTATAATGAGAAAAGGGCTTAAAAACTAGTAAAGCAATAATGCACATATTAGCTTTTTGATTGAACATGTTGATAACCTCAGAAAAAACAATTACAACTAGTCAACCTGTAACAAACATAATGGGACTGCCACCCTCACAGGGTGTTTGATTCAGTCAGTCCCAAATCTTCATAAAGGCAGACACCAAAATACGCACGTATCCCCAGGTACATCACTGCTCTTATTCAATCCATTTCAGCAGAAGCTTAGTCTCAAAGACATTGCTAAAAAACTTTCCTCCTCCTATTTTAAAGTATTATAGACTTCTGTAAACAATATATCATTACACTAACCATTTCTTGTTGTAGGCAAGAGAATAACTACTGCGTTTTCATTTTTAATGTATAATTCCAGTCCAATAATCCCACTGGGAAGGTTTTTAATAAGACATGAAGTTTCAGAGGAAGACAAAGTAGTAGCATGAATGGCCTATCCCTATTCCTACTACAATACTTGTTTTCAGTATCTGAGGTAGGAGACATTTAATGTCCTCTGGGTTTTATAATTTATTTTACCAATTCCTACTAATGAGTATCAAGGAATGTAGCTATGTTAGGATACGGTGCTAATTAACAGGGCTACTTAAAAAGCCAAAGTTGGTCTTTAACTCAACTCAGTTCTCTCCCAAGATGTAATTCAGGTCTCAAACTCATGATGTCTCTGTACTTTTGCAGAAGACCCCAATATACTCCCTTGATTCCTCAGCCACGTTAAACTTCTATAGTTTGAAATCTCTCTTGGCTCGAACTGGGGAGCAACCAACCAGCACATTTTTTCACATCTAATCTATCCTTTTGAATTTTACACCATGAAAACATGCAAATGGAAACTAGGTGTTCCAACAATCTGCTGCCAAAAGTTTTCCATTAAATCAGTAATTTCCCAGGAAATGTTCTGATTTTCTGCAGGGAAAACTGGAAAATACGCAACTAGCTCTACTAAATACCATGAAAACCATTAGAGTTTTGTTAATTTCTGTATGCGGCAGTTTGCTAATCAGCACCAAAGACACATACTCTGAGTGACCCAGCACTGACAAAGAACCACAACAGTATGACATCAGACATTCACATAGTGACTGAGGGATTGAAGATGGGCTGTAGATCACAACTGGCGGAGTAGATCGCAATCCAAGACCCCTTTTCTTCTCAGTAGTCATCCTTGTATGCTTCAACACCTTCCCCTCTCTCCCATATTTCACTTCCCCATAGCCAGGATGGAGTTATACCAATACTTCTATTTCTGTGTCCAAACTGGACTTTCCCCTCCATGCACACACACTGTATCTGAGCAGAGCTGAACCATATTTCTCCTGGTATATTTGTTACATGAAGCACTCAGGCCAACACCTAGATGAGTAAAAGACACATACAGGGAAGCCTTACACACTAATAGAGACATTACCTAGCTCAAAAACAATTTGTCTGCAATCAAGCGAGGGGTTTTTATATGAAGTGTTTCACCCTGAGCAACAACCCTGTAATAAATCTCATTCTCACATAACCTTTGGAAGTTTAGTTGAGGAAGTTTAAGTATGCAATGAGGACAGAGAAGAAATTAATCCAGGAAGACCAGATCAGTTGAGATCTGTGCAGACAGCAGATGTCCCAACAGCTCCCACATCCTCAAAACCCTCAAGAGGGGCAGCAGTAGCAGCTCTATGTATTCAGATTTCATGGGGAGCAGACGTTAGAGGGATCTGACTCAGACTGTTCAGTGCCAGAACAGAGACATGAAAGACTGTCCTCAGCATCACCCTGCAGCTCAACACTGCTCAATTCAGTATCTGCGTGGTGATCAAGGGGCTTAAGCTGGGTTTTGACACCAGGAAAGGTCCTCTTCCTGCCACCTCAGTCAGCAGCGTGCATAGATGCTGAAGTCAATGACACACAACAGCAGTAGTTTCTCAGGTTCCCTCCACTGTTCCACAGTTTTCACTCAGAAGCTGCAAAACAGATGAGTATAGCAAGAAGCACCATAGGAGATCAGCGATCTGAACAGATACCAGTATTTTCTTTTAAAAATATGCTTGTCATCATTCAGTTTTTAGAGAAGTACATGCTTGCATAGGATGCTTTATGATTGTCTAGTAAACCAGCCACCTTAGAAACCTTATTAGAAGTTGTATAATATACTTAATACAGAATTTAAGTGGTTAGCAGTATAGCAATACTGCATTCAGTCTCACAAGAAATACCTATCGAAGGTTAAAAATATCTAATATTCTCCAGCTCTTCAGAAGTGGGGAAGTTCTGCTTGCAGCCAGATGTCTAAATGGTTCATCAAGTTTATTACTATCAACTGTTTAACAGCAGTTATATAACAAGTTTAATTTTTTTTCATCTCAAGCAGTATATGAATTTCACTGAAACAGGCAAAGAAATGCCACAAGTTCAAAAATAGAGATGAAGTTGGGTTCTGCTGACTTCTCCATACTTATTGCATGAAGAGGTAAATATTGAAAAAGATTAAGACAGATTAGAAGGTTAGCAAGTCAATATGTGCCTTGAAGGAAGAGAAAGCTTGATATTTATTAAAGTCAGGGTAAATCATCCGGAGAAGATTTTCTTGTGCATTCTGTGCAGCAGAAAGAGTGCTGGCTTACAAAGGACCATTCATTGCTATCTAGCAGCTTATTTGCCTTTAACCAGTGTTTTTGTGCTTTAAAAAAAACCCAAATATTCTCCCCCTCTGGATGCTTACAGAACATTAGTTCCTTCTTGCCTCTGAGCCAAACAGCATGTGCTCCTACGTCTGTAGTTTTACTGGTGTTGTTGCTATCACAAATACTGAGGAATTTTTCTTAGTATTTAAGCGCATATTAAGGCCCATCCATAACTAACAAAGCATTTTGACACACATCTACATGCAAGAATAGTATTTTCACTCTTTGCTGAAAGAGGATTTATTGTTTATCATTCTAACCTGGGAGATAAGTCAACAATGAAAGTGACAGTATTGCAAAAAAAGGCTTCTCTCCACTTCCTTTAACCAAGGTCTTCCAAGTACTAGATTTACTTTCAGGTCTAAGTTTATTAGCAATATCAAGTGTTTAGTTTGAAACCTTTTTTTTCATCCTTTAACAATTAAAAGCTAGTTTTATGAAGTTCAAACATGGTGAATTACCAGTAATGGCTAAAACCAGACTCAGAAGTATGGGTTTCACGTAAGTTTTCCATTTTGTTTCCAGTTTTAACATCACACTGCAAACATGAAAAAAACCTAGAAAGCCAGATTTATGTACATTTGCAGACAGTTTCTTTCTCTACTGTTTTAGTGATTTTCACATCTATTTGAGGTGACTAACAGTGACAAGTTACATAGTGGATACTCAAAGATTTGAAGATGTCTTATCATCAAGATACTGCTACATGAAGCAAATGAGTCTGACTAACAGAAAATAGGTCAGATCAGTAGGTATGAAACCTAGGTCATGTCGCTGGTGTTCAACTGAAAATCAAAGGAAGATAACACCAATGTTTGACCTACTGCTGTGGTTTAACCTGGCAGCTGGTGATTAGGACCCAACAGCCACTCACTCACACCCCTCCGCTTGCCGCCCAGCAGGATGGGGAAGAGGAATGGACAAAAGGTAAAACTCATGAATTGAAATAGAGACAAAGTAAATATTAACACTAATAATTATACCACTAATAATAATGATAATAACAATGATAATAATATGCAAAACAAACTATATACAATACAGTTTTTTTCACCACCCAATGGCTGATTAGCAGCCAGTCCCTGAGCAATAATCATGGAAACTGAAACTCTTGAATTTCATGAAATTCCCAAAACAGTTTGAACTCTCGGACAACAGAGGATTCACATTCATGGGAATGAGAAAAAAAGATTCCTGCCCTCTGGCCAACCCCCATTCATAAACTGAGCATGACATCTATGATATAGAATATTCCCATTGGCCAGCTTGGGCTCACTGCCTGGCTCCGCTCCCTCCCAGCTCCTGCACACCCACTCATCAGCCAAACATGCAAGACTGGAAGAAGTCCTTGATTTCATAGCAATAACTAAAAGCATCCATATTATCAAGATGCTTCTCATATGAAATCCAAAACACAGCAGCTACTGGAAGGAAAATTAACTCTATCCCAGGCAAAACCAAGACACCTGTCTTTAGTCTCCACTCAACATTGTCTACAGATCTTGACCAAGAACAGCATTCAATAAAGGATGAGAGCAGCAGGTCCTAGAAAGGTTTCTTGAGCCATTCCTGAAGCACACCACAGTAATAACGGAATACTGTAAGTGGAAAGATGAGTTTCTAGTACAGAAAAGGTTATTACCTACAATAATAAACTGTTCTAACTTGAGGCTAAGAGCAATAGGTTATCTATTTAATAATAATATAAGCAAAATATAACAAAGTCTTTGTCTAACTAGAAGTTGTTTAACTGCAAAAAAGTCTAAGGCTCCTCTTCAATTCATGTTTTTGCTTTGTGTCCAGAATAGCTCCCACACAAGTGCGCAGAAACCCAGTATGCATGGGTAAGATATACACAGTCTTCCTGTACTGCTAAATATTGTTTTGGGCAGAAAAGACAGCTCTATTGTCCCAGAATGGCATGGCCAACTTCTTGTGTCAGTGCTGGACTTTTTGTTTTATGATAACAGATTGTTAACCTGTCCTTCAGCATCAAACCAGATGTCTGCTTTTCCCTGTCTCTTCAGCTGACTGGTTTGGCCTAGGTTTCCCAGTGATCAAAAACTGAAAACCAGAGCGCCCTCAGTAAGCATCTGCTATACATAGATGGAGGGTTGGACTAGATGACCCACAGAGGTCCCTTCCAACCCCTACTATTCTGTGATTCTGTGATTATATGATATCCTTACGCTGCAAAAAAAAGTAGTAAACACTGTAAAATACAGTTTCTTGTGAATATGTAATTGTACGCAACCTTAAGTTGCTTATTCCTTTAGGAATAATGCTTGAGCATATACTGATAAGTCCAAAAAAATCGCACTTCTCAGGCACACAATGTATCTTTTTAAGTTCCTTTCCACAAGCTATAAGGCCCAAAGAGGACTTCTAGGATAGCATTTGAAGTTTACATTTCAAAAGTGATTTAACTACAGGTCAGCAGAACCTGGTGTTCAGAGCTATATAACAAATTATCACAAACTATGTATCTTCAATACTATATTCTCAAGTATCTTACAGTAACAATGTATTCTATATGTTCCTACACCTGTGATGGTTACCTAAACTATTTCAATCTGCCTTTGAGCTTCTTTGAAACTGTATTCATCCTGTAAAGTAACATGGCTCCCTTACTGGTAAGCACATGGAAAAACTGTCACCTAAAATAGTAACTTGCCATTAAAAAAAAACTTTTACTCCAGTTAATCAAACTCCTAATTATATTCTTGAAGTTTCCCACAAAATACTGCTCAAGAACAAAATTAAGAGCTCACAAGGAAGCATCCTAGATGAAAATTCCAGCATATGTACCAAAAGCAGCAAATGAAGCAAGTGCTGCCTAAAAAGGCTTTTTCAGAAAAATGTATCCAGACTGGCAAATGAATTTGCTCTCACAGTGGTCACATCACATTTCAAGTAGTTAAAATAGCTCTACAAAACCATCATGCATGTTGACTCCAAACAAGAGCTCACTGAAATTACAGAAATTCAGCTAATGAGGAGTGGATATAAATCTTACAATCTCTGCTAGAATCAGCAGAGGTCCATCTGTAACAGCCCTCCTTGTCCATCATCCCAGCAGTGATCTGCACTTCTTTCTTCCTTTACACACACCATTGACCCATCCATACCACCCCAACATGCTGCATATCCCATTTTATCCTCGATGGAACAACAGTCTTCCCTGCTTGTACAGACAGTCCTGCTTTGGCAGCCTTTCTACCTACCTCAGGCAACAAAACTGCTGGTTTCCAGTTTCTGTGGTCTCAGTTCAGCCACCAAACCACAGGCCAAGCTGTAAGGCCTGAGCTGCTTCCAATATATTTCCTTTTCCTTGTTGCCTTCTGCCTGAGCCCTGCATATTGAAGAGGCAACAAACAGCTAGCCATCAGCAACCAGCTGTGCACCACCTGTTCCTCTAATCCCCCTACAATCTTCCCTGGATTAAGAAGAAATTTAATGCACCCATAATCAAGTCAAGGATGGCAAGGTTGCTGGAGACATCACACAGACATAAAACAGACCACCACCGTTCATACACACAGGCAACCAGGCCTGGTAAAATTGTCAAGTTTCCTCTTCAGATAACTGTCCGCTCCATGCCAGAGACTCCCTGAAACTTCAAGCAAAATGTGCAGGATGAGCTGAGACTTTAACATCCCAGGAGGCTGGAGATTCACCAGCTGAGTTCGGTCAGCTAAAGCAGGATAGAACGATATTCAGAAACAGCATTTAATTCTGTTAAGTAATTATTTCACCTGCAGTCCAGGGTATTAATTCTGATAGAGTCTTATAAAACAGAGTCATTACTGATGCCTTAGAGGTGAATGTCTACAAAGTGAATGGCAGCTATAAATCCACCAGTATCTAATTGTTGTAGTCTGTACGCCAGTGTATTTTTCGCCCTGTCTTCTCCTTCTGTCAGGTTTCCTTCTTTTCCTCAGTCAAAGATTTACTTTTCCCAATACTTAAATTAAATTAGATAAATTTGAGCCTAACTGAAACTAATTTTGTATAATAACCCAAACCATTTGCATAAGGCTTCTAAAAATCTCCAAGCTATTTCTCCAGGCAGTGGGATAGCTAATTATCTGTCTCTCCAAGCAGCCTTCAAGGCATCACAGATCATATGTGTAGAAGATGGAACAATTTCATTCCCTTGCAAAAAAAGTGCCCATTACAGTCCTAATGTATCATGAAAATTCCATGTCTCCACAGAGATTAAATAATTCATCCTCCGTGGAATATATTTGATCATGTAATATCAGGCCAACATGATCATTATGCCCTGAATATCATCATTTAGGAAATCAATTCCTGAACTTTTGGGATATGCAAATGCTATTGATTCTTGAACTGTGGAGGTCTCAAAATGAACTGAGACTTTTGCTAGCATACATATAGTCACCACCCCTTTAGGCTGGGCCAATTTATCTAGCATCCTCTCACACATGCAACTGATTCCATTTCAACCCAGGAAGATAAGCTTTTGTAAACCAGCTGGTTGTGGAAAAGGGTAACTATATTACAGAGGTATTCTAATTATGATGACTGTTCAGTAAGAGTAAAGGATTAGAAAGAAATAAGTTAAATATGAAATTGTTATTGACAGGTAGTGTCTCTCTGTGCATTTTTAGAATACAAAGTCAGCTATTCAATAAAAATCAGTCTCTCAGCCACAACCCCTCACCAACACACCTAACAGCTGACTCCCAAACAGTTGTTTCAGACTGTGGGTGGGCTGAGCTCTTGTCTGGCCATATATAAGCATCCTGATAGAGCTCACCAAGATCCAAAACCTCCATATCTCTCAGAACTCTTCCACAGTGGTGAATTTCAACCCAACAACAACAGAATTAAAGCAATGTGTTACTAAAGCAAGACAAACACACACGCAACAGCAAGCCCTGTACACAGGTTGGGTTGTTTTTTTATTCAAGCATCCAAATATAAGGCTATTCATACGCTAGCCTAAGATTATAGTTCTTATTTTAATTGAAAATTAAGTTTTCTTTAACCTCCATGTGATCGTTTTGCTCCTAGAATCTACATTCAATCAAAACTCCTTTTAAAATTAATATTATCTAAGTATAATCAAAGAACTCCCATTCCACAGGTGGCCAAGGGTTGTGGGCTCAGGTCCATATCCCTTTTCAAGGCTTGCCTACACTGCGGGGGGTGGGGGGAGAGACTTGACATCAGCTATAAAGGAGACTGTTACACTTTAAAATACACCAGCTGAATCCACCAGCTGAATCCAAATGCACCTGCTAACATATTTTAAATAATGCCCATCTTGAAGAGGAGAGCATTCACCCAAACATAATACAAGCAAAACTCCACAGAGTAATTGTCATCAACGTTTTCACCTTTCCCTCCAGCGCTGAAGATACCCCAAAACAAAGAGCTCAGCAGAAACCTATTCATAACACAAGAGACATGAGGGATTCGCATCATGAAGTCACAGTGCCAATTTCTGTCCCAGCCTATCTTTAAGAAGAGCTTAAACCACAAATGACTCACCAAGGGACATCTACCCCATTACATTTACAACCAGAACAAAAGCATTTTTAGTTCCCTGAAGGGCTCGGTTTTAACCCCTCAATTAAGTTACAATCCCAGTCTCACGTCCTATCTGCCTCAATGACTTACCAGGGCTTGCAAAAGTCAACAGCAAAACTCTCTGGTGCTACACTGAACTCTCTTCCCTTGGTGTTCCACTAGCCACAGCATCTGCAGTACAAATCTTCATAATAATGACTTCTGGAGACCCAAACATAGTCTATTGCAGTGGGAAAGAATAGTATAAATTATTTTTCTGAAGTTATGAAACCCCTGAGTGCCTTTGCACCCAAGTGAACTAAATCCTTTGAACTCTTGAGTGCACATGCAGAGAAAGGAGTAACTGATGTTTTGGAATACACTTCATGCACTTTACGGCTAGAACCTAAAAGCTATTTTTTTGTACACAGAAAAAGGAGAAGTTCTTGCTGGTCTTTTTAAGCAAATCCACTTTGAAAATAAAGGACAGAGAAGTATTTCCTCCTGACATTTGAATATTAGAGTTTAGGCTTCAGCTCTCTTCAGCTGTCTCCATTACAGTACTTTCCCTTCTATTACCTACAGACCCGCTGAGGCCATGAGTAATCTGGAATAATAGGAAAGATACACCCCTTCCTCACCCTGCATTTTCATGGCGCTGAATAACAACTACACAGCCAGCAACAGCTCCAGTAACACAGATCAGCTAAATCACATTATCAAGGTGTTCACGGGGAGAGGATAAGATGCAGAGAGCAAACAGAAACCTGAGTCTGAACATTAGCCTAGAACCTGGGAGACATGTTCTGCCACAGACTTCCTAGTCAGTCCTGGGTAGATTGCAGCATTTCTCTGAAACCACGTTCCCCAGCTGTCAGTTCCCCTAGCACCAATACAAATAACTGTTGTTCTTTCCCACAGAGGGCTGACAGTACAGGTTATGCAATACTGAAGTGCAGTGGTGATAAGAATTGTAGTGAGTACCCAAGTCAAATCGTGGATTAGTATGTTTGCCTAAATCACCCCAGCATGTTGCAAGTATTGTAAAATAAAAACTCTCTTTCAAACTCACTGACGTCAATTGAAAAAAATGCCTAATGACTAGAGTGGACTTTGGAAAAAATACAGTATTAATTAAAATATATATTCACATTTAGATTACTTTGAACTACTTTGATCCAGAAAGTAGGTTGTATGGCTCTTATTGTCAAGCTTTTCTAATGATGTTTCTGATAGTTGACAAAAATAGCAGAAACCACAAATACAAAATATACTTGTAACTCTTAGTATATTCAGTAACAATACATTCCAGTTTATATACAAGATACTGATTTAATAGATTTTAGAACAATGCAATACTTAATCCGATAGCATATCCAGGAATTATCTTGAATCAAAATAAGTCAAATATCATAAACAAACAATAAAGTGGATGACAAATAATCACCACAGTAAAGTTCATACATAAAGAAAATTAGGTGAAAAGATAAGACATGAAGAAAGCTATAGCAATATTATACACCTGTGTCTTTATGGGTATTAAGAAAACAACAGGCTGTAATAGCAATTTGATTGACAAAGGAAAATTAGAATGTGAGAATAATCATAAAAGATACATCTTACATCAGGAAACAAGGAAACATTTAGAATATCAGATTTCAGGTAATAAGTTGCCAAGTGGGGAGCTTATTTAGAAACAGTAGAATAAAGGCAGTAATTAAAATAACATATGAAAGTACATTTTCTGAACTGTTGTAAGAAAAAAAAGCCTAATTTACTTCCACTGAATATTTTTTCAATGCAGATGTCAGATTCGTGCCACACTGAATTTATTCACTATTGCTTTTTTAACATAGACTTATACATTTTCCATGAAGATAAGTTATTTAAATACTATGCCAAGAAGCAAAGTTGGTTCTGTGACTGCAAAGATTTTTTTTCCTGAGAGTGTGAAACAATTCATTAACATATTCATGAGGGAGTAAAATAACTGCAGACTTCAGGTGAAATACTAGCATAAGTATCACCAGAGCCAAGTTGCAAGAAAAGGTGCTAACTCCTGTGAATGCGATTGCTATAGCACCACTGAGACTTCTACCAAAACAGGCAAGCGTTCATATAAGCCCACAGGAGCTTTACAACAAAGAAAGAAAAAAAGAAATAATAAAAAAAAAAAAAATCTATTTTTAGTAAGAACACTGGCCCAAAGCCACCAGAAGGGCAAAAAATTGAGGAAGAAGTGCAGAAAAGGCAAACGGGGAGTTTCCAGTCAGGGAGAAATGTTTGGCAGATGAGAGGAAAAAATTGGTTTGCAAACTGCATAGAAACTTCTTGATTTGCAGCCATTTCCTCCAATCCTACCTTTTAAAATAGACTATGAAATTCATACACCACAGATACATGTGACTGAGCATTGTAGATGCTAGCTGGAAAGACAGTGCTGGCTGCGCAGCATTTTCCACTGTGGAGACATGACATCCAGATTAGTAGTGTGGGAAAGAACACTGGGAGCAATTGCTACATTAGGACATGTCTGATCTATCCTTATTCCTTTAACTGTTGTTTCTCCACATTCAGAAAACAGTTATTGCAACTACTGTCTGTCAGTCTTACTACTGTCTAATGTCCTAGGTCCTGAGCAGGATATTTTTTTTGGTTTGGAGCAGAGAACAGGATTAAGTAACTATTTTCTTTTCTTTGCAAATATTTCCTCTCCGTCAATTTTGGCATTACTGTTAACACCTCTCCATTCATAACCATACATGTGCCTTGTCTGTAATGGCTTGTGGGCTTGCCTGTAGTTTCTTTATCTTCTATCAAAAAAGATGTAAAAATAAATTAATCTATTAGCCAAACTGCAATAATACAACCTTTGTAACAGTAACACAGAACAGCTAATACAGAACACAGACTACAGAACAATTCCACAACAATTAACAATTATTTAATTGTTAAATATTTTTAACAAAATATTTTTTTAAATAAGCTGATTGCAGTTTTCCAGGGAGCAAAGACTAAGTGCAGCTATTTAAGAGGTGCTTCCATCATCCTCAGGACTGTTTTGATTCAAGACAAGTGAAATTCCTGATAGGTTGTTTTTGGTTTGTATTTGGGTGTTTTTTGCTTTTTCTTTAACTATTTCAAAACCACATATGTGCCCTGAATAAGACAGCAACTCAGCACACACCTCATACATCTCCACTTCCCACATGACATTGACTGTCTTGTACTCTGTCCATCTCAACATAGTGCACCTGAAGAAAGACAGTTCTGTCCACCATAATATCCTCCATATCACGACCGTCAGACTTGCTTCCAGTTCTTACACGTGAATTTGCACATCACCCGACTTTTACTTGTGTTTGTTCTCATTGGTCCTTGTCTCCCTCCAGTGGCGGGAGGATCAGACCTCTCCAGGCTTGAGAGAAGATGTACAACCACCCTCAGACTAAACTATATAGCTGAGCCTTCCTCGAACTTTCTGTTCCCCCATTGAATAAGGAACCCCAGGAATAGTTATTTTTCCTCCAAGCACATAACTTCACAAGGTTTAAATACTAATTCCTTTCCATTTCCAATTCAGCACTATTCAATCAATCAAGGTCAATCCTGTAGGATGGTCTCTTCATGAAGTTCCAACTTCAAGCCATTAGCAAATTTGATTAGCACATTCTTGTCTTTAGTCTACTTTTTGGTAATTAGTGAAAATAATAATAAGATCAACGTCAAAACCAGTCCCCAAGGAACTCCACTAATAACCTCCTTCCAGCCTTTTAGCTTCTTTCAACAGTTTGTTATCTCTCTCTTCCAGTCACTCCTGACATAGCACTTGCACTAAGCACCCTCTCCTCCAGCTTAGATAGTACTTATCCCATGTAGTAGCACCATATGGAGTGCTCTGCTAAGGTTAGGGGAGACTCATTCTTTCCTTTACTCACAAGTAAGGTGAGCAGCATGGCTATGAAAGAGAGAGCACATAACAAAAGGTGTAGTCAGGGAGAAAAATTAAAAAGCTATCATACCAGGCCCAGTGGGACTTTATCTGGAAGGTTACGTACAGCTTTTCCATTTAACCAAAAAAAGCTCTGAAGGGGAACAATTAAAATGCCACTCATGGAAACTAACTAGAAGGACTTGCTTTTATAGCTTAGCGAAATGAAGGCATCTCAACAGTAAATGCTAGAACTTAGCAAGGGAGAAAACCATGTAAGCAAAAGAACAATGAGAAATGCCCATGGACACATTCTGTCTGGAATTCAGAAAAGCTTAAGATCATGAAAGGAGTAACTCTTGTGAATAGACTTTTGAAGAGGAGAGAGTCTAGAAACATTTCATTTTAAACAGTTTCATTTGAGATGTACAACACAGTTGTTGACACTATCTGAAAGTAGGCTCACTAACTCACGAAGTTCCTTCTGGTATTTTCATTTTTTCTTTCCAAGGAACCTCAGTGATGATGTAATTGTCTCCAGTGCAAGCCAGGAGAAGGAGAGACATCTACCCTCAGCATTTTTCAAAACTTTCACTCTCCAAGTCAGGTCTAATGGGTAATGTGCAATTTGGTTCCAATTCAAACCAACAAGAATTGAAGATACCAAACATTTTACCTGCATAAACATTATTAGATCATTGCTGCCTTTAGGTCTTCACTTACATCTGTCTGTACAGCTGCTCAGATCAGCTCAAGTCCCTCCTTGTCCAACGAGGACACATTCAGAATATACTTACAATAGCCTCAACCACGCACTAAAGCTCAAGTTGATTGTGAGTTCAAATTGGTGCTGGGATAAAACGTGCCAGAGCTACTATGTTCATTTTATTATCTCTGCCTACAACACAAGTCTCAATAGGAATTTTAGCCCACAGTGGATGGCAAGATGTAGTAGTTTGGTATTTTATTGCAGATAAAGCAATGAAGGAGGGGGAGAGAAGAGGAGGAGGCTGAAGTGGGGTGTGAGGGGATATTTTGGGATGTCAAAGTCTGTTATATTGTCAATTGCATGAACTGATATTTTATTTCAAGATAAAAGATCTTGTAACTACTGTGAAGAGCCAGCTGGTTTAAAATCAGTATTACCTCTGACATTTATGAGCACCCTTGACAGGTACAGCACTCCATTTTGGGGGTTTCTTTGGGGTTTTTATCATTTGGGGAAGATGGCGCTTCATGATAGATCTCTTTACTCCCTCACCCCCTGGAACTTACCCTATTTAATAGACCACAGTATCAATTCAATCACTCAAAAATAACGTTATAAAATTATTTACTTAACCCCACTATAAATATTGTATTGTCACTGTTCTACTGACCTTCCCCCCCCCCTCTTCTCTTTTCTCCAGTGATGACATATAAAAAAGGGAGAAAGGACGAAGTTTAGTCTGCATCAGTATGCCCAGCTGTGGCCTCCTCCTACACTCCAATATCTGTGCTAACACACAGGTACAGCTATCATCAGCACAACAAATTTGGTCAGCCCTAGAATGGAAGCGTGCAGGCAGCACCTCGATAAGGATATTCCTACACACACTTCACGAGCCCCATCTGCTTGAATGAAAGGGAAATTTTCTAGGTTGCCCAGAGAAGCGGTGGATGTCCCCTGCCTGGCAGTGTTCAAGGCCAGGTTGGATAGGGCTTTGAGCAACCTGGTCCAGTGGAAGGTGTCCCTGCCCACAGCAGGGGGCTTGGAACTAGACGATCTATAAGATCCCTTCCAACCCAAACCATTCTATGATTCTATGAAACAACAGACAGACCTGGGAACAAAATAGGTTTTCTGTCCTGCAGACAAAAACTCACACTGCTCAAGATTCATATGAAATCAAGTCTATCAAAAAGAATAGGTTTATGTTAAACAAATAACGAAGGAAAAACACACCAACAGCCCATTCCTCCCTTTGGAACAGATGAGTTGATCTGCTCACTGGTTAGCACACTCATACAGAATATGTCAGACACGCCGAAATCCCTGCTTTACCTAGCTGAGCAGAAGCTCAGTGTTCAAGGAAGCATCCTAACTATCACGCAACAGGCTGATAGGGAACAGCTGATAGAATATTTAGTTCTTCACATGAAGTGTAAAGCAGATCCATAACTGAACAGCCAACAAGAGCATTTGTCTCAGCAGTGGGTGATAATATTTCAAACTGGTGCCCCTAGTTAAGGCTAGAAGAGTGTGCTAAATGAGTGGGCTGTTGATGACTATACCTCTTCCTGATTGTTACTTTGGCTGAAAAAAAAAAAAATTCCTGACCAGTTTCATTAGAATACCTCTAAAGGTAGCATTTTCCAATGGAAGTTACAATTCACACAGCCGTTGTGGACCAAATCCATTCACCTATAAAGGAAAAAAACAGCTACAAATCTCAAGTAAAACTGCCATTTAAATCTTGGCAACAGACTATTGTTTTAATAGTAGCGAGCGTCTAAAACCATCTTGGAGACTGCAGAAATAAGTTGGAGCACGTGGACATTATTCACAACACTTTTTAGTCTGCATATGACTTAAGACAAGAGACAGTTCTGCTTTAAATTGGGAGTCCAGCCATGAACCAGAGAGCATTACTCTAAATATGACAAATTTATCATGAACCACAAGAGAAAGTTCATCAGTAGCTAATTCACAGATATACAGATGTAAAATACAGCAGCATTTGGTAGGTCAGCCTTATCAAGAAACCACTTGATATTAACAGCACTTCTCAAAGTGAGAGGTATGAAGAGTTCTGGAGTTACCTCTCAAGTAACATAGGCTTTCCAACATAGCCTAATTTTTCCTCCAGAAGCAAAATGAAAGCATCTAGGCTATATATATATATAAACACACACACACACATATATGTGCCATGGTATCAACGAATACTTTCGTAGGTAAACACTGGCATCTGGGTTACTGTGAAAGGGTAGGTCCCTGCCTTGGAAGCACCGAAGGAACACAACACCGGAGAAGGCTGGGAGAACGTGCCACAGAACTTACTTACTCAAAGCCAGCAAGTGTAAGCTGTTTGATATGAGCAAGCAACAGTTCCTAGTAAAGAAAGATTTATTTGCTTTCTCCTCACAAGTGGAGAACATCTGACCACAAAACAATCAGTTATCTCCTCCATAGCCAAATCAGAGATTATCTAAAGATATTAAGCTAGACTTGTTTGAATAATTGTGTTTTCTTTAAATACACAAGATGGCAAGCCAGGGGACTCACTTCACTACACAGAAGGGAGCAAGTCAGTTTAGCAACTCAATCTATATTTGTATTAACACTGGTAAAATACTTCCTTTCCTGTATTAGAAGGCTGAGTGAATCATCAAGGATCACTATATGAAGCCCTGCTGTTTGTTAATAAGGATGCTTATGAAAGAATTAAGTATACTCCCACTGTGTGGGAGCCAAGTAGTTCAACTACTTTTGTCCTCAATTTATGGGATACTTGAAAGACTAACATTTTATTTCC
>Ga0181612_110394_pt1 | contig 16555 bp, 11 predicted proteins | sample HoacroProtozoa21_FD_119630 | JGI IMG/M metagenome (GOLD analysis project Ga0181612, IMG submission 119630) | Hoatzin crop microbial communities from Cojedes, Venezuel. Combined Assembly of Gp0051906, Gp0051904, Gp0051908
GGTCCTGGCGGTGGACCTCGGGATCAACAGTGCCTGCACCCTGGCCGCGATGAATCCGGACGGCACGGTCGTCGGAAGGAAGTTCCTTAAGCTTCCGGCAGAATACGACTGTCTGGATCACGCGATCGGCAGGATCAAAAAGGCACAGCAGCACGGGAATCGTCGGACGCCAAAACTGTGGGCGGCGGCGAAGGGCATCAACGACCGGATCGCGGTCCTGACGGCACAGTTCATTATGGAGGCGGCTGCAGAGTTCAGCGCCGATGTGATCGTCTTTGAGCATCTCGATATCCGTGGCAGGAAGCGGGGAAGTAAAAAGCAAAAGCTCCACATGTGGCGCGCTTCCTATATCCAGGATATGGTGATGAACAAGGCCCATCGGAGCGGGCTGCGCGTCAGCCGTGTCAATGCATGGGGAACATCGCGCCTGGCCTATGACGGAAGCGGAAGGGTATTGAGAGGGAAGGAAGCAGGGCTGCCTTCTTACAGCCTCTGCCGGTTCCCGAACGGAAAGCAGTACAATTGTGATCTTAACGCGGCGTATAATATCGGGGCGAGATATTTCCTGCGTGAGATAGAAAAATCCCTGCCGGCGACGGCAAGGTTGGCGGCTGCGGCAAAAGTTCCGCGGCTGGCCAGGAGAAGCACCTGCACCTTATCTGACTTAATTAACCTTAACGCGGTCCTTGCGCCTTTATGCGCGTGAGAAGACTGAGGTAGGGCTGTATGTCAGAGAGGAAGTCCGATGCCCCTAAAGGACAACCGTCCGCGAAGCGGGCGGCAGTAGGAAGCACGTGGCTTTAGCCATGTGAGGCTTCACGGAAAAGGATATGGACAAGATCCTGGCCGTGGCTAAAAGAGAAGGGGAAGGACGTTTTATACCCAGTTCGCGCGTGAATCGGCCAGGCTCATGCGGGCGCGCGCCTCACAGTACAGTGCGCAAAAGAACACCGTACATAAGCAGAAGGCGGCTGAGGCAGGCGAAGCCGGGAGAACGCTGTAGGTTTTTCAGAAGGAGCCGGGGAACAAGAATCCGTAAACGCCTTCGAACAGACAGGCGGGAAAACTTCGGACGGAAGCAAAAAATCTTCGGACGGAAAATCAAAAAAATCCGGATTGACATTCGTTTTTTCATATACTATACTGATGTGGTCTCGGATGAGAACAGGCGGTGCCGATTAGAAAGAAAGCGGACGCAGGCTGTGCTCCCGTAACCGGAGTTTCCGGGGTGTGGCTCAGTTTGGCTAGAGCGCCTGGTTTGGGACCAGGAGGCCGCAAGTTCGAATCTTGTCACCCCGATTTGCAGCAAAGCTGTGCAGGTGTAGTTCAATGGTAGAACACCAGCCTTCCAAGCTGGACACGTGGGTTCGATTCCCATCACCTGCTTAAATGCCTGCAGTTCCTTCTGTGCCTGTAGCTCAGTTGGATAGAGCAACGGCCTTCTAAGCCGTGGGTCAGGGGTTCGAATCCCTTCAGGCACGTGCACACGGCTTACAGATTATGGTGGATGTAGCGTAGTTGGTTAACGCGCCAGATTGTGGCTCTGGAGATCGGGGGTTCGAGTCCCTTCATCCACCCTGCCGTGAGGCGAGTAATGGGCTATCGCCAAGCGGTAAGGCACAGCACTTTGACTGCTGCATGCGCTGGTTCGAATCCGGCTAGCCCAGTTTTGTGGAGCATTAGCTCAGGTGGTAGAGCACTTGACTTTTAATCAAGTTGTCCGGGGTTCGAGTCCCCGATGCTTCATTTCAAGGAAAAGACCAGGCATTGTACCTGCTCTTTTGCCGGCAATCGAATTTATCCTGTCCTGCACGGGAAATACTTTTCCGGCCAAGTTCCAAAAAATCACAGTCAAACCAATTTTCAGCACTTACAAGAGAATATGCGGCCATGGCGGAATTGGCAGACGCGGCGGGTTTAGGTCCCGTTGGGAAACCATGCAGGTTCAAGTCCTGTTGGCCGCATTATAAAAAAATCAGAGGTTTCAACATGAATGAAGAAATGATGCGCCAACGTTACAATTCACTTCCGCTCACAGAACTGAAAGCGGTCGCAAAGGCACGCGGCCTGAAGGGGATCTCCACCCTCCGCAAGGGTGACCTTGTGGAAGCCATGCTGGACGCGGACCGGGCCGATTCAGCCGGCGCGGCGGCAAAACCGGAAAGTAAGAATACGGCTTCCGGTGCAGCGGCCGGGGCAGGAAGTACGGAAGCGGTTTCCGGCACTCCGGGAAGGACGGTGAAGAGAGGCGCGGCTTCTTCTGCGGCGAAGCTGAGAAATAAAGCTGCTGCTTCCGGGACAGCTGCTAAGGCGGGAAATACGGACGCGGCTTTTGATACAGCGGCAAAGACAGGAAATACGGACGCGGCTTCGGAGACGGCGGCAAAGGCTGAGAGCGCGGGTGCTTCCTCCGGTGAAGAAACAGAAGCAGGGGCCGGAAACCAGGACTATGAAAAGAACGCGTCTTCTTCCGCACACACGGCTCCGAAGAAATACCGCATGGCGGAAAAAGAATCTTCACAGCAGAACCGCGGAAAAAAGGCGGAAGCGCACAACCGTGCGCAGAACCCGGAGCAGGAGACCATGAAGCCCGAGCTTTCGGAGCTGGACAGCGGAAAAGAAGCGAATGGCATCCTGGAGGTCCTCGCGGACGGCTACGGCTTCATCCGCTCCGAGAACTTCCTTCCCGGCGATGACGACGTATATGTGTCTCCTTCGCAGATCCGCCGCTTCGGTCTTCGCACCGGCGACATCGTGTGCGGGAACAAGCGCGTGAAGGCCTCGAACGAGCGGTATTCGGCCCTCCTGTTCGTGAAGACCGTGAACGGGCAGCATCCGGCCCAGAACATGCGCCGGACACGCTTTGAAGACCTCACACCCATCTTCCCGAATGAGCGCATCCACCTGGAGCGCCCGGGCGGGACAACGGCCATGCGGATCGTCGACCTGGTAAGCCCCATCGGCAAAGGGCAGAGGGGGATGATCGTTTCCCCGCCGAAGGCCGGCAAGACCACGCTTTTAAAGGATACGGCGAAGTCGATCCTCCAGAACGACCCGGAAATGCACCTGATCATCCTGCTCATCGACGAGCGGCCTGAAGAGGTTACGGATATCAAGGAGACCGTCTGCGGCGACAACGTGGAAGTGATCTATTCCACCTTCGATGAGCTGCCCGAGCATCACAAACGTGTTTCGGAAATGGTCATTGAGCGGGCGAAGAGACTCGTGGAGATGAAGAAGGACGTCATCATTTTCATCGACAGCATTACACGCCTGGCCCGTGCCTACAACCAGGTCGTGCCGCCGAGCGGACGTACGCTTTCCGGCGGCCTGGATCCGGCAGCGCTGCACATGCCGAAGCGGTTCTTCGGCGCGGCCCGCAACATGCGCGAGGGCGGCAGCCTTACGATCCTGGCAACGGCCCTTGTGGAGACCGGCAGCAAGATGGACGATGTCGTGTATGAAGAGTTCAAGGGCACCGGCAACATGGAGCTGATCCTGGACAGGAAGATGCAGGAACGCCGTGTCTTCCCGGCCATCGACCTGGCCAAGAGCGGCACCCGCCGCGAAGACCTCCTGCTTACGCAGGAAGAGCTTGATGCCGTTATGATCATGCGGCGCGCCTTGAACGGTATGAAGGCGGAAGAGGCCGGCGAGAACATCCTGAACCTTTTTGCCCACACAAAGACCAACGCAGAACTGGTACAGATGCTTCTGAGGAAACGGTTCCTGTAAATCGTCAACCTGGTTTGAAAATTTTTCCGGAGGGGAAGCGGCATGCATATCCGGTTTCTCCCGGAAATGTCCGGAATGCGGAGAGTGGTATTTTTCCTCTGCGGAAGAGGTGAAATTTACCGGCAGAAGAGATGAAGTTTCCCGGCAGAAGAGGTGAAGTTTCCCGGCGGAAGAGATTACATTTTTCCCCGGCCGGAGAGATTAAATTTCTTGACACGTCCCGGGAGACGTGCTATTGTAAGCAACGGTGACAAAAAAGCAGAGATTCCTCTCACCCCGCCGCGGAGGCGCGCACGGGGTTCATACAAAAGGGAAGCTTCGGAAAACGCTTTTACGGAAAATCGGACCCCGGTGAAGAATGCGGGATGGGTTTTTCGGCCGGGGAGCGGCGAAGCGGATGTAAAGGCAGCCGGCTTCAGCAGCCGGGCGGTCCGTTCGGAGTTTCCGTGTATGAAGAGTGGATGACTGCGTCATTCACTTTTTTACTTGTTAAACCTTTCAGTAACGGAGGAACAGAGCCATCAGCAAGTACAGTGTAAATGAACAGATCCGGGACCCCGAGGTTCGCCTCATTGGGGAAAACGGGGAGCAGCTGGGCATTATGTCCGCTAAGGAAGCCTATCTGAAGGCACAGGATGCCGGGCTTGACCTTGTGAAGATCGCGCCGGGAGCCAAACCTCCCGTCTGCAAGATCGTGGATTACGGTCGTTTCCGCTATGAGCAGTCGCGCCGCGAAAAAGAAGCGCGCAAAAAGCAGCACATCGTGGAGATCAAGGAAATCCGGATGTCCCCGAACATCGGGGCCAACGACCTGAACACCAAGGTCAGTGCGGCAAGGAAGTTCCTGTCCAAGGGAGACAAGGTGAAGGTAACGCTTCGCTTCCGCGGCAGGGAAATGGCACACATGCAGAACAGCAGGCACATTCTGGACGAGTTCGCCGAAACGCTTTCGGACGTCGCTGTAATTGAAAAACCGGCGAAGGTCGAAGGGCGGAATATGACGATGGTCCTGGGACAAACCAAGAAATAAGGAACAGGAGGATAAAGCTATGCCGAAAATGAAAACAAAACGGGCTGCAGCCAAGCGGTTCAAAACAACGGGAACAGGGAAACTGGTCCGCAACAAAGCGTACAAGAGTCACATCCTTACGAAGAAATCCCCGAAGAGGAAACGGAATCTTCGCAAGGCGACCGTCCTGGACGAGACGAATGTCCGCAACATGAAAAAGGTTTTACCGTACGGCTGATAAGGAGGGATAAACAATGGCAAGAATCAAAGGCGGCCTGAACGCCAAGAAAAAACATAATCGTGTCCTGAAGCTGGCCAAGGGTTACAGGGGAGCCAGGAGCAAACAGTATCGTATCGCCAAGCAGAGCGTTATGCGTGCCCTGGCCACATCCTATGCCGGCCGCAAGCAGAAAAAGCGCCAGTTCCGTCAGCTGTGGATCGCGCGTATCAACGCGGCGGCCCGCCTGAACGGCCTTTCCTACAGCCGTTTCATGTACGGCCTGAAGCAGAGCGGTATCGAGCTGGATCGTAAGGTCCTTGCCGATATGGCCGTGACCGACAAAGAAGGCTTCGCACAGCTGGTCGAGACCGCGAAGAAGGCGATCGCCTGAGAATACCTTTTATCTAAAAAAATGTCCCGGAATGCCTTGGCATTCGGGACATTTTTTTACATCCAGATTTTCCTGACATTTTCAAATTTAGAGGACATCCCACGCAGGAGAGCATCGGCAAGCGTGATGGCTGTCATGGCCTCCACAACGACCACGGCCCTGGGAACGATGACCGGGTCGTGGCGGCCGCGGATCACAAGCCGGACCGGGTTCCCGTTCCGGTCAACGGTTTCCTGTTCCTGCCCGATGGACGGCGTCGGTTTCACGGCTGCGCGGATGACGATCTCGCTGCCGTCGCTGATCCCGCCCAGGATCCCGCCGGAATGATTTGTTTTTTTTCGGATTTCGGCGATACAGGGATCATCTGAATATGAATTACCGTCAACGTTTTTTTTACTGCCTTTTTCACTGTCCGTTTGCTTTCCGGAGGAGGAATTTCCACTTTCGGCATCTGTTTTTTCAGCAGGGATAAAGGCATCATTATTTTCACTTCCCCGGGCATGCGCGGCGGCAAAGCCGTCCCCGATCTCCACACCCTTAACGGCGCCGATCGAGAAGATCGCTTTTGCCAGGTCGGCATCCAGCTTGTCGAAGACCGGATCGCCGGCACCTGCCGGGAATCCGGATACGCGGCAGACGATAACACCGCCGGCAGAATCCTTTTCCTGCATGCAGGTTTCCAGATATGCTTCCGCACGTTTTGCAGCCTCCTCATCCGGCATGCACAACGCGTTTGAATAGTCGAAAGTGTTTGCTGCCATGCCTGCTTCACCAGCAGATGCGGGAACAGACTCCGGAGAATTTTGCCCTGAACCGTGCGAGGCTGTATGCTGCAGCGAGGGGATTGAGTTCGGGGAATTTTGCCCTGAACCGTGCAAGGCTGTATGCTGCAGCGAGGGGATTGACTCCGGGGAATTTTGCCCTGAACCGTGCGAGGCTGTATGCTGCAGCGATGGGATTGACTCCGGGAAATTTTGCCCTGAACCGTGCGAGGCTGTATGCTGCAGCGATGGGACGGATTCAGGAGAAATCTGTACAGGCCCGATGGATTCTGTATAGGCGAGTGTATGGATGCCGAGTTCTGCAAGCAGCTTCGCGGCTACGGCACCGGACATGACGCGGGCGGCAGTTTCCCGGCCGGAAGAGCGGCCGCCGCCGTGGTAATCACGAAAACCGAATTTGGCATCATAGCCGAAGTCGGCATGGCCGGGGCGGTATACCTCCGCAAGGTCGCTGTAGTCGCGGGAATGCTGGTCGTTGTTTTCAATCATCATGGCGATGGGCGTGCCGGTCGTTTTCCCCTCGAAGACACCGGACAGGATGCGGACCGTATCCGATTCGCTTCGCTGTGTGGTGTAGCGTCCCTGCCCGGGCTTCCTGCGATCCAGCCAGGGCTGGATATCTTCCTCGGAAAGCGGAAGACCGGCCGGGCAGCCGTCGATCACGACCCCAACACCCTTCCCGTGAGATTCTCCCCACGTCGTCGTTCTGTATATAGTCCCAAATGTTGAGCCAGCCATCAGTATTCCCTCCGAACTTAAAGTAAAATCAGCCTATTTCCTGTAATATACAACATCCGACTCATATGGATTTTTGAAATTACAGCAATGCTTGTTTTGAACGGCATCGACCGCTTCTCATTTTCGAAATTGGATCATATGTCTATATCAAATGACATCTGCTGTTTTGCGGAAAACTTTTATGCTCATGATTGTATCAGAGAGATGGGCGTGAGGCAAATCTGTGAGAACGGCAGGGAAGTGTTTTTCGAGAACGCCAGGAAAGTGTTTTGCGAGAACGTCATGCAAATGTTTTTGTAATCATGAAAGACATCTGGATACGGTCGGAAAGACATTTGCAGACGGCCATTTTACCGTTGTTCTCGCGGAAACGTTGGTGTATAATCAACCCTGTATGATTTTTGTGAAGCAGAGAACAGAGTTTTCGCACATGGAGTCATTCGTAGGAAAAACAACTTTTTTAAATTGATCATACGTTCTGCAGGATATGCGGAAATGCATAAGGATTAACAGAGGTATTTCATGGGTTTTCTTGAGAAATGGGAAAAGAAGTTCGGCAAGTACGCGCTGGCGCACCTGACGCGCTACATTATCATGACGTACATTGCCGGCTACGCGCTGATGCTGATCGGCTCCTACACCGGTTCGTATTCCGCGATTGCATCCATGCTTACGCTTTCCCCTTCGCTGATCGTGAAGGGGCAGGTGTGGCGGCTGGTTTCGTGGCTGCTGATCCCGCCGAACTCGCTTACCAGCTCGGCGCTGGATATTCTGACGATCATCATGCTCTTCGTGTATTACCAGCTGGGCAGCCTGCTGGAAAATGTGTGGGGCGACTTCCTTTATAATGTGTATATCTTCACGGGCCTGGTCATGACGGTCGTCGGCGCGTTCCTCCTGTACGCAATTACGGGACAGGATTACGGCGTGCTGTTCTCCACCTATTATGTGAGCCTGTCGATTTTCCTGGGTTTCGCGATGACCTTCCCGGACCAGCAGATGCTCTTTATGTTCATCATTCCGATCAGAATCAAATACCTGGCGGTCGTGGACATTATTTACCTGATCTACTCTGTTTTCCAGGCGGCCCGTTACGGCCTGTGGCTCCCGGTTCTGGTGATGATCCTGTCGTCGCTGGCCGGGACGATCCTGTTCTTCTTCGGCACACGCCATTTCAGCGGCCTTAAGGATCGTCAGCGGCAGAAGGTCCTCAGGAAACAGATGCAGGGCGGCCGCACGGTCTACACCTGGCAGCAGCAGAACCGGAACCGCGGGAACAGCCGTACGGGCGGCACCGGCACGAACAGCGGCAGCAATCCCTTCGGTACGAACAATCCGAACAGCGGCCGGAACCCGTATGATTCGAACGGAACAAATAACGGGCAGGACCCGTATGGCACGAACGGAACAAATAATGGCCAGAACCCGTATGGCACGAACAACGGTCAGGATCCATACGGAACGAACAACGGGCAGAATCCGTATGGTACGAATGGCACGAATAACGGGCAGAATCCGTATGGTACGAACGGCAGGTCCTTTGGTTCGAACAGCCGCGTCTCCTTCAGCCCGAAGAAGGACGGGCGGCCCATTCATCGCTGTGCCGTCTGCGGGCGCACGGAGCTGGATGACCCGGAGCTGGAATTCCGTTTTTGCTCGAAATGTAACGGAAACTATGAGTACTGCAATGATCATTTGTTTACGCATATTCATGTGAAATAAACTAAGTGAATTCAAGTCTCGCTCGCGAGACTTGGCGCGAGATTTGCAGCGACGAAGTCGCCTTCCTCTGCAAATCTCTGCGCATCCCCGCTGAGTTATAACCTGAGTTCGATGGATGCAGACGGGAAATGCGGTCGGCTCGTTTATACAATTAGAGAAACGACATGATAAGAATTCCCGCATGCCGGAATGATATTTACGGCATGAGATACCGTATAGATGTTTTGAATATAGTGGGTTTATAAAGAAGTATGAACAAAATTCCATTTGTCACGCAGGAAAAATTAGAGGAAATCGCGCGGGAGATCCCGACCCCGTTCCATCTGTACGATGAGCGGGGGCTGCGGGAGAACGCGAAGGCGGTATACGATGCGTTTTCATGGAATCCGGGCTACCGGGAATATTTTGCTGTGAAGGCGAACGCGAACCCGGCACTGATGAAGATCCTGCATGAATACGGCTGCGGCTCGGACTGCTCGTCCATGACGGAGCTGATGCTGGCGGAAGCCTGCGGGATCACGGGCGAAGAGATTATGTTCTCTTCGAATGACACGCCGCCCGCGGAGTACAAAAAGGCGGCGGAGCTCGGCGGCATCATCAACCTGGATGATTTCACGGACATCGACATCCTGGAGGAAACGCTCGGTTACATTCCGAAGAAAATCAGCTGCCGTTACAATCCCGGTGGGTTCTTCGAGCTTTCCAACGGAATCATGGATAACCCGGGCGATTCCAAGTACGGCATGACCACCGGCCAGCTGTTCCGCGCGTTCCGGATCCTGAAGGAGAAGGGCGCGGAGGTCTTCGGCATCCATGCCTTCCTGGTGAGCAACACGGTCACGAATGAATATTATCCGCATCTCGCGGAGGTCCTGTTCAAGCTGGCGGTCCATCTGCAGGAGGATACCGGCGCGAAGATCGGCTTCATCAACCTGTCCGGCGGTGTGGGTATTCCGTATACGCCGGAGGAAGAGCCCAACAACATCCGGATCATCGGTGAGGGCGTGCGGAAGGCATACGAAGAGATCCTGGTCCCGGCCGGGATGGGCGATGTCGCGATCTACACGGAGATGGGACGGTTCATGCTCGGCCCGTACGGGTCGCTGGTCACCCGCGTGATCCACGAGAAGCATATTTATAAGGACTATGTGGGCTGCGATGCCTGCGCCGTAAACCTGATGCGTCCGGCCATGTACGGCTCGTATCACCACATCACGGTCATGGGGAAGGAGAACGCGCCCTGCGACCATACGTATGATGTGGTCGGGTCGCTCTGCGAGAACAACGATAAATTTGCCATAGACCGGAAGCTTCCGGAAATCCGGAAGGGCGACCTGCTGTACATCCACGACACCGGCGCGCATGGATTTTCGATGGGCTATAACTACAACGGAAAGCTCTGGTCGGCGGAGGTTCTGCTGCACGAGGACGGCAGCTTCACGCAGATCCGCCGCCCGGAAACCGCGCAGGATTATTTCTCAACACTTGATTTTACAGACGAGTATGCTTTTATGAAATCCCACGGCTGGCGATAAAGAATCCGAAACAGGAACAGTATGAGAAATCCGGAACAGGCATCATCCCATGTTATGATCAGGAAATGCCCGGAATACGAAAGGGCAGAGATTCATAAAAGGAGCAAACGAAATGAGTGAAGACATCAGAAGCAAGCTGGAGGAGATCCGCACAAGAACGCAGCAGAAGCTGGACGCGGCACGCGATGCCAACGCCCTGAACGAGATCCGCGTGGCGGTGCTCGGCAAGAAAGGCGAACTGAAAGAGCTGATGAAGGGCATGAAGGATGTGGCCCCGGAGGACCGGCCGCGCATCGGCCAGATGGTCAATGAAGCGCGCGATGCCATTGAAGCCCACATCGCGGACGTACGGAAGAAGATCGAGCAGGAGAAAATGCTGCACGACCTGGAAGCGGAAAAGATCGACGTAACGCTTCCCGCACGCAAGGCCGATATCGGCCACCGTCATCCGAACCAGATCGCGCTGGAAGAGGTGGAACGCATCTTCGTCGGCATGGGCTATGAGGTCGTGGAAGGCCCCGAGATCGAATACGACGAATACAACTTTACGAAACTGAACATCCCGGCCAATCATCCGGCCAAGGATGAGCAGGATACCTTCTACATCAACAAGGACATCGTCCTCCGGACGCAGACCTCGCCGGTGCAGGCCCGTGTGATGGAGCAGGGCAAGCTGCCGATCCGCATGATCTCCCCGGGACGTGTGTTCCGTTCGGACGAGGTGGATGCCACGCATTCCCCGTCGTTCCACCAGGTCGAAGGGCTGGTCGTGGATAAGAATATCACGCTGGCCGACCTGAAGGGAACGCTCGGCGAGTTCGCGAAGGCGATCTTCGGGCCGGAAACGAAGACCAAATTCCGCCCGCATCATTTCCCGTTCACGGAGCCCAGCGCCGAGATGGATGTCAGCTGCTTCAAGTGCGGCGGCAAGGGCTGCCGGTTCTGCAAGGGAGAGGGCTGGATCGAGATCCTCGGCTGCGGCATGGTGCATCCGCATGTGTTCGAGATGTGCGGCATCGATCCCGATGTTTACACCGGGTTCGCATTCGGCGTGGGCCTCGAGCGTATTGCGCTCCTGAAATACGAGATCGATGACATGCGCCTGCTGTATGAGAATGATATCCGGTTCCTTCGTCAATTCTAAAAAGAGGTAAAAAATATGAACACTTCACTTTCATGGATCAAGCACTATGTCCCGGACCTGGATGTCACCCCGCAGGAATACTGCGACGGCATGACCCTTTCCGGGACCAAGGTGGAAAACTATACAGCACTGGATGCCGGCTTGGATAAGATCGTGGTCGGCAGGGTCGTGGAGCAGGTGCCGCACCCGGATTCGGACCATCTGGTCATCTGCCAGGTGGACATCGGCACGGAGACCATCCAGATCGTGACCGGTGCGCCGAATTCTGAGGTCGGTATCCTTACGCCGGTCGTCCTCCCGGGCGGGCGCGTGGCCGGTGACCACGACGGAAAGCTCACGGACGGCGGCGTGGAGATCAAGGCCGGCAAGCTGCGAGGTGTGGAGTCCTTCGGCATGATGTGCTCCATCGAAGAGCTGGGCAGCTCGCGGGAATTCTATCCGGAAGCGCCGGAATACGGCATCTATATTTTCCCGGAGGATGCCGGCGTGAAGCCCGGCGACGACGCCATCGAAGCGCTGGGTCTTCACGATGTGAACATTGAATACGAAATCACCTCGAACCGCGTGGACTGCTATAGTGTGATCGGCATCGCGCGGGAGGCGGCTGCCACCTTCGGGAAGACCTTTGTGCCGCCGGTCGTTACGGAGACCGGCAACAGCGAGGATGTTCACGACTACGTGGACGCGGAGGTGCAGGACCCGGATCTCTGCCCGCGCTACACGGCGCGTGTTGTGAAGAACATCAAGCTCGGACCGTCGCCGAAGTGGATGCAGCACGCGCTGGCTTCCTCCGGCATCCGCCCGATCAACAACCTCGTGGACATCACGAACTATGTGATGGAAGAGTACGGCCAGCCGATGCATGCCTACGACCTGGACACCATCGCCGGCCATAAGATCATTGTCAAACGCGCGAAGGACGGCGAAAAATTCACCACCCTGGACGGTAAGGAATACACGCTGGACAGCAGCATCCTGACCATCTGCGACGCCGAAAAGGCCATCGGCCTGGCCGGCATCATGGGCGGCGAAAATTCCATGATCACGGACGACGTGAAGACCATGTGCTTCGAGGCCGCGAACTTCGACGGCACGAACATCCGTCTTTCCGCCAAGAAGATCGGCCACCAGACAGACGCCTCCCGCAAATTTGACAAGGGCCTGGACCCGAACAACGCGGCGGCCGCGATGAACCGTGCCTGCCAGCTGATCGAAGAATTCGGCGCCGGCGAGGTCGTCGGCGGAATGATCGATATTTATCCCGAAAAGAGGGAGGAGGTCCATCTTCCCTTTGAGCCGGAGAAGATCAACGCGCTCCTCGGGACGGAGCTTTCCGCGGAGGAGCAGCTCGGCTACCTGGCCCGCGTGGAGCTGACCTACGACAAAGAGAAGAACGAGATTACGGCACCGACCTTCCGCCAGGATATTCACCGCACCTGTGACCTGGCCGAAGAGGTCGCCCGTTTCTATGGCTACAACAACATCCCGGAGACCCTGCCGCACGGTGAGGCTACGACCGGGAAGCTCACCTTCGAGATGCTGATCGAAGAGGGCGCGCGCGATGTGGCGGAGTACTGCGGATTCTCCCAGGGCTATTGCTATTCCTTTGAAAGCCCGAAGGTCTTCGACAAGCTGCTGCTTCCGGAGGACGCGCCGGAGAGAAAGGCTGTGACCATTGCGAACCCGCTCGGCGAGGACTTCTCCATTATGCGGACGCTGTCCCTGAACGGGATCCTCACATCCCTGGCAACGAACTACAACCGCCGGAACAAGAACGTGAAGCTGTATGAGCTGGGCAATATCTACCTGCCGAAGTCACTTCCGCTCACGGAGCTCCCGGAGGAACGCAAGATGCTGACCCTCGGCTCTTACGGTGCCGGCGATTTCTATGATATGAAGGGCGTCGTGGAGGAATTCTTCGCGAAGATCGGAATGCGCGGGATCGTGGACTACAACGGGGAGCCTGTGCGTCCGTACCTGCATCCGGGCCGTCAGGCCGCCGTTTCCTATGCGGGCAAAGAGCTCGGTTTCCTGGGTGAGGTGCATCCGCTCGTGCGCAGCGCGTACGGGATCGGGGAGAGGACCTATGTGGCGGTGCTGGACATCCCGGCCCTGCTCGACCTGGCCACCTTCGACCGGAAGTTCACGGGCATTGCGCGCTTCCCGGCCGTGAGCCGCGACCTTTCCATGGTCGTCCCGAAGGAAATTGAGGCGGCAGCCATTGAGAAGATGATCCGCCAGCGCGGCGGGAAGATCCTGGAGGCGGTGAACCTCTTCGATATTTACGAGGGCGAACAGGTGCAGGAGGGCCATAAGTCCATGGCCTACTCCCTGGTGTTCCGTTCCCCGGAAAAGACACTCGGCGACGCGGACATCACCGCGGCCATGAAGAAGATCCTGAACGGACTCTCATCCATGGGGATTGAACTGAGACAGTAAACGAAAAACAGATTCGAAAAGAACAGGCCGTGGCAGGAACCGGTTTTCGGCAGAAGCCGTAAACGGGATCTGGACAGCGGCCTGTTTTGCGGCAGAAGCTGGAAACGGGGGCGGGACAAAGCCTGTTTTTTCGGCAAGGACCGTAAACGGGACTTGCGCTGTGGCCTGTTTTTCGGACTTTTGCAGATTCAGGTATATGCAGATATGAAAACAAGTGATTTCTACTATGACTTACCGGAAGAACTGATCGCCCAGGACCCGCTTGCGGACCGGAGTGCGTCGAGGCTTCTTGTGCTGGATAAGGAAACGGGAGAGAGGACGCATACGACCTTCCGGCATATCACGGAATTCCTCCGGCCGGGCGACTGCCTTGTGCTGAACGACACGAAGGTCCTCCCGGCGCGGCTGTACGGCGTGAAAGCCGGGACGGGCACGAAGATCGAGGTGCTCCTCCTGAAGCAGGAAGAAGAGGGCGTCTGGGAGACACTGGTCAGGCCCGGACGCAAGTGCCGTGTAGGTACGGAAATCCTGTTCTATGAAAACACGGCATCTTTTGCACGCCCCGAAAATGCAGATGCCGGCGACGCGGATCCTGCCGTGACAGAAGCTTTAGAAAACGAAGATACTGACGACGCGGATCCTGCCGGGACAGAAGTTTCAGAAAACAAAGATGCTGATGCGGTGGATCCTGCCGGGAGTGTTCCTTCGGATGTGAAAATATCTGGGGAGGCAGGCCCGCTCATGAGGGGTGTCGTGACGGATATCCTGGAAGACGGCAACCGACGTATCCGTTTCACCTACAGCGGCATTTTCCCGGAGATCCTGGACCGGCTCGGTGAAATGCCTCTTCCGCCGTACATTACCCACAAGCTGAAAGACCGGGATCGTTACCAGACCGTCTACGCCGAGCACGACGGTTCGGCCGCCGCGCCTACGGCCGGGCTGCATTTTACGGACGCACTTTTGGGAGAAATTTCCGGAATGGGAGTGGAGATCGCCAGGGTCACCCTGCATGTGGGCCTCGGGACCTTCCGCCCCGTAAAGGTGGATGATGTCACACAGCACCACATGCACAGCGAATATTATGTGGTGCCGCAGGAGGCGGCCGACCTGGTGAACCGCACAAAGGCGAAAGGCGGCAGGATCATCTGCGTGGGAACGACCTCCTGCCGTACACTGGAAACCGCCGCCGATACACAGGGAATCCTGTATGCCGGCAGCGGCTGGACCGATATCTTTATTTACCCGGGCTACTCCTTCAAAATCATGGACGCGCTCATCACCAATTTCCACCTGCCCGAGTCGACCCTGCTGATGCTTGTATCCGCCTTCGCGGGGAAGGAGAAGATCATGGCGGCTTACGAAGAAGCCATCCGCGAGCGCTACAGGTTCTTTTCATTTGGCGATGCGATGTTCATTAAATAACGTCCGAATCTGAAAAGGCAAAATTCGGCGGGAAATGTCCCCCGCCTCTATGGGCGGCAGGATCGCCGGGGCAATCTTGAATTACGGTCGTATTCTGTTTCTTTCGGTGATGTATGTGCCGGTCAGAGCATATTATTAGTTAAGCAGGCATTAGACACCGAGGCCGCCGGGGCCACCAAGGCCGTTGTCTATGATATTATTGTTATTGTTGTTAATAATGTCTTCCCTGTTATTATTCCCAAGACTGTTTTCTTGAATAATAGTATTTGCCCTAACGTTTTTGAAATTGGCAAATTTTTTTGTGTCAATGTTGGCCCGCTGCATTTCACCTTGTAATTCATGCTCTGCTATGAAAGTATTTATGCTTCTTGACAGCTCCGGACTTTTTTCTGCCATCTTCCCGATTTTATAAAGCATCATATTGGCCACGTTGGCCCGCTCCCTGCCTTTAAATGTTTTGCGGGGAAGCGGATGTGTATCGGCATAAAGCAGGCAGCTGCCAAATACCAGTGCCCAGTCCTTTGCCAGTTTTTTGCTGGACTTATCAATGTCTGCCTTAGATTTGCAGGCCTCTGTTGTATCTTTTATGAGTTGATGAATGGTCGTCCTCATCTGCGAAAAATATGCACCATCATTGAATTTGGGCTCCAGTGCTGTATTTAATAAGGATTCATGTTTAAACTTAGAAGTGCTTTTATCGGATTCGGGCGTATTCACGAAATTTTCCCCGCGGGCATCCAGCAGATCCGAAAGTGCGGCCATTGACACCCGGGGCGTCAGTGCGTTGCTCTTATTGAATAGGCCAATAAAGTTATTGTTGAACAGCATGGATTTTTTCCAGTAGAACGGATCTGCTTTCGGATGAACAGGATGCTCTTCATGGAAATCAAAAATGGAATTAAACGGAGCTTCGGGAGTATCCAGGGTACATGTGCCGTCTTGGCTTTCGGTATATATAGATTCGTCAATCATACCTAAGCCCCTTGAGCCATCTTCCCCGATTGTGGAATATTTTTTTTCAAGAATCTTAAGTTTATCTTTTTGATCCCTGTCCAGATCTACGAGGTCAAAGCTTTTATAATCGAAGCCGGCAGGAAGAATATTTTGTATTTCTTGATCAGATTGTATTTGCGCTATAACAGCTCCCATGTCTTTAGCCGTCATGGTACGATCCAGACTAGAAGACATATCGGGGTTTAACTTCTTGAAATATACTGGTGCATATAACTGTGCTGCAATCTGGTAGCTGGTAAATCGTTCTTGTTTATCTGCACTGTCGCTGAATTTATTGGCATTTGCTTCTTCATTTAGCAACTCTGTCATGGACGATAAAACACCAAAAAACTGCAGTTGGTTGGTCGTATAATTAAGGCTTAATTCAGACAACTCCTGTTTTCCCTTATAATCTTTGCCGA
>Ga0181612_130747_pt1 | contig 16555 bp, 15 predicted proteins | sample HoacroProtozoa21_FD_119630 | JGI IMG/M metagenome (GOLD analysis project Ga0181612, IMG submission 119630) | Hoatzin crop microbial communities from Cojedes, Venezuel. Combined Assembly of Gp0051906, Gp0051904, Gp0051908
ATGTGCTGGGTAGCGCAAAAATCTACGCAATACTTGTAAAGCGGCTCCTCTTCGCCCTTGAACTTATAGCCACCGTGCTTGCGGCGGTTGGAGTTGCTCCAATCTGTACCGAAACGGTAGGCAAGCCAAGGATGCAGGGTGCTGAACAGCTTTTGGCACACCTTATTGTGGAAGACCTTGAGCATGAATGCGTAGCCCTTGGATGCTCCTCCGAGACCATCTCCGTGGCCTAGAAGGAAGGTCTTGCCGTCTAGGGTTACTACCTGCGGCTGGTTCACGACCTTGACCCCAAGTTCTTGCCAGAAGGAGTAGAGCCAGATATCGTGGTTGCCAGGGATGTAGTAGACCTCAATGCCTGCATCGAGCAGGTTGATGATGGCGGAAACCACCCTTACGCCCTCGCGGGGAATGACATCGCGGTACTCGTACCAGAAGTCCCAGATATCTCCAAGCAGGTATAAGGCCTTGGTGTCGGGCGTGTTAATTGACTTTAGCCACTGTACGAAGTTATTCTCGCGGGAAGCCTCGTCGCCCGTCTTTAGGCCAAGGTGTACATCTGCTGCGAAATAGGTCTTGGATGCCATTTTATCTGGTTTATCTGGTTAGATCTGGCTAATGATTACAATGATGCCCACAATTGCGCAGTAGAGGGCGAACCAGCTCAGGCGGGCCTTGCGGACAAGGGCAATCATCACCTTGCAGGCGAACAGACCGCTAAAGAATGCGGCCAGGAAGCCGATGATGAGGGGCGTAGTGCCAACGGTGGACGCAGCCATCTCCCCGCCTACGAGGTCGAGGAAGGCCTCGCCAAGAATGGGAATCAGCACCATCAGGAAGGAGAACTGGGCCATCACCTCGCGCTTTACTCCGCAGAGAAGTCCGGTGGAGATGGTGGTACCACTGCGGGATAAGCCGGGCACTACGGCCAGAGCCTGACCCAGACCAACTGCGAAGGCCTGCCAGTAGTTGATGCCGTTGCGGGCGTTGTTCTCCTGCTGGGCCTTCTTGGATGCGAAGTCGCTGAAGAACAGCAGGATAGCAGTCACCATCAGGGCAACGCCAACCACCATCAGCGAGGTAAACAGAGCCTCAACCTTGTCCTTAAAGAACATCCCCACGATGAACACGGGTATCATGGACACGGCTATCTTGAAGAGATAATCAGTCTCATCGTTATACTTGAACTTGAAGAGTCCGCAGAGAAGCTGCCAAATCTGCTTGCGGAAGACGATAATGGTGCTCAGCACGGTAGCGGCATGCACCGTCACCTCAAACACCAAATCTCCCGAAGACTCTACACCCAGCAGCTCGCGACCGATGGTAAGATGACCGCTGCTGCTCACCGGCAGGAACTCCGTAAGTCCTTGAACCAGACCCAAAATCAATGCTTCAAACCACTCCATTACCCGTTCTCCTTACCTTCCTTACCTGGGCCCATGATGCCAAGAATCACCAGCACTACGCCTGCAAGCATTGCCAGCGGAGCCAGCACCAGCCTGCGGAAATCAAACATCGAGTAATTGAAAACATTGGGGTCCTTGACTCCCCCACCCATCAAAAGGATGTACCCCAGAATCATCACCAGAACTCCGATGACCATAAAGAGGAAACCCTTTTTGGTAATTGCCATTTTTTCCATACTAATAATACAACTTATCCTTTCCTATAGATATCAATTTATTCACTACGAAGTAAGTGCTAATCAGGCAGATACCAACGCCACAAACTACAATCACCCCTGCTACCACGGCCAGCATTGTGGGCTGGATGATGCTGAAGAGCTGGGGGAAAGAGCGGTTAGCGAAGTAGACTCCAACGCCCAGAGCGACGATTGCAATCAGCGAAGATACCAGGCCCTGAATCACCGCCCTGCCCATGAAGGGACGGCGGATAAAGCCTCTGGAGGCGCCTACAAGCTGCATTGTGTGGATGGTGAACCTGCGGGCGTAGATGCTCAGACGCACGGTATTGCTAATCAGCACGGAGCTGATGAACAGCATCAGCAGGATGAAGATGCCCAGCACCAGCGAAATCTTGGAAAGATTGGCGTTGAGCTTATCCACGAGCGAAGTGCGGCTGTCCACCTCATCCACCATCGGAGACTCTTCCAGCATCTGCCTAATCACCGCAATGCTGTCGGAAGACACATAATCCGCATTGAGCGTGAGTTCCAGGGAGACGGGGACAGGGGTCTGCTCGAAGACGGTGAGAAAGTCCTCTCCCAGCATCTGCTTGAGATCTTCCGTACCCTCTTCACGGCTCACCAGCCTTACCCCGTGGGTGAAGGGATATGCCTGTACAGTGGCGCAGAAGGCCTCTGCCTGGGCATCCGTCACCTCCTGGCGCAGAATCACGGACACCTGCATCTTCTCCTTGAAATAGTCGGACACTCTACGGGCGTTGACCACCAGCAGGGTAGCCAAGCCCACCAGCATCAGCACAAGGCTGATACTCAGCACTGAAGAGAGGTAGGCTCCCGCCAAGCGACGCTTCATTATTTTTCCTTCGGCTTTGGGCATAATTATCTAATATCCGTCAAAGATAATGAATTATCAATTATTCAAAAAAAATTCTTACCTTTGTTAGAACATTATTTTTTAATAAAATGGCTGAAACCGCGCAAAAAGTTCTATTCGTGAATTCGGAGATATACCCATACCTCCCAGAGAGCAATATAGCCAACATCGGAAGGTATCTCCCGCAGAATATCCAGGAACGCAAGAAGGAGATTCGTTCGTTCATGCCCCGCTACGGCTGCATCAACGAGCGCAAGAATCAGTTGCACGAGGTGATTCGTCTATCGGGTATGAATATTATCATCGGCGATGTGGATCGTCCGTTGGTAATTAAGGTGGCTAGTATAACCTCTGCCAGAATTCAGGTGTATTTTATTGATAATGAGGACTATTTCCGCCGAAAGGCAGTTTTTGAGGACGACAAGGGAGTGTTCTTCCCCGACAATGACGAGCGTGCCATCTTCTTTGCCCGTGGGGTGATGGAGACGGTCAAAAAGCTTCGTTGGGCCCCGGATATCATCCACTGCCACGGTTGGATTTCGCAGCTTGTGCCCGCCTACCTCAAAATGGTATATAAGGACGACCCTATTTTCGCTAACAGCAAGCTTGTGCTATCGCTCTATGGCGATACCCCCAAGGCCAAGTTTAACGAAAGATTCGCCTACAAGGCCCAACTGGGCAATCTAAGGGCGGGAGACCTCGATTTTGCAAACGGAGGCAGTGGCATAGAACTTGCAAAAACGGCCATCAAGTACTCCGACGGCATTATTTTGGGTTCGGCGGATGTCAATCCCGAGCTTGTGGAGTGCGCCCGCGAGAGTGGGCTCCCTCTGCTAGAGTACGATGCCGCCAGCTTCGAAGATGGAAGCTATGCCGATGTATACAATGCCTTTTATGATCAGTTTTAAAAGATGAAAATCAACATTCCAGCTATGGCGGCGGTCATTTTGGCCTGCGCGTCTTGTGTGAAGACAAATACCGAAATTGGGAGCGCTCTGGTTCCGAAGAGTCACACATACACAGTACACACCCCCGACGCAATTCCCATTGACGTTGAACTTAAGTCAGCTGATGACCTATCGGGCTTTTCTACCGATCGAATCACCATCGGCTCCATTCGTAAAGACGATGAATTCGGCCTCACAAGGCACTACAGCGCACTTTGGCTGATACCTATCGTAGATACCACCGAGATTATCGACTACGGCGAGAACCCTGTTTTCAAGCAGTTCCACTTCACCGCCGTGCTCGATTCCACCTCGGTTGCCGACAAGAGCCAGAGCAATATCCTGCAAAATGTGAATGTGTATGAGCTCAGCAGCCCCATTGACCTCGAAAAGAGCCTGGGCGGCAACACCATTTTGGAGCACGGAAGCAAGAGAATAACCAACGGTATCCCCGTAATCAATGGCGGCGATTCCCTCTCCTTCGACTTTAGCGAAGAGTACGGCAAGCGCTATATGGATATCCAGCCCGAGGAAACCGGCAATTTCAAGGCCTATATAAAGAAGTTCCCCGGCATCTTCATAAGCACCAACGACCCCAAGGGCGACGGAGGAAGGTTCAATATCTTCCAACTGCAAATGGATTATACCAGCAGCGCCGGCCTTGAAGGCAGTTATGCCCAGCTAAAATGGCAGGCCGAATATGATGGCCGTCAGGTAGATACCTCCATGATTTTCTACTTCAGCGCCACCAACTTTTATGATGTGGATTCGCTGTTGAACCTGGGTACGGGCAGCTTCCCCCAGTGCAACTTCAATATGACAGAGCACGATGCCACCAAGAGCAAGGCCCTGGAAGGCGAGGCTTCGGATATTATCTACGTTGAGGGCGGCGGTGGTATCAAGCCCGTGATTTCGGGAGTAGAGCTCAGGAATAAAATGCGCTCCGCAATAGAAGAGAATGGCGATGACCCCGACAAGGCAATCATCAATAGAGCCTCCCTCTACTTCTATTTTGAGCCTTCTGACGATGAGTTTGAGCTAATGTACAAGCTCCCCGAAGTGCTGAGCCCCACCTGCCGCATTCAGGGCAGCGACTATGTAACCTACATGGGTCTTACCGATGCCAGCGATAGCAACGAAGACCAGGGAGATATCAACCGCAGCCAGCTAATGTACTCGCCCGATATAACCTACCATGCCCAGGAGCTAATGGCTATGAAGGACGATGCGTCCAGCCTAACCAATGGCAACTACGATATCTGGCTGTTGATTATGCACAACGATGAGGTTGAGACCACCACCAGTGGCAACTCCGAACTCAGTGATTACTACAAATATCTGGCATATAGCAGCTACTATAATAGTATGTATAGTGGATATGGCTCCGGTAGCTATGGTTACAGTAGCTATTCGAACTATTATAATTACCAGATGCTGGCGGCCTATTACGGCTCTTCCAGCACTTCCACCTCGGTGGAAACCAACCTAGACCGCGATAGATACTACTATTGCAAACTTTACGGCCCATCCTATTCCGATAAAGGCCTTAGACCTGTACTACAATTTACCTATTCAATTCCTAACAAATAAAAGATGAAAAAAGTATTTCTTTTTGCCACTATTGCTGCATTGAGCCTAGGTGCCTGCAAGCAAAAGACCGAGACAACCAAACTCAGCGGTGTTTTGGGAGAAGATGCTCCCACCGCAGTTCAAATTCAGATTCCTGACCTAAAAATCGACACCACAATTGCAGTTGCCGATGGAAACTTCGAGGTAGACCTTCCAGTGGATGCCAAGACCCTTGGGCGCATTGCCATTGGCGATAGAATCGCCCAGTTTGTACCCGACGGCAGCGCTCTTAAGATTGATGCCTCCGCACTCGAAGGCGACAAACTCGTGGAAGTGGCCTCCGATAACCCCAATTCGGTTCAGAGCAAATACAACGCAATGAACGAGTGGCTCAATAAATTCTTCGATAGCTATTATGCAAAGATGAATTCGGGCACCATGCCTAGCGAAGAGGAGCAAGACGCAATAGTAAAGGAATACGTAGACTACCTAAAGGGTATTGTAAAGGACAACAAAGACAACGCTCTTGCGGTTGCAGCCGTAGAGGGACTTCGTGGTCAAATCGAGCCCAGCGAGATGGAAGAGGTGCTTAGCAGCCTCTCCCCCGCTCTTGACGAAGTTTCGGCCATCGCCGATACCAAGACCCTTCTAAAGGCCCAGAAGGCCACCGCAGCAGGGCAGAAGTTCATTGACTTTGAGGCTACCCAGCCCGACGGAAGCATCAAGAAGCTATCTGATTATGTTGGGAAGGGCAAGTATGTGCTGGTTGATTTCTGGGCAAGTTGGTGCGGCCCCTGCAAGAGGGAAATCCCCAATATCAAGGATACCTACAACAAGCTCAAAGGCGACAAATTCAACGTTCTGAGCGTGGCAGTATGGGATAAGCCCGAAGATACCGTTAAGGCGGCAGTTGAGCACGGAGTGGTTTGGGACCAGATTATCAACGCCGGCCAGACCCCTACCGACCTCTATGGCATCGAGGGCATTCCTCACCTCATTCTCTTTGGCCCCGACGGCAGCATTGTTGCCCGTGGCGAGAGCCTCCGTGGCGAGGACATGGCCCAAACTATCGCTTCTTACATTAAATAATAGTACGCATCTATGAAAATTTACAGACTAAAAAATCCTTACAACCGTCCCAGTTGTGAGGTTGTAGAATTTTGCTCCAGTGCTATGATGATAGTAACGGTGAGCGGCTCCCTTGAAGGAAGCTATCCATACGAACCCCTTCCGGATATCTCGGGAACCAGCGTAACACCATCATTATCACCACTTTCAGATTTTGACCTATTTTAAAATTGAAGCAAATGAAAAAATTAAGCATAATTCTAGGAGCACTTTGCATTCTAGCATCCTGCGCCAAAGAGCAGGAGCCCCTTGCACCTAGCGGCTCAGAGACCGAGGTTCAGCAAGGCCAGATTAGTCTAACTCTTACACGCAGTGCCGTTGACACCAAGGTAAGCGCTACCAATGGCGATAAAGCCATTAGCTATAAATGGGAAGAGGGAGATAAGGTGAATGTTCTGTATACTAGATCAAACCAACTTTTTTATACAACTCTTACCCTAACAGAAGAAAACATAATAAACGATACAACCGCCATATTTGTGGCGACAGAATCGGACGGAAATACACACTTGGCAGCAGTGTCAAGGCCGGTTGCCGTAGTGTACCCTGGCGTAGAAACAACTGATGATTATGGACTATACCACGACTTCACAAAACAGAGCGGAAAATTCGATGACCTGTCTAAATACTTCATTTTCTCGACCTATATGGCAGACACCATTATTTGCAATAAGGGGGTCTTCCGCTACTCCGAAAATGGTCAAGTCGGCAGCAACTTGGTAAAACTTAGGCCTCAAAACCTCATTTTCAAGCTTGCGGCCGGGACAAAACTTGCAAGTGATTTTGGCAGTGAAACCCTTAAATCAATAACGATAGGCTCCGAGCAATATACTTTTGGCGATAAAGCATATTTTGGTTTATCCGGCGCAACCATGCACAATACCGGAAGTAGAAGCCTTACCATTACCCCCGCTGAAAATGCGGTAAAGAATAGTAAGCTCGAAAATGATATTTACATCAGTATGCTTGCGCCAAACTCCATGGAGCATCACCCCGAGAAACTCTATATTACCTTTAACAATGGCACAAAAGATTTTCAGTACGAGGTGAAGTTAGGCTATAACGCTATATACAACGGAAAGGCTTATGTGCTCCCAACGGATTTTTCGGATAGCAAATATGCACGCACGAGCATCGATTACGGCAATGAAACTGTAACTTTAATGCTATATGGGGTGGGTGGTGACAATCTTGATTACTCCGAAGATAGGCTAATCTACACTTCACTCAAAAGGCTGTATGATAAAGGCCTCCTTACCGCCGACAGTAAAAAGGTAAACATTACCTGTCAATTTAAATATTCCAACAGCAAGTCACACACCTTTGAGAAATCCGAAACAGCATCCGGTGTATTTGGTAAGAGCGGTTGTACATACAGATATAAGATTGATATGAGCCAAACGAATCCATGGAAAAACATGGTAAACACTACGTCTCAGGATGACATTGCCGGATGTTTAGATTCCTATAAAACTGACGACAGCGATATGTCGGAAGCTAGTACACTTACAAACTTCCTCAAGTGGTCTATAGAACAAGCTCCGGCGGATCATTATGTGCTTGTAATAGGAAACCACGGTGGCGGATATAATCCTATCGAAGAGGCAGTAAACAAGGCCATAAAAACCAAATCATCTGTGGCCACCAAGGGTGTGATGTATGACGATAATTCCTTTGGCCGTTGGGGGACTTTAAATGGCGAGATTTATATGCTCACCACCAATGGCCTGACCGTCAAGAACATGCGAGAAGGAATTGAGAATAGCGGAGTTTCATTAGATGTGATTCACCTCAACCTCTGCCTTACCAATATGCTGGAGGATATCGCCGAATTGCAGAGCTGCGCCAAATATATCGTGGGCTCTATTCATACAACCAGAAGTGCAGATTATAGCCATGCCACCTTAGCTGAGGATATTCTTCGCTACGGACTGGACGATGGAGTTAAGCAATTTGGAGAATGGATGTTGGAGAATATGCCACAGGCTTCCGGTACCCCCGAAAATATAAAGGATATTTGCGTTACCAAGACAGCAAATTTTGGCAATGTTTTAACTGCAGTAAAAGACTTTGCAACAGCCTTGATTGCCAATGCTCCCACAGAGGCAACCGGCGATGCATTTACGAGATATAAAACAGCCCTAAGTCACGCCTACACCCCATCATACGACGATCAGATCAAAGCATCCTACGACTGTCCTTTCTTTGACATGGGTACACTCATGCAAGGCTTCAGTATGGAGTTTAAGGATGAGCTTGAAGGAGTTTTCAAAAACTGTTATAGTGCTTATCTAACGGCAACTGACCCTAGAAATGAGGCGTCGGCCGTTGTATTTAATGGCTGCTATTCTTCGGTGTTCAACAATGCGAACTATGTCGATAACCTTTGCACGACATATACCGTCAATGTCGTTCAGAATGGGGAATGGTCAAGAGACCTCATTAATTACGACAAAACTCAAACAAGCAACTCAAATGTGGTTGAACTCTGCACATTTAAGCCAGACGGGACAATGACGGTTTTTGGCAAAGAAGGCACAGGATATTGGGGAGGCACCATGGCAAGCACCTACGAGACAACCAAATTCCACACAGCCACAAACTGGGGAACATGGTTAAGAAAGAATATCTGCGCTATGGAAGGCCTATCCAGCTACGACAAGCAGGACTTTAGCTATACCGACAATCACGAAGGTGAGGACCTTACGAATGTTACTTTTGACGACTAACCCCCTCATAAACAAAATCAGGCCGCTCATGAAGAGCGGCCTGATTTATTTAGATTGAATGTTAATTACTTCTCTGCGAGTTTTTCTGCAACCTTGTCGATAGCGTCCTTAACGGTAGCGATTGAGCTGGTTTCCTCATCGGGAATCTTAACACCAAATACTTTCTCAAATTCCATGAGAAGTTCAACTGTATCAAGAGAATCTGCACCAAGGTCATTGGTAAAGTTTGCAGTCTCAGTAACTTCTGAAGGTTCAACGCCGAGCTTGTCAACGATAATTTCCTTCACTTTTTTTACGATCTCTTCGTATTCCATAACTTAAATTATTTAGATTTGTATTAGTACATTTCAACAAGCGTGCCTAGACCAAATTGGCCATTAGCGAGTGCAAAGTAACAAAAAAATATTTATTTCTGCAAACTATCTTCTTTTTCGCTGAGTTTAAGCCAGATACGAATGGCGTTCAAGCCGTTGAGCAGGTAGAATACGTATTTAATAAGCATAACCACGGTGTATGCAGAATCGGGCGTTGTGGCCAGTGTGATGCTCCACAGCACAATGCTGGAAAGATTCACAAGGGTCCAAATATACCACTGCTCCATGTAGGCAAAGGTCATCATAATGATGGCTATCACGTATGCCGAAGTGGTAAGGGCATCTATAACCATCTTGGCGGGAACCGAAGAGCCCATATTGTTCTTACCAGCAAAATAAGATATGCCAAAAGCAACGGCAGCTACCCCAATGTAGGCCAGAACAATGTATAGCCACTTTTTGGGGGTCATGCGCTGGGCCTTAACCTCTTCGGTTGCGGTGGCTCCCCTCTTGCGCCATTGAAATATGCCAACAAAATCCATGGGCAGAAAATAGCAGAGGTACAGCAGGAACATCGAGGTTAGCCCGTTCTTCCAAAGCACATAAATCTCTATTATGGCCCCAAGAATACCAAACACAAAGTTAAGGATGTTGCCTTGGGCGGCAAGAATGGTACTAATCACTCCAAAAAGAGCCCCTAGGGCCACTATAATCTGGGTTCCGACGGCAGCCTGACCGCTGGTGATGTTGATGTAGCTGGCGACCATCACCGAGATTAGCATGCCAAAGAAAATGAAGTAATTGAAGTATTTGTTGAATTTAGATTCAGTCATGATTTTCTGCGTTAAGTTCAGTTAAAATTCTTTCCGCCAGTTTTGGACCTACAAATTTAGCTAAATTTTCGGGACTTGCGGCGGCAATCCGGGCAACGGAGCCATAATGCAGTAGCAGGCGCTCCTCGGTCTGCTTGCCAACGCCCTTTATTTCGCTCAGAGCGCTCTTGATTGCCGCCTTGCTTCGTAGATTCCGATGGAAGGTAATGCCAAAGCGGTGCGCCTCGTCACGAACCTGCTGCAAAAGCTTGAGAGCCGCCGAATTACGGTCGATGAACAGAGGGTAAGGGTCTCCTACCCTAATTACCTCCTCAAGCCTTTTAGCCAGGCCCACTACGGTGAGTTTATCGTTAATCCCCAGTTCGCAAAGAGCCTCCCAAGCAAAGCCCAACTGCCCTTTACCGCCGTCTATTACAATGAGCTGCGGCAGATCTTCGGGGGCTTCGCTCAGCATGCGCGAGTAGCGGCGATTCACCACCTCCTTCATGGAAGCATAGTCGTTTGCCCCGATTACGGTCTTAATTTTAAAGCGGCGATAGTCTTTTTTTGAGGGCCGACCCCCACGGAAAACCACGCAGGATGCCACAGGGTTAGTGCCCTGGATATTGGAATTGTCGAAGCACTCTATATGCTCGGGTAACACACTCATTCCCAGAGCCTTAGCCAGCTCTTCAAGCACACTGCGGTTGTAAGCGTCGGGGTCGGTATGCTCCCGCTGTTTAATGGTATTGAAGTGATACTCCCTAGCGTTCTTGGCGCTGAGCTCAAGCACAGAGAGCTTATCGCCCCTCTGGGGCACGGTATAGGAGACTCCAGGAAGCTCCACATCAGGGAGGAAGGGCACAATTAGCTCTTTGCTAAGGGCCCCGAACTTACTTTCAATCTCGGCAATAAATTCGCTAAGAACAGCTTCTTGAGGTTCCTCTATCTGCATTTTAAAGCCCAAATTAAGACTTTGAACAATGGAACCTCCCCTAATGCGAAGAAAGTTGCCAAAGGCATCGGAAGCGTCGAAAACGAGACTGAAAACATCGGCATCGGTGTCCTTGGCCGCCTGAATCACCGACTTGGAATAGTGCCTCTGAAGGGTCTCTATGCGGTTTTTATACTCTTGGGCCGACTCAAAATCGAGGGAATCCGCCGCAGCTTTCATGCGCTCTTCGTAGGTTTTGATGATTTCGCCGGTGCCGCCTTTAAGAATCGAGCAGATTTCTTCAATCCAGCCGTTATACTCCTGCATACTGACCGCCCCCACGCAGCAGCCCTTGCATTTGCCGATATGAAACTCCAGGCAGGGGCGAATCTTCCCCCGTAGAATGGTGGCGGAATCTATCTTATACTTGCAGGTGCGAAGCGGGTAGGTTCGATGAAAAAAGTCCAGTAGATTGCGGGCGTGCATCACCGAGCTATAGGGCCCAAAATAGCGGGAGCCGTTCTTTTCGACCCTTCGAGTAAGAAAGACTTTTGGGAAGGGTTCGGCGCTTACGCATATCCAAGGATAGGTTTTGGAGTCTTTTAGCAGAATATTGTAACGGGGTTTGTACTGCTTGATAAGATTGTTTTCCAGCAGCAGGGCATCGGCCTCGGAGTCCACCACACTGTACTGCACATCGGCTATTTTGCTCACCAGCAGACGGGTTTTGGTGTTCAGCCGCTCAGGGGCCACAAAATACTGGGCCACCCTCTTATGAAGGTCCTTTGCCTTACCCACATAAATCACCGTACCCTCAGAGTTGTAGTAACGATACACTCCAGGTTGATGCGGCAAAAGGGCTATCTTCTCTCGAATATCCATGTAGGGCACAAAGATAAGTTAAAAAACAGAAAAATTTGCGGAAAAAATTTTTACCTACTTTTTTACTAGGCTTAGAATGTTTAGATTCGCTCCTTATGGACACTAAAGACAGAAAGACCACCGGGGGCAGGGGCGAAGATGCCGCTTGCGAGTACCTCAACTCCATTGGGCAGACCATACTCGAGCGCAACTGGAGAGGCAGTCATACCGAAATTGACATCATAAGCTACGATGACAAAGGAGTACATTTTGTGGAGGTAAAAACCCGCAAAGCGCCAATTATGGCAGAGCCCGAACTCAACGTAGACCATGCCAAGCAGCGCACTCTTACCAAGGCGGCACAATACTATCTGCACTCCAAAGATAGGGCGTATCTTGCTGATTGTGAGGTGTTTTTCGATGTTGTGGGAGTTGTGCTCGACGAAGACACGGCCCATATCAGCTATTTTCCGCAGGCTTTTATCCCAATCTATGCATAAAATGTCACCGACAAAAAGTGGTCGAAAAATTGCAAAATTTGTTATATTTGTGGTCTATGAAAGCAATTATCAGTGGATATGGCAAGATGGGCCACATGGTAGAGGCCAAGCTCTTGCAAAAAGGGATAGAAATCGCTGCAAAGAGCGAGGATATCCGCTCGATTGACCCGGAACTGGCAAAGGAATGCGTATGCATCGACTTTACCCAACCCGATGCCTTTAAGGCAAATTACAAATTCCTAGCGGCCAGCTTCAAGGCTGTGGTTGTGGGCACAACGGGGTGGAATGACATTAAAAATGAGGTTATCTCCGAGTTCGAAAAGCACGGAACCACAATGATTTACGCCTCCAACTTCAGCATTGGGGTAAATGCCCTGTTCGCCGCTGTGGAAAAGGCGGCAAAGGTGCTGAAGGGGCACGGTTACACCCCGCATATCACCGAAACTCACCATATCCACAAGCTGGATGCCCCTTCGGGCACGGCAAAGAGCCTTGGGGCTCTGGTGGAGGCGGAACTTGGGATTGAGAGCGAAATCACCTCAATTCGTGAGGGCGAAGTGCCTGGTATTCACACGGTTGAGTTCCTAAGCGGGTGCGACAGAATCACCCTTACCCACGAAGCCTTTAGCCGAGAGGGCTTTGCCGAAGGTGCGGTAACGGCTGCCCTCATGAGCGAGAATCTTACTGGTGTACACGAATTTAAAGACTTGATAATATGATACTTAAAGGTGTTGGAACAGCGCTATTCACTCCTTTTAAAAAGGACGGGAGCGTAGATTACGAAACTTTTGCATCTAACGTAGACCGCCAAATAGAGGCGGGCGTGCATTTTTTGGTGCCCTTGGGAACAACGGGAGAGACACCTACCCTAAGCACGGAGGAGCGAATCGAAATTCTAAAGATAGCAAAGGCTCACAGCGGAGGGAGGCCCGTTGTTGTTGGCGGCGGAACCAATAATCTACCTGATACGGTGGCCGCAATAAAGGCCCTCGAACCCTACGGGCCAGACGTGTTCCTCATTGTGGTGCCATATTATAATAAACCCCCGCAAGAGGGTATGTATCAATACTTTAAGGCCGTGGCTCAAAGCACAAGCAAGCCCATTATCCTCTACAATGTACCTGGCCGCACGGGAGCAAACCTTCAGGCCGAAACAGCGCTCCGTCTGGCTAAGGACGTGCCCAACATTATTGCGGTAAAAGAGGCCAGCAGCAAGTACGAACAAATCTGCCAAATAATTGAAGGGGCTCCCGAAGGGTTTAGCGTGTTAAGTGGCAATGACGATGAGACCCTTAGCCTAATGAAGGCGGGGGCAAAGGGAGTAATCAGCGTGGCTAGCAATGTGGCTCCAAAAGAAATGGTGGCCCTCACCGAAGCTGCCTTAGCTGGCAATTGGGAGCAGGCAGAGGCCCTTCAAACCCAGCTCCTGCCGTTAATGAAGAACCTCTTTATCGAGAGCAATCCCATCCCCGGCAAGGCGGCAATGGCTCAGTTAGGCCTAATGGAAAATGTATTCAGGCTCCCTCTGGTGCCCGCTCAACAATCTACCCAAGATATTATGGCTCAAACACTTAAAGACCTATGGAAGAAATAACTCTACAGCGTTTTAACGAGGTAATGGATGCCCTCGAAAGGGGCGAGATTCGAGTTGCCGAGAAGGTAAATGGCACTTGGAAGGTGAATATGTGGATTAAGGAGGTGATCCTCGCCGGCTTCAAGCTGGGGGCCATCGCCGATATGAGCCAAGGGCAGTTTCCCTACTTCGACAAAAGCACCTTCCCAGTAAGAAAATTCACCACCGAAGACGGGGTTAGGGTGGTTCCTGGCGGCAGTGCAGTGCGCCGTGGGGCCTATATGGCACCAGGTTCCGTTATTATGCCTCCTGCATACGTAAATGTTGGAGCATACGTCGATAGCGGCACCATGGTGGATTCTCACGTTACCATCGGCTCCTGCGCCCAGGTGGGCAAAAACATCCATATCAGCGCCTCCACCCAGATTGGCGGAGTGCTTGAGCCCATTGTGGCGCTCCCTACAATAATCGAGGACGGTGCCTTTGTGGGCGGCAACTGCGGCATTTACGAAGGTACCATAGTTCAAGAGGGGGCGGTAATTGCCAGTGGCGTGATAATTACCTCATCTACAGCTATTTACGACTCTACCACAGGGGAATTTATCCGCCGCAACGAGGATGGCCGAATAGTAGTGCCTCGCAACGCCGTGGTAGTATCTGGCAGCAAGCCCATCAGCAAGGGCCCCGCAGCGGGGAGCGGCGTACATCTTTATTGCCCCGTCATAGTTAAATACCGCGATGCCAAGACCGAGGGGTCCGTGCATCTCGAAGAAATGTTGCGCTAAAATGAGAATCCCACATAAGCCAATCACACTAATAATCGCACTTATTCTGGCTTGCAGCAGTGCCAGTGGGGTAAATTATACCCTTAGCGAAATCGCCAAAATGCGTTTTACCAACGCAAATATGGCTCTCTTCAAGCTTGATAGTCTAAAGAGAAGCAACGACGCTCGAGGCTGGGGCGATATAAGCCAGAGCTATTACGAGGCAGTAGCAGCCATAATATATTATTACGTGGATGAGCCCTTCGACGGCATCTCTCATGCCGCAAGATGCATCGCATCACCCGACACTAGCCAGCACGACATCTACTGCAAGCTGGTTTGCTGCCGAATTTTGGCTGATTTCAACGATTGGGGAAAGGACTGGGAGCACTACAATAAAACGCTCGACAAGTTCGATTCCCTGATGACCAAATACAAAAAGGAGAATCTGATTTTTGCTCATTTCTCACACAATAGAAGGCTAAAAATAGAGGCTCTCAGAGATGACAGCGAGGCTGCCATAAAAGACCTTAATCAATTCTGTAACAATCTATTGGCAGAATATAACAGAAGCGGTGCAAGGGACATCTTCATTGCATATATGGAGGGCCTGGAAAGCCTTGCCGACATCTACAAGCGCCAAGGTAAAATAAATCAAGAAGAGACCACCCTAAACACCCTTCTTGCCGAGATGGAAAAGGCCAAGGTGGTGAGGGACGCAAAGCCCAGCGATACCAACTTCCCCCGTTACGAGATGGCCCGAATAAATGCCAACCTCAGACTCTCTATCATCAATATGGAGCAGGGCGAGGACCCTGGAGAGCCCTTTAAAAAAGCCATGGCCCTCAACTCAAAGTATCGTTCGCTGCCAAAGCAGAAGACAACTTCGGCCGATATTATTAACTCGCTAAGCGAGAGTATAGCCAATAATCAAATTACTCTGGTGCGACAGAACTCGCTTATCAAAACCATGCGCCTTAAAAATATTCTGATGGTATTCTTCATCCTGGCCCTGCTAGCAACTAGTGCGGTGCTGTTCAAGCTCTATCGCAACAAAATCAAAGAGAATGAGATTCTGGTGAATCTTGCCGAGGAAGATAGAAAGAACACCGAGTTTATCAATGCCCTTATCAAACCGGGCGAAGATGAGGTGGATGCGCAAGGACGAACCCTGCTTTCGAAGGTGCATGAAGCGATGCTCACCGACAATGCCTACCTCAAGCATGATTTTGACATTGACGAGACCTTTAGGAAGCTTGGCACCAACCGCCGCACGGTAAACAGCGCTCTCAAGAGCACCCTGGGAGTTGGTGTTGCCGAGTATCTTAGAAACCTTCGCTTAGGCCGCGCCCTTACCCTTCTGGAGAAGAGCGACGAGACCCTCGATGCCATTGCCGAGGAGTGTGGATTCAACTCCACCAGAACCTTCCTGCGGGCCTTTAAGGAGCGTTACAACATCACCCCTACCCGCTTCCGCCAGAAAGGCCTAGGGGGGGGGGAAAAATAAGGACTAACGAGGGGTAAATATATAGCGGCAGAGGGAAAATAATCAGATAATTTTCCCATTTTTAGAAAAATTGCTAAAAAAATCAGGCGGGCCGTGGGGCTCGCCTGAAGATTTATAGTGAGTTTTAATTGTCTAGTATCTACTGTTCGTATATTCTCTCACCGTAACTGTTGTAGATTCAAAGTCGGAGATATACACCTTATTGCTGGTACTTGCATTTACCAGATCACTTAGCTTTTTGGTTGTAGAATATCCGTTGTATTTATTATCTCGGTAATAGTAATAGTACCTACCATCATAATAACCATAATAATCCATCCTAGTTCCCCTCTCAACCATATTACCATATGTATAGCTAATGGTAACATCGGAATCCGCCACATCTTCAGTATCGCCGAATG